>JABEBX010000630.1_pt1 | contig 12618 bp, 11 predicted proteins | sample 7245971 | NCBI WGS metagenome assembly JABEBX01 (sample SAMN14506365, study PRJNA622280) | hot springs metagenome | biome: hot spring [ENVO:00000051]|acidic hot spring [ENVO:00002120]; feature: spring [ENVO:00000027]|sediment [ENVO:00002007]; material: sediment environment [ENVO:01001048]...
AAAGACATTTGTAAAAGACTTAAGGCAAATAACAATGACGGATCAGCAGTACCAAAAATACATATCCTACATTGCAAAACTCCAAGAGGGCAAAAAACTCCCAGAAGAAGCATACGATCACTCATTGGTAGGCAATTGGAAAGACTTTAGGGAATTCCATTTAGGCGGAGATTTAATTTTGTTTTATAAGATAGACAAAGAGTACCTCACACTTGTAAGGATAGGCTCACACGCCAAGATATTTAAAGACGATTGATTAATGTTAACAACAGAATTTGTATTTTGTATGAAGGGTATTTGGATGATTCGGATATGCCTATTGGGAGATGGCTTAAAACAATGACAACTGGGAATGGAATAGATAGAGTTTATCAAAAGGCTTTTTAATTTTTTAAGTCTCATAGAAGAACAAAAGAAGTAAAAGGAGGTAAAAGAAATGGCTTTAATCAAGAAAACTGTAACAGAAGATGTAACTCAGAGAACCACAACTTCAACAAAAGAAGCGGAAGCACAGAAAAAAAGAGCAAGGACTTTGGCAAAACAACAACAAATAGCAGAAAGAATTGCAGCAGCAACCTCACAACTTGCCTCAGGCATAGCTGAAGCTTCTTCAGCAGTTGAAGAACTTAAAAGTTCTGCTCAGCAAATCGCTGCAGGAGCTGAACAGGCATCCGGTGCATCTCAGGAATCTCTTTCAGCTTTTAAACAGGTTGCAGGAGCAATCAGAAAGCAGATGCAAAATGCAGAAACAGCCCAAGCAAAGGTTGAGAATGCACAATCCCTTACTCGCAATGTCAATATTAACGTTGATGCACTTGTTAAAAATGTAGTCTTAGCTTCTGAAAGACAGATAGAATCAGCTAAGAAAGGAGCAGAACTTGAACAACAATCAGCCAATATAGGCGAGATTGTAAAAACAGTTGCCAAGATAGCAGACCAGACCAATCTTTTGGCTTTAAATGCAGCAATTGAAGCAGCCCGTGCTGGCAAACATGGTAAAGGTTTTGCTGTGGTAGCCGATGAAGTAAGAACGCTTGCTGAAACATCAGAAAAAAGCGCAAAACAAATTCAGGAATTAGTATCTCAAATTCAAAAAGATGTAAAAAACACAACAGATGGCATTAATGTTTCCGCAGATAAAGTAAAAGAAGAAGCGGAAAAAGGTAAATCAGTTATCTCTCAACTTGAACAAGCTATTACAGGTGTGAATGAAATTATAAAAGGCGCTCAAGAGGTAGCTACAGGCGCACATCAGTCAGATGTAGCGACACAACAGGCATTAAAGGGAGCAGAAGACATTGCAGCTGCTGCCGAGGAGCAATCATCTGCTGCAGAAGAAGTTGCAAAGACTGTGACAGAACAGGCTCAGGCGCTTCAGCAAGCAGAACAGGCAGCTCAAAATCTTTCAGAGCTTGCCGAGGATTTAAAAAGCTCTACAGATATTGCAAAGAGCGCTGAAGAAATTGCTTCCGCCGCCGAGGAACTCTCAAGTGCTCTACAAGAAATAAACCGTTCTGCTGCCCAGATTTCTGCTGCTTTAGGACAGGTAAAAAAAGGAGCCCAAAACCAAGCAAGCGCCTCAGAAGAGTTAAGCGCTGCAGTTTCTCAAATCGAAAAAGGAATTGAAGTGGCCCAAAATCGGGCTAAAGCGTCTGTTGAAAAAGCTATGGCAACTCAGAATATCCTTGAAGAAAACAAAAAGGCAGTTGATGCAATGGCGCAAGGAATAATTCAGTCTGCAGAAGATACAAAGATTAATCTTAACCAGATAAAAGAACTCGAGCTTCTTTCAAGGAAAATAGACAAGATGGTTGATGCCATAACAATGGTTTCCGTTCAAACTAACATGCTTGCAGTAAGTGGTGCAATTGAAGCAGCTAGAGCTGGAGAATTTGGAAAAGGATTTGCAGTTGTTGCGTCTGATATAAGAAATCTTGCCCATGATTCAGCAATGAATGCAGAAAAAATAAAAGACTTGGTAAAGGCAATTCAAGACCAGGTAGATGTTGTAATGAAAGATATAGAAGAAATTATGAAGTCGGCAGTAGAAGAAACTGAAAAAGCAAAAATTTCCACAGAAGGACTAGTGGAAGTAGAAAAGAACATGCAGGAAGTTAAAATAAACGCAGAAGAAATTTTAAGAGGTTCGGAAGAGATAGTTGTTGCTATAGGTCAGTTAAAGAAGGCTGTTGAGCAAATTGCCGCTGCTGCCCAGGAAGCAGAAAAAGCAACTGATGAAGCTGCTGCTGCAGCAAAACAACAATCTCAGGGTGCAGAGGAACTTGCGGCCGCAATTGAAGAAATAGCATCTCTTGCAGACGAACTTCAATCGGTCGGTTAATTCCAGCAATGACGGAGGTTTAAAATGGCTGAGATAGAAAGCGGCACTAATGAATTTGTTACATTTCTGACTGCTGGAGAAGTGTTTGCCTTAAATATGGCACCCGTTCAGGAAATAATTCGTATGCCAGAAATAGTAAAAGTTCCAAAATCACCTCCATCCCTTATGGGTCTCGGCGATTTAAGGGGTAAGGTCCTTCCTGTTATCAATCTCAGAAATATATTCGGGTTGTCAGAAAAAGAGATTGATGAATCAAGTAGGGTTATTGTTGTTGATTTTGGGCAAATTCTTGGTTTTTTAGTTGATAATGTTGCAAGCGTAATAGATGTTGAAGAAACAAAAATAGACGCTTCATCAGAGATAAAAAGCATTGTTAAGTCTGAGTTTCTAAGGGGAGTTATAAAGGACATTGCTCAATTCAAAATGGTCATGATACTTGACATTGAAAAGGTTATAGAGAAAGAGTTTTCTGAAATTATTAAAAGTACATCCAAAGAACACATATTTGCTTCTAAAGAAACAAAATCAGACGATGAAACAATCACTGATGAAAGACAGCTAGTAAGTTTTGCTGTGGCTGATGAAGAGTACGCAATCCCGATAGAAAATATTCAGGAGATAGTTCAGATTCCTGAACATATTACAAAAGTGCCAAATTCAGAACAATCAATAATTGGCATAATGAATTTAAGAGACAAAATCTTGCCTCTTGCAAGCTTAAGAAGGCTATTTGGCTTGCAAGAGCAACAAGTAAGCGAAGAAAGCAGAATTGTCGTTCTATCATTAGGAAATCTATCTGTTGGGATAATTGTTGACAGCGTAAAAGAAGTTCTTCGAGTACCTGAATCTGTTATTGAGCCTGTCCCTTCAATACTTTTTAGAGACGAAAAAAACTCTGAGATTGCAGATATCTGTCGATTAAATGAAGGCAAAAGGCTTGTTTCTATAATATCAGTATCAAATTTGTTCAAACATAAAGACATAAAGGAGGCGCTAGATTCTTTGATGAGTGAACAAAATGAAGAACAAAACAAAGAAAGTGAAGAAATTATAGAAGAAGAACAGTTTGTAATTTTTAACCTTGATGAACAAGAATACGCAGTCCCAATAGAAAGTGTACAAGAAATAGTAAGGGTTCCAGAAGCATTAACTCATGTTCCAAAAACTCCAGATTTTGTAGAAGGGGTTATAAACTTAAGAGGAAAAGTTTTGCCCGTTATCGACCTTCGCAAAAGATTTGATATTCAGAAAAAACAGAAGGATGAACGCCAGAGGATAATGGTTTTTGTTATTGATAATGTTTCTGTGGGATTTATTGTTGATTCTGTTAGCGAAGTTCTTAAAATTCCAAAATCTGATATACAGAAATCACCAGAACTCTCATCTGAACAAACTAAATTATTTAATAGAGTAGCAAATCTTGAAAAACAGGGAAAAATAAGACAAATAGTTGAAACCAAAGAATTACTAAATATGAAAGAACTAAAAGAATTAAAAGAAGCGGGCGTTGAGCAATGATAAAACTTCTTATTGTTGAAGATTCCGCGTTAATGAGAAAGCTTTTAAGGGAGATTTTTGAAAAAGAAGGAAATTTTGCAATAGAAACTGCCAGAGATGGTAAAGACGCTATAGAAAAAAATCTCTCTTTTGAGCCTGATGTAATTACTCTTGATATTAACATGCCTGAAATGGATGGCATCACGGCCCTATCTCACATTATGACAACTAGGCCTGTTCCTGTAGTGATGGTTTCTTCTTTGACAGAAAAAGGCGCTCTTGCCACTTTTGAAGCTTTAAATCTTGGCGCAGTCGATTACGTAACAAAACCTGGCGGAACAATTTCTTTAAACATTGAACAAATTAAAAAGGAACTTATAGAAAAAGTTAGAACAGCAGTCCGCGCAAAACTTAAAACAAAAGCACTGGCAAGTAAAATCAGACAGGAGAGGGAACAAATTCTAAAACCTTCTCCTCCGCCAAAAGAAATTAATTTTAAAGATGAAAGACTTGTAATAATTGGTGTTTCAACAGGTGGCCCAAGAACTCTTGAGGAGATACTGCCTGAGCTGCCACAGGATTTTCCAATGCCTGTAATTGTGGCCCAGCATATGCCACCAGCATTCACAAAATCTTTTGCTGAAAGATTAAACTCAATTTGCAAACTTAATGTTGTTGAAGCTGATCATCCCATGCAATTAGAGACAGGAACAATATACATTGGCAAAGGCGGAGCTGATGTGGTAGTAGCAAGAAGGGCTGGAAAACTTATTGTTTATACAAAACCAGAAAATCCATCTTTTCTGTGGCATCCTTCTGTAGAAATTCTTGGGCGTTCAGTCCTTGAGCTTTGCGATCCCAAAAAAGTTATAGCTGTAATGCTTACGGGTATGGGATATGATGGAGCAGATGCATTTGCAGAAATCAAAAAAAGAGGAGGAAAAACCATAGCTGAGTCAGAAGATTCTGCTGTGGTTTTCGGAATGCCAAGAGAGCTAATTGAGAGAAATGGCGCAACAGTTGTCATGCCAGCAGAAAAGATAGCAAAACAGTTAATTTTATGGGCTAAAGAAACATAAGATAAAAGGTGAGATATGCCAATAAAAAAGAAGGAAGAAAAAGTATTTGAAATAAAAGAAGAAAAAAGAAAAATCCAAAGAAATTTTGATGGTTTAATAACTCAACTTTCAAGCCCAAACCCAACTGAAAGAAGATGGGCATCAAGAGAACTTGCAGAATACAAGGAGGCCTCTACTTACTTAGTGGAACAACTTATGAAAGAAGAGGACATTTCAGTGAGAGAGATTATTATAACATCACTTACCGAAATTAGAGATGAAATAGCTGTCGTTGGCTTGATTAATTGTCTTAAAAGCGAAGATGCTCACTTAAGAAATTCTGCCATTGAAGCTTTAAAGCAAATGCCTGAACAGGTTTCAGCTTATATTGAAAAACTTCTTAAGGATAAAGACCCAGATATAAGAATTTTTGCTGTAAATATTCTTGAATCTCTAAGGCATCCAGATGTAGATAAATGGCTTATTGAAGTAATTGAAAAAGATGAAAATGTGAATGTTTGCGGCACTGCTCTTGATTTACTTGCAGAAATAGGAACAGAAGAAGACTTGTCAGCAATAAAGAAATTGAAAGAAAGATTTAAAGATGAGCCTTATATACAGTTTGCTGCAGATTTAGCTTTGGAGAGGATTGGTGGAGAATAGCTACACATTAAAAAAAGAAATTGACATAACTATAACTGATGATGATTTTGAAAAATTTCGCGAGTTTTTTTATAGAAAAACAGGAATCATGTTTGATCAAAGCAAAAGATATTTTGTCGATAGAAGACTCACAGAACGAATAAAAGCGACAGGAAACAACGGCTTTAAGAGTTATTTTATTTTTTTGAGATTTGAATCAACTGGAAAGGAGTTGCAGAATCTAATAAATGCCCTGACAGTAAATGAAACCTATTTTTTTCGTGAAGAATATCAATTTCAATGTATGGTCAATTCTATGCTTCCTGAGATAATTTCAAGAAAAAGGATAGGTGATATGATTCGAATATGGTCAATTCCAAGCTCTACAGGGGAAGAACCATATTCCATTGCAATATATTTACTTGCATACTGGAAAGATATTAATAAATGGGATGTGGAAATTATATCTTCTGACATAGATACACAGGCTCTTCAAAAAGCAAAAGAAGGAATATATTCTGAACGCTCTATCCAAAATCTTCCTAAAGCAATTCTTCAAAAATATTTCAAATATATCGATGGCGAATATTACCAAATATGTGAAGACTTGCGAAATTCAGTGGAATTCACAAAAATAAATGTTGTAGACACAAAAGAAACCAAAAGACATAGAGGGTTTGACATTGTTTTTTGTAGAAACCTTCTTATTTATTTTGATGATTTATCAAGAAAAATAGCGGTGGAGAATCTTTTTGATGCAATGCACCCCGGCGGTTTTATATGTCTTGGACATTCTGAATCAATGAGTAGAATATCTCCTCTTTTTAAGGTTAGAAAATTTCCTGAAGCTATTGTTTATCAAAAACCTCTGGAGGAAGAAAAATGAGAAAAATTTTAGTGGTTGACGATGCAGCGACGGTAAGAATGTATCACAGAAAAATTCTTGAACAGGCTGGTTTTGAAGTTGACGAAGCGCTAAATGGTTTGGAAGCTCTTGAAAAAACATCCATAAATAATTATGACCTTTATATAGTTGATATAAACATGCCAATACTTGATGGATATTCTTTTGTTAAAAAATTAAGAGCAGATGAAAATACAAAACAATTACCAGTGATAATGGTAACTACTGAGTCTGAAGAAAAAGATGTGGATAGAGCCTTTGACGCAGGAGCAAATTTTTACTTTATTAAACCTGTTAAGCCAGAGGAATTTTTAAAATACTGCAAACTCTTAACAGGAGTGCCCTATGAGTAATCCTTTAATTGAACAATTTATTATTGAAAGTAGAGATAATCTTCAAAGAATTAGTGAAATTATAATTGCTCTTGAAGAAAAAGTTGAAAATAAAGAGCTTTTAAATGAACTATTCCGTCTGGTTCATACTTTAAAGGGCAATTCAGGACTGTTTGAATTTCCTTCTATGACAAGGCTCTTACATGCAGGAGAAGATTTAATGAATCTTGTCAGAGAAGGAACAATACCATACGATTCTAATATAGCCGATATTTTACTTGAGGCAATGGATACGGTTTCTATAATGATAGACGAGATAGAGTTTTCTGGCTCTTTATCATCTGATACAATTCAATCAGCTGAAAATAAAACACATCATATACGTGAACTTATTTCAAAACAAAAAAGAGGGAGCGAAAGTGAAGGTGAAGGTAAAAGTGAAAAAACAGTTAATGCCCCAGACTCATCCCCACACTTACACTTGCATTCAAACTCGCCATCACATTCACTGCCCCTGAATCTTATTCCTGAAGAATTGCGAATAGAAGCAGTGAAAAAATTTTTTGAAGGTAAAAAAATAAAGTTCATTCAGTATTATCCTGAAAGTGAATGTTTTTATAAGGGCGAAGATCCATTTTACTTTGTAAGAACCACTCCAGAGCTTATATGGACACGATTTTATTTAAGGGAAGAGATTTCCGACACCTCATTAATGGATGTTTATAAATGCATAATAAACTTTGACCTTTTATCCTTTGCAAGCAAAGATGAGCTTACAGAGCATTTTAAATATGTTTTAGACCAGATAAAATTTATTGAAGTTGAACCCACTTCTTTGATAATTCCAGAAGGCAAGAAAAATGGCGGACCTGTCTATGAAGACTTTGTTTCAGATGCAAAAATTTTTATTCAAGAAAACAATATAACTGTATTTAAAAACGCTGTAAAAAGCCTCATTGAACTGTCTTCACCAGAGCTTTATTTTTCATCTATTTTAAGATGGATAGACGCTCTCATTGAATATTTACCTAAAACTAAGGTAATTATAGAAGTGCTTTTGCAAAGCCTTGAAAGCGATAGCCCTCCTGTGTTCAGTTACAGTAAGGAATATAAATCCGAATCAACTTTAGAAAAAACACCCGAATTTCCTGAAGAATTCTTTAAAATACTCAACACTCAAAAAATTGTCTTGCAAAAAATTAAAACCATAGAAGACTATTTAACAAAAGATAATGTTTTAAAATCTGTTATTTTAAGTCTGGAAAATGCTCTAATTTCACTAAAAGATGAAGAAGCATTAAAAACGTTTAAAGAAATATCACAAAAATCTTCTATAGATGATTTTACTCATCTTTTAAACTGGATAGAAAAGATAGGTAGTGGTTTTAAATCAGATGAAGACAAAAAGTCAGAGTCTCTTGAGGTTCCTATTAAAGTTCAGCCTGAAGTTTCTCCTATTGCAACCGAGCATCAAGCAACCGAAAAAGAAGTTTCTTTAGCTCATACAGTTGGCAAAGTTTTAAAGGTAGATGAAGTTAAGATTGAGAGGCTTATGAATTTAATTGGTGAATTTGTTGTCGCTAAAAATAGTCTGCCCTATCTTACTCAAAAGGCTGATAATATCTATAGGGTAACAGAGCTTGCTAAAGAGATTAAAGTTCAATACAGTATTTTGAATCGCATTTCAGAAGAAATGCAAGACGCCATAATGCAGATTAGAATGATTCCCGTTTCAACAGTGTTTCAGAGATTTCCAAGACTTGTAAGAGACCTTTCAAAGAAATTGAATAAAAAAGTAAATCTAATTACCGAAGGAGAGGAAACTGAAGCAGATAAGAATGTCATTGAATCTCTATCAGATCCTCTTATTCATATCATCAGAAATAGCCTTGACCATGGAATTGAAGCACCGGAAGAAAGAATTTCTAAGGGAAAACCAGAAGCTGGAACAATTATTCTAAGAGCAAAGCACGAGGCAGACCATGTTTTGATAGAAGTAATAGACGATGGCAAAGGAGTAGATCCTGAAAAAGTCAAATTAAAAGCTTATCAAAAAGGATTAATAACTGAAGAACGGTTTGAAACAATGAATATTGACGAAGCAGTTAACCTTATTTTTATGCCAGGATTTTCTACAGCAGAGGTTGCTACAGATCTTTCAGGCAGAGGGGTTGGAATGGATGTTGTAAGAACAACAGTTGAGAAATTTGGAGGCTCTGTCAGGGTGCAGTCAACTGTAGATAAAGGAACAACCATTACTCTTTCTTTACCTCTTTCAATGGCTGTGTCCCATGTAATGATAATTGAGTCTGCTGGTGAAAAATATGGCATTCCGATGGAATCAGTTGTCGAAACAGTAAGAATCTCAAAAGACAAAATACACACTATTAAAGGCAAAATGACCACTGTTTTAAGAAATAAAGTTGTGCCGTTGTTTAATTTAAATGATTTGATGGAAATAAACAAATCTCACATAACTAGTGAGGCAGGAGAATATGCTGTGCTTGTGCTTTCAGTAAAAGGTGATTTAACAGGAATAATAATTGACAAATTCCATGAAACCGCAGATATAATCCTTAAACCATTTACAGGCTTTCTTTCAAACCTGAAAATTTTTTCAGGCACAGCAATAATGGGAGATGGTTCGGTTTTATTAACAATCAATCCAAAGGAGTTAGTAAATGCCAGTAGAGTTTAAAAATAACACTGCAAAATTTATTGATGTAATAACTGTTGAAGATGCAGAAACATTGTTTAATTGGTTGATTGAAAAAAAGAAGCCAAAGATTGATTTATCTGAACTCAATCACATTCATACCGCCTGCCTTCAGCTTCTTTTGGTTTTCAAGCCTGAAATAACAAAACTTTCAGACAACGAGGATTTAAGACAGCTTTTGGATTTTTTATACAAGGGAGGATGGGGTAAAAATGAGTAAAACAATTCTCATAGTTGATGATTCAGCCACTATGATAATGAGCCTTAAAGCCACGCTGGAAATAAATGGATTTAAAGTTGAGTCAGCTTCAAATGGTCAGATAGCTCTGGATAAAATTAAATCGGGATTTAAACCCGATTTAATCATTACAGATATAAATATGCCAGTCATGGATGGACTAGAGCTTATAAAAAATGCCAGACCTCTATTAAGATTTGTTCCCATTTTAATCCTTACTACTGAGAGTGAACAGAAAAAAAGAGATGAAGCCAAGAAATTAGGCGCAACAGGATGGCTTGTAAAGCCAGTATCCGGGACAGATTTAATAAATACTGTAAAAAAAGTTCTACCAGGAACTTAATAGAAATGAATTTAATACAAAGATGAACACAACAACAAAAAAAAGGAGACAAGTAGGCACTTTTTTGCGTGCTGAATATCTGGGATGAAAATAAATATAAAATTTAAAGATATAATCAAATATTATTTGCTTTTTATTGTTCCAACTGCTTTTATTATCAGTGCTCTTATTGCTATAGGAGATAAATATGTACAATGGATATTTGAAGCAGAATTGAGACTCTTTATTGTGTCTTTTATATTTATAATTTTTGCGGTATTTATTTTAGGATACATAGCAATTAAATTCTCAGGACCTATCAGAACTAAACTTGATGTAATGCAAAAAGAGCATAAATATTCGCAAGAATTATTAGAAAGTCATAAGTTTTCAGATGCACAAACTCTAAAGTCAAATGATGTGTATAAGCTTTTATCAGAGCATCTCTTGTTAGTGATAAAAACCACTGAAGAAAGCAGTTTAGAATTAATAAAAGGATTGGAGTATTTATATGCAGACACTAAAAAGCAAACTGAACTTATCGGGTCATCTGTGTCTTCGGGGCAAAATCTACTTCAAGCTATCGAACAACAAATGAAACATAACGAGGAAATGATAGACATTTTAGAATCTCTAATTGAATCACACAAGAAAGGTCTTGAAGATAACCTAGATCGCATAACTTCTTTAGTGAAAGAAGTACAGAGCTTAACTCCATTAATGGATAGCATAAAAGACATTGCAGAACAAACAAATCTATTAGCCTTAAATGCAGCTATAGAAGCGGCTCGTGCAGGAGAGCACGGCAGAGGCTTTGCAGTAGTTGCAGATGAAATTAGAAAGCTTGCTATTAAAACAGAAAACACTTCAAAACAAATTATAAATAACATTAAAGAACTTTCAAAGAATGCAAACAGAGAGGTTGAAGTTACTAGAAACAAATTGACTCAAAATGAACATATAAAACATTTGCAAAATGCAGAAAAAAATGTAAAAGAAATGGAATCATCATTTAGCTCTGTTGGCAATTTGATATTTGAGATTATTCAAAAAATTAATGAGCAGAATGAAGTAGTTTTAGGAACTGTTACGGATTTACTTGGTAAAATTCAGTTTCAGGATGTAATAAGGCAACAACTTGAGAAAGTAATAGAAGACTTAAAAGAGCTTTCTGAATACAATAAGGATTTAATAAAATGGGTAGCGTCACCGGAAAAACATGAAAAGCCTATTGAAGTACAGAGACTTCTGGATAAATTCTATCAAAGATATGTAATGGAGTCTCAAAGAGAAACTCATGAAAAAATTGTAAGCAATACCTTACAGAAAAAATCAGAGGCTCCTAAAATAGAGCTATTTTAAATTATGAGTACAGTAATAACAATAACAAACAGAAAAGGCGGCGCAGGAAAAAGCACAACTACTGTAAACCTCTCTGCAGAGTTTGCAATAATGGGAAAAAAAACCCTTGTAATTGATATGGACACTCAAGCACACGCTACGCTGGGACTCGCTCTATCAATAAATAAAAATTCTCCTACAGTACATTCCTTATTCTTTGAATCTGAATTTTTGCTTTCAAAAGCTATCTTTAAAACAAAATGGGAAAATTTATTTGTAATTCCTGCCAATCCTCTCTTTGAACACGGAAAAGCTCTAAATAATAAAACATTAAGGGAAGGATTAAAAAGCTCCGGTATAATTGATGAATTTGATATTATTTTAATTGATACGCCTCCTTCTCTCGATAGTCTTCTATTAAATGCCCTTGTAGCGTCTAATTATGTTTTGGTTCCTTTCTTGCCCCACTTTTTATCAACAGAAGGGATAAGAAGTCTTACAAGAGTATTTTTTAGGGTTGCCTCCGAAGAAAATCCTTCGTTAAAATTACTCGGACTAGTTCCTATAATGATAAACCAAAGAATTCAGCAACACAAAAAAGTTACAGATACAATATCGGTTCAATTTGGCAAAAACAGGGTTTTTTCAGGAATAAGAACTGATATTAAACTTGTTGAAGCATTTGAAAATCGTACGCCTATTAAGTTTTATTCACCTCATAGTCATGGAGCTGTTGATTACGAAATCTTAGCTAAAGAAGTATTGCAAATGTTAGAAGAGATTAAAAGAAAAAATCTTATTCCTGGTCGTTAAAAGCAGCAGCTATTTAATGAGATCTATATATCCATAAAACTTAGCCAGATTTTTGGACACTTTGTCTTTTAGATTTGGTAAAATTTCGTAAAAAAACGACCCTTGTTTTGCGTGTGTGTGAATCACAAACGAAACGGTTTCGTTTACACGTTATTAAAAAACAAATTTTCACGACATTATTTTTAAGGTTTAGTAGTAAAAAATAGCGAAAAAAAATTGTTGGTGCGATTGAAGAATCGCTTTAAATATAATGCCCCCAAAACTTGGTCAGATTTTCAAATACTTTATTTCTCAAATCTGGTAAGATTTTACAACAAAACGACCGTTATAATAGCAATATAACTTTAGCGAAACGGTTGAGTATTATATTAATTTAGATAATAAAAAATATTCAAAAATAGGTTTTTTTGTTAT
>JABEBX010016055.1_pt1 | contig 12618 bp, 7 predicted proteins | sample 7245971 | NCBI WGS metagenome assembly JABEBX01 (sample SAMN14506365, study PRJNA622280) | hot springs metagenome | biome: hot spring [ENVO:00000051]|acidic hot spring [ENVO:00002120]; feature: spring [ENVO:00000027]|sediment [ENVO:00002007]; material: sediment environment [ENVO:01001048]...
CTCCGGGAAAAGCAGAGGCAACTCCTGCTTGAACATGAGCACGCAGGAAGGTACCGGAGCGACGATGTCGTAGCCGGCATCCACCATCTCCAGCAGGAATGGCACGTTGGCCGCCTTGGCCCGCGCCACGGCCTCCAGATCCCCCAGTTCCAGCTTGGGCATGCCGCAGCAGCGCTCTTCGGGCACGAGGCGCATTTCAATGCCGTTGTGCGCGTAGACTGCCACCAGGTCATCCAGGAGATCCGGGGCATTGCGATTGCCGTAACACGTGGCAAAGAGGGCCACCTTGCCCCGCGTGCGTTCCCCGGCGCGGGGGGAGCAGGGAGCCGCTGCACGCCGCTCCAGCCGTTGCCGCGCCGTTTCGCTGTGAAACTCCGGCAGTGGCGCATCCTTGCTGATGCCAAAGCCACGCTCCAGCGCGGCACGTACCTTGGGGCTGCGATTGAGGCGGTTTACCAGGTCGACGACCACCGGGATACCGGCGATACGGCCGACGAGATCCGTAGAGGTAAGGACCCTGTCCCGCAGACGGGCGCCATTTTTTCGGTAATTGACGGCCTTGGCACGCAGCATGAGATGGGGAAAATCGACATTCCACTCGTGGGGCGGCACGTAGGGACACTTGGTCATGAAGCAAAGGTCGCAGAGATAGCACTGCTCCACTACCTTGGGGTAGTCCGCTCTGGAAACGCCATCGGGCTCCAGGGTGGGGGAGTTGTCGATGAGGTCGAAAAGGGTGGGAAAGGATTGGCAGAGACTGACGCAACGGCGGCAGTTGTGACAAATCTCGAAGACCCGGTCCATCTCCTTCTCCAGCGCCCCGGCGTCGTAGAACTCCGGGGACTGCCAGTCGATGGGGCGACGGAAAGGGGCTTTACCCGTACTGGAAACGGCCGGTTCCGATGCCATAAGTGCTCCCTTGGGTTGCAAAGGAGGAAGCCGCGGTGCGGCTCCCCCGAGACAAGAAGAAAGGATTGGACCCTTAGCCCAGTTCGTTCAAGGCCCTCTGGAAGCGATTGGCGTGGGAACGTTCGGCCTTGGCCAGGGTTTCGAACCAGTCGGCGATTTCAGCGAAACCTTCCTCGCGGGCGGTCTTGGCCATGCCAGGGTACATGTCGCTGTATTCGTAGGTCTCGCCGGCAATGGAGCTTTTCAGGTTGGCGTGGGTGTCGCCGATGGGTTCACCGGTGGCCGGGTCGCCCACCTGCTCCAGATACTCCAGGTGACCAAAGGCATGGCCCGTCTCTCCCTCGGCCGTGGAACGGAATACCGCCGAAACATCGTTGTACCCCTCGACATCCGCCTTGGAGGCGAAATAGAGATAACGGCGGTTGGCCATGGACTCGCCGTGGAAGGCTTCCTTGAGATTTTCTGCCGTCTTACTGCTCTTGAGTTCCATTGAAATTCCTCCATGGTACCTAATCAAGTGCAAGATGATTATCTAATATAAGTCTAATATTAGATTTAGTAATCTTAGACAGCATCTAAAGCATTGTCAAGCCCGCACTTGCTCCAATTCTTCGACGGCTATCCCCTGGGCGCCGCAGGGCAGCCTGCCGTGCATGGCCAGGGCTGTTTTGGAGCTGAATTCAACCGATGGCGGAGGGGGTTCTTTGTTCCGACGGCCTAATCCATGTCCGCATGGGTCGGCGCAAAATAGACGGCCGCCACCCGCGCCCCCACCAGGACCGCCAGCAGAACGGCGATGGCCAGGATCTCGGGCGGCTCCATGCGGTGGGCATAGAGGCCGATGAAGATCTCCCGCAAGACGAAGACGATGGCCACTTCGGAGAGTACCCGTAGGCGAATGCGATGGAATTCCAGATAATCGGTAAAGGTGCGGAAGAGTTCGATGAGCACGAAGACCGAGAGCACATCGGTAACAAGGCTCTGCACCGCAGCTTCCTGACGCAGGGCCAGGGCCGTCGCCCAGACATCCAGAACCAGCCCCGCCACCGCTGCAAAGAGAGTAAGGAGCATGACGAAGATCAACGCGATGACGATGAGGTCCAGGATCTTGCCGTAAAAACGCAGGATCCGGCCCCGGGCCCCCAGCAAGAGGGCCCCGGGGAGCAGCTCGTCGTCCCGCCCCTCAGCCACCCTGCCCCACCGCCCGCGCCGAGCGCCGCAGCCGCGAGAGCAGGCGCCGCGCCATTTCCCCAAAAAGCTCGGTCTGGGTGGGGTGGGGATGAATGGCCGTGGCCACCTGCTCCAGGGTCAGACCGGCGCTGACCATCATCACCGCCTCGCCCACCAGGGTGTCGGCGTGATCTGCCAGGAAATGCACGCCGACGATGCGGTGGCTGGCCTTGTCGGCAACCATCTTGATGAAACCGTCGGTTTCTCCCGTCATCATGGCCTTGGCATCGATGCTCATGGGCGCCTTCACCTCCGCGGCGTCCATGCCTGCCGCCTTGGCCTGCTCCGCAGAGAGTCCCACAAAGGCGCATTGGGGCCGGGTGAAGGTCACCCCGCAATCCCTGGCGGCATCATAGCGCGCCCCATGACCGAGGAGATTGGCCGCCGCCACGCGACCCTGCTGCCCCGCGGTATGGGCCAACATATAACCGCCGATGACATCGCCCACGGCATAGATGTGGGGCAGATTGCTGCGGCAGCCCTGGTCCACGGCAATGGCGCCGCGTTCCCCGAGTTGTACGCCCGCCGTTGCGAGATCGAGGGCGCTGGTGTCCGGGCGCTTGCCGGTGGCTACCAGGACGAGGTCGCAGTCGTACTGCTGTTCGCCGCCCGCGTCCTGATAATGCACCTGCATGGCGCCGCGCTGGCCCGCCATGGACTGCACCCGCACGCCCGTCTGCACGGCCAGGCGCGGGCTGTTTTTGCCCAGGGCCTTCATGAGCTGATCGGCCACTTCCTGCTCCATCTCCGCTACCGGGCGCGGCAGGGCCTCCAGCACCCGCACCTCGGCACCAAAGTCATGGAACATCTGCGCCATTTCCATGCCGATGGCCCCGGCGCCGATGACGCACAGGCGCCGGGGCGGCTCCGGCAGTTCCCAGACCGTATCGGAGGTGACCGCCCCGCCGGCGGCCAGGGCCTCCCGGACACCGGGGATGGGTGGGACAAAGGCCGGCGCGCCGGTGGCAATGACGCAGGCGGCAAAAGTCAGGGTTCGGGCGTCCTTGCCGGTGATTTCCACGCTGTGGGGGCCGGTGAAGCGGGCGAAACCTTCCAGGACCTGGACCTTCATGCCCTGGTCGGTCTTGAGGGCCATCTCGCCACGGGCCTGGAGGATGCCGCGGCGATGTTTTTCCAATTGTGCCCAGTCCAGTTGCGGCGTCCCCAATTGGATGCCCATCTCCGCGTCATGGGCACGATCGCGGATGCGATCCGCCGCCGCCCGCCAGGCCTTGGAGGGGATACAGCCCCGCCACAGGCACTCGCCGCCGGGGAAAGGGGCATTGTTGACCATGGCTACCTTGATCCCGTTCTCCGCCAGTTCCCGGGCACAGTCTTCGCCGCCGGGACCGCCGCCGATGACCAGCACCTGCACATCGTAATCCCCGGCGGGGATGGCGGGAGCGCCACTGCCGCCCAGCCAGCTTTCGGGATTTTCCATAACCTTCTTGAGCTGCGTTAAAAAGGCCGCGGCCTCGGCACCGTTGACCACGCGATGATCGGCGGTGATGGTGATGGGTATGCCCTCGGGGCCGTTGGCGGCGATGGCGATGATGGCCGCAGTGCCCGGCGTGACGATGGCATCAAAGTGCTCGACGCCGTACATACCCATATTGGAGATGGTAAAGGTCGGGTGGGCGTATTCCTCGGGGCTCAGGCGCCGTTTGCGCGCCCTTTCCACGAGCTTGGTCCACTGCCCCTGCAGCCCTTCCACATCCTGCCGTTCGACCCCGCGCAGGACCGGGACCACCAATCCGCCATCGTCGGTGGTGGCGGCAATGCCGATGTCATGCTGGCTCCGCTCGACAATGCGGTCGGTGGGCTGGTAGGCGGCGTTCACCAGGGGATGCTGGCGCAAGGCCTCAGAGGCGGCCTTGGCAATGGCCACGGTCACGGAGACCTTGCGCGCCTTGGCCGCACGCATGAGCGCCTCCGGCCGCACCTTCACGGTGACATGGAAGGTGGGCATGCTGAGGGATGCGGTCATGGCGTGGCTGATGGCCTTTTCGATGGCCGTCATGGGTCGGCCAGCGCCGGGCACCGGGGGCTCTGCCGCACGTTGTTGCACCGGCGCGCCAACACCCGCCGCAGTACTGGCCGCCAGCACGTCGGCGGCAACGATGACTCCGGCGGGGCCACTGCCGGCCACCCCATTGAGGTCCACGCCCAGGGTCGGCGCCAGGCTGCGGGCATAGGGGCTGGCGGCCCCCTGCTGCGGCCGCGCCGCCGGGGTGCCTGCCACCGGCCGGGCCGGCGACACTGCACCGACCAGCGGGGGCGCGGGCACTACAGGCTTTGTTGCCGCCGGCGCGGCAGCGCCCTGGCGCACCTGCTCGGGGCTCTCCACCAGCCAGGCGATGGGCTCGCCCACGGGCACCACGCTATCCACCGCCATCAGCGGGCCCGACAGAAAACCTTCGCGGAAAATCTCCACGTCCATGATGGCCTTGTCCGTCTCGATGGTGGCCACCACGTCGCCGCGCGCAATCCGCTCGCCCGGCTGCTTTTCCCAGGAGACGAGAATGCCCTCCGTCATGGTGTCGGTGAGTTGCGGCATTTTGATGGGCGTGCCGGCTGGCGCTCCTTCGGCAGCTTCCCGGCCCGCAGCAGGCGTTTCAGGCGTAGCGGGCGCAGCGAGTGGCACGGCGGCCTGCTGCGTAGTAGGGTCGCTTTTTTCTGGAGCCACGGCTGCGGTCCCCGGTTCCTCCAGCAAATAGCCCATCGCTCCACCCACGGGAATGACGCTATCCGCCACCGCCAGCGGCCCGGCCAGATAGCCGGCGCGGAAGACCTCTACGTCCATGATCGCCTTGTCGGTTTCGATGGTGGCCACCACATCGCCCCGCTCCACCCGTTCACCGGGCTGCTTTTCCCAGGAGACGAGGACCCCCTCGGTCATCGTGTCGGAAAGTTGGGGCATCTTGATGACGTAAGGTTCAGCCATGTTTCACCATTTTTGCGAAGATGGAAAAGAAGCCGGGGCCGGTGATCCCCCAGGAATCACCGGCCGGCCTTGCTTAGCGCGTTACTTGCCCAACAGCTTCCGGACCGCATCCACCACCTGGGCGGCATTGGGAATGGCCGCCTTTTCCAGCCGCCGGTTGTAGGGGATGGGGATATCCAGGGCATGGACCCGCAGGGGTGCCGCATCCAGATCGAAGAAACATTCCTCGTTGAGGATGGCCATCACCTCGGAACCGACCCCCACCGGCGCCTCGTCCTCTTCCACCACGACGGCGCGATGGGTTTTGCGCACACTGGCGGCGATACCGGCCCGGTCCATGGGCTTCAGGGCACGCAGGTCCACCACTTCGGCGTCGATAGCGAAATCCTTGGCCAGACGCTCGGCAGCCTCCAGCGCCCAGTGCACGCTGATATTGTAGGCGAAAAGGGTCACATCCCGACCCGGCCGCAGGACTTCCACACCCTCCAGGGGGGTGAAGAACTCGGCGTCGGGGACCTCACCCTTGAGGTTGTACATGCTCTCGTGCTCGATGATGACCACCGGGTCGTCGCAGCGCACAGCGCTCTTGAGCAAGCCGTAGGCATCGCGGGGCGTAGCCGGGGTAACCACCCGCAGACCGGCAATGCCCATGAACACCTTTTCCATGCGCGCCGAGTGCTGCGCCCCCAGTTGGTGGGCCGTGCCGCCGGGCACCCGCATCACGAAGGGACAACGGATGCGGCCGCCGGACATGAAATGGATCTTGGCGGCATTGTTCATGAGTTGATCCATGGCCAGCCAGGAAAAATTGACGCTCATGATCTCGACAATGGGCCGACAGCCCAGCATGGCCGCACCCACGCCGATACCGGTATAGCTGTTCTCCGAAATGGGCGTATCGATGACGCGCTTGTCGCCGTACTTGGCAAAGAGCCCGCTGGTGGCCTTGTAGGTACCGCCGGCCACACCGATATCCTCCCCCATGGCAAAGACCAGGGGATCCCGCGCCATCTCCTCGTCGTGGGCGCGCAGGATAGCCTGCCAATACATCATTTCTGCCATGGCGCACAGCCTCCTTCCACATATACATAGCGTTCGATGTCTTCCAGTCGCGGCTCGGGGCTCTCGACAGCAAAACGCACGATCTCGTTTTCGATTTCCGCCTGGATGGCCTTGTCCATGGCCTGGAACTCGGCATCGGTGACGACGCCCTGCTCCACCAATCGCGCCTTGTAGATGCCGATGGGATCGCGCTGCGCCCATTCCTCCACCTCTTCCCGGGAACGATAGGCGCCGGAGTCGGACATGGAGTGCCCGCGCAGGCGGTAGGTCATGAGTTCCAGGAAATAGGGCTCGCGCTTTTCCCGCACATGGCGCACCGCCGCCTCGGCGTGCTGCATCACCACGTCGATATCCTGCCCGTCGCATTGGGCGGCCTCGATCTTGTAGGGGGCCACGCGCTTATATTGGTTGATCTCCACCGTCGCCCGCTCAATGGCCGTACCGATGCCATAGAGATTGTTTTCGCAGACGAAGAGCACCGGCAGTTTCCACAGGCTGGCCATGTTCATGGTTTCGTGGAAGGTGCCCTGGTTGTTGGCGCCGTCCCCCAGGAAACAGATGGCGATCTCCTCGCCGCCCTGGAGCTGGATGGCCTTGGCGAAGCCCGCCGCCAAGGGGAAGGGCCCGCCCACCAGGGCATAGCCGCCCATGAAATGCACATCCGGATCGAAGAGGTGCATGGACCCGCCGCGCCCTTTGGAGCAGCCTGTCTCCTTGCCGAAGAGCTCGGCCATCAGCGCCTTGGGATCCATCCCCGACTTCAGGGCATGGATATGGTCACGATAACCGGTGACGACATAATCGGAACCGGGGCGGGCCTTTTCCAGCACGCCGATGGCGCAGGCCTCCTCGCCGGGATAGAGGTGTAAAAACCCGCCGATCTGGCGTTCGTGATAGGCCTCCGCGCAGCGCTCCTCAAAGCGGCGGGCAAAGAGCATCTCACGCAACAGGCGCTTCTGGTCCGTGGCGTCCATGGTCCTCCCTGGGCAAAAATCGGCCTGCATCCCTAGGGTGCATGCCTTTATGTTGGATGAAAAACTTCAGAATAATGGCGTCATGACGGGCATGCGTCAAGGGGACGGCCAGCCTCCCGGGCCAGCGGCACCGTGCAGGAGGAAATGTTCCGGGCGCAATTTCTCTCAGCCCTGGGTCCCCCCCACCGTCAGGTCGCGGATCTTCAGGGTGGGCTGGCCGACGCCCACGGGTACGCTTTGACCATCCTTGCCGCAGGTGCCCACCCCCGAGTCCAGGCGCAGGTCGTTGCCGATCATCTCCACGCGGGTGAGGACGTCGGGGCCATTGCCGATGAGGGTGGCGCCCTTCACCGGTCGGGTGACCTTGCCGTTTTCAATGAGGTAGGCCTCGGCGGCGGAAAAGACGAACTTGCCGTTGGTGATGTCCACCTGGCCGCCGCCGAAGTTCACCGCATAGAGGCCCTTCCTGACGCTGCGGATGATCTCTTCGGGGTCCTTGTCGCCGGCCAGCATGTAGGTGTTGGTCATGCGCGGCATGGGCAGATGGGCGTAGGATTCCCGACGGCCGTTGCCGGTGGAGGCCACGCCCATGAGGCGGGCATTGAGGGTGTCCTGCAGGTAGCCCTTGAGGATGCCGTTCTCGATGAGCACCGTGCACTGGGTCGGGGTACCCTCATCGTCCATATTGAGGCTGCCGCGGCGGCCCTCCAGGGTGCCGTCATCCACCACGGTGACGCCGGGCGCGGCCACCTGCTCGCCGACGCGGCCGCTGAAGGCGCTGGTGCCCTTGCGGTTGAAATCCCCCTCCAGGCCGTGGCCGATGGCCTCGTGCAGGAGGATGCCCGGCCAGCCCGGCCCGAGCACCACCTCCATGCCGCCGGCGGGCGCCGCTTCGGCCTCCAGGTTGACCAGGGCCTGACGCGCCGCTTCCTGGGCAAAACCGCTGGCCATGTCGCCCTGCAAGAATTCGCGATAGTCATAACGGCCGCCGCCGCCAGCGCTGCCCTGCTCGCGCCGCCCACCCTGTTCGGCGATGGCGGTGACGTTGAGGCGCACCAGCGGCCGGACGTCCGCGGCCATGGTCCCGTCCAGACGCATCACCAGCACCGCCTCGAAACGCGCGCTCAGGCTGGCCATGACCTGGACGATGCGCGGGTCGTAGTCGCGCGCCGCCGCCTCCACGCGCTCCAGAAGGGCGATCTTTTCCTCATTGCCGATGGAGGCCAGGGGGTCCACCGGGGGATAGAGGGCCAGCGCATCGCGCCGTCGCCAAACCAATGCCCGCTGCTCGCCCTGTTCATGGACAATGGCGCGCGCCGCCTCCGCCGCCGCCAAGAGGGCGGGCATGGCGATCTCGTCGGAATAGGCCAGACCCTGACGCTCACCTCTGACCGTCCGCACCCCCACGCCCTGCTCGATGGCATGGCTGCCGGACTTCACCACACCCTCTTCCAGACTAAAACCCTCACTGCGGCTGTACTGGAAATACAGATCCGCATCGTCCAAAGCACGATGGGCGAGGCTGGCAAAGACCTTTTCCAGCCCCTCTTCGGCGATGCCGCCGGGAGCGAGGAGAATGGCGCGGGCAAGTTCCATGGCCGAAGCAGACATAGCAATCCTTCTGTGATGTGGCCGGCCAAGGCAAAGGCCGGAAGCCGGAGATTCAGGGAGTTCACATCGTTGCAGTATGCCCTCTTTTCAGGAATTGGAACAAGTCCAAAGCACTATGCCAAGCCCAGGGCCCAAATTCGGCCCCATACAGGATGGGGACATGCCCAGACGGGGCATAGCGCCGGGGCGCCCACCAGGAAGATCACAGGCATGGCCCGCTCCTACACAAGCATCCGATAGACGGAGATGACGGATGACCGTTATTGCGCGCCGGAAAACAGATTCCCCGACTGCATGGATCCGTACTACCGGATCGCTCCCCGAGGATTATATATACGTTTTAACATATATAATGCCTTCATCCATTTCGGAAATCGCTTTTTCCCCTCCCGGCTTAGGACAGTTATGCACCGTTTTTCCCGTCCTTTCGGCGGGACTTATGCACCCATTCATCCACAACATCTAGTTTGACATCTCCATCATTAGGCCTATATTTAGTAAATGTGCCGTCCACCATCGAAGTAAGGAGTCGCTCATGTCCAACGCCTCGGCCCAGATCATCGCCAACCCCCGTTACAACCCTTCCGAAGCCTCCCATTACCGGGTCATCCGTCGCAACGGAGCGGTTCTGCCCTTTGATGCCAGCAAGATCCACATTGCCATGACCAAGGCCTTCCTCGCCGTGGAGGGAGGGAGCGGCGCCGCCAGTGCGCGCATCCGCGATCTGGTGGGGCGTCTTACGGAGCAGGTGGTGGAGGCATTGCAGCGGCGCCAGCCCGGAGGCGGCACCTTTCATATCGAGGACATTCAGGATCAGGTGGAACTGGCCCTCATGCGCGCCGGCGAGCACGAGGTGGCGCGTGCCTATGTCCTCTATCGTGAGGAGCGGGCCCGGGAGCGGGCCCGGCAACAGCCCGAAGCAGCGCCTACCGGCGGCCGCCTCCACGTCTGCTATCCCGACGGTAACCGGCGCCCCCTGGACCTGGAGCGCCTGCGCAAGGTCATCGAAGAGGCCTGCGCCGGCCTGGGCGCGGCAGTCTCGGTGGACGCCATCCTCCACAGTACCCTGAAAAATCTCTACGACGGTATCAGCGAGGAGGAGCTCTTCCTCGCCCCCATCCTCTCCGCCCGCGTCCTCATCGAGCAGGACCCCGCCTATGCCTATGCCACCGCCCGCCTGCTCCTGGACCGGGTGCGCCGGGAAGTCCTGGACGAGGCCGCCACGCAGGAGGAAATGGCCGCGCGCTATCCCGAGTATTTCCGCGAATACCTGCAACTGGGCATCCGCCACGAGCTCATCGACCCTCGTTTGGGGCAGTTCGATCTGGACCGCATCGGCGCCGCCCTCAAGCCCGAAAAGGACCTGAATTTCCAGTATCTGGGCCTGCAGATCCTCTACGACCGCTACTTCCTGCATATCCGCGACCGCCGTATCGAGCTGCCCCAGGCCTTTTGGATGCGCGTGGCCATGGGCCTGGCGGTGGAGGAGATCGACCGGGAAGGGCAGGCCATCGCCTTTTACGAGGTGCTGTCCAATTTCGATTTCGTCAGCTCCACCCCTACCCTCTTCAACGCCGGCACCCTGCGCCCCCAGCTCTCCAGTTGTTTCCTCACCACCGTGGCCGATGATCTGGACGGCATCTACGAGGCCATCAAGGAAAACGCCCTGCTCTCCAAGTACAGCGGTGGACTGGGCAACGACTGGACACCAGTGCGCGCCCTGGGCTCCTACATCAAGGGCACCAATGGCAAGTCCCAGGGCGTCGTGCCCTTCCTCAAGGTGGTCAACGACACGGCCGTAGCCGTCAACCAGGGCGGCAAGCGCAAGGGGGCCGTCTGCGCCTATCTGGAGACCTGGCATCTGGACATCGAGGAGTTTCTGGAGCTGCGCAAGAACACCGGCGACGATCGCCGCCGCACCCACGACATGAACACCGCCAACTGGGTCCCCGACCTCTTCATGGAACGGGTCATGGACGAGGGCCAGTGGACCCTCTTCAGCCCCAACGAGGTCGCCGATCTCCACGACCTCACCGGCGCCGCCTTCAAGGCCCGTTACGAACATTACGAGCGGCTGGTGGACGAAGGGGTCATCACCCTCTACAAGCGCCTTCCCGCCCTGCAGCTCTGGCGCAAGATGCTGACCATGCTCTTTGAGACCGGACACCCGTGGATCACCTTCAAGGACCCCTGCAACCTGCGCAACCCGCAACAACATGTGGGGGTGGTCCATAGTTCCAATCTCTGCACCGAGATCACCCTCAATACCAACGAGCGGGAGATCGCCGTGTGCAACCTGGGCTCCGTCAACCTGGTCACCCACCTGCGCCATCCCCTCCAGGACGATGGCATTGATCTGCGCAGCAGCGCCGATGCCGAGGAACTCCTGGGTGTTCTGGATAGGGACAAGCTGGCCCGCACCGTCAAAGTCGCCATGCGCATGCTCGACAATGTCATCGACATCAACTACTACGCCCTCAACAAGGCGCGCAGCGGCAACCTGCGCCACCGTCCCGTGGGCCTGGGCCTGATGGGCTTCTCCGATGCCCTCCTGCAACTGCGCATCCCCTATGCCTCCCCGGCGGCGGTGGCCTTTGCCGACATCAGCCAGGAGCTGATCTCCTACCACGCCATCGACGCCTCCGCAGACCTGGCGCGGGAGCGCGGCAGCTATCACAGCTTTCCCGGCTCCCTGTGGAGCCGGGGCATCCTGCCCATCGACAGCATCGAGCTCCTCGCGGCCGCCCGCCAGAACGGTGTGGACATGGATCGCTCCGCCCGCCTCGATTGGGCCAGCCTGCGCGAAAAGGCCCAGGGCGGCATGCGCAACAGCAACTGCCTCGCCATCGCCCCCACCGCCACCATCTCCAATATTGTCGGCGTCAGCCAGGGGATCGAGCCCATTTACCAGAACCTCTACGTCAAATCCAACCTCTCCGGCGAATTCACCGTGGTCAACGAATACCTGGTCACGGACCTCAAGCGCCTCGGCCTCTGGGACGACGTCATGGTCAACGACCTCAAGTACTTCGACGGCTCGGTCATGCCCATCGACCGCATTCCCGCCAGGCTCAAACCCCTCTATGCCAACGCCTTCGAGACCGATCCCACCTGGCTCATCGAGGCGGCAGCGCGACGGCAAAAATGGCTGGATCAGGCCCAGAGCCTCAATCTCTACTTCGCCCAGGCATCGGGCAAGAAGATTGACGACACCTATCGCCTCGCCTGGCAGCGCGGCCTCAAGACCACCTATTACCTGCGGTCCCTGGGCGCCACGGCGGCGGAGAAGTCCACCGTGCAAACGGGCACCCTCAACGCCGTCTCCGGCGTCCTCAAGGCCTGCGCCATTGACGATCCGGGTTGTGAGGCTTGCCAGTGACAGGGATCGGCGGTCAGGAATCGGAACTACAGGAGTGCATCATGCTGGACTTTGAAAAAACACCGAGCAGTCAGTCCCGCGCCATGGCGGAGGCCATCTTCCAGGGACAGGCGCGCCATGAGGGGGGGATTCAGGCGCAAAGCTTCGACCGTGTCAGCGCCGAGGACAAGCGCATCATCAACGGCCGGGCCGACGTCAATCAGCTCGTGCCCTTCAAGTACCAATGGGCCTGGGACAAATACCTGGCGGCCTGCGCCAACCACTGGATGCCCCAGGAGGTGCAGATGGCCAGGGACATCGCCCTGTGGAAGGATCCCAAGGGCCTGACCGAGGACGAACGGCGCATCGTCAAGCGCAACCTCGGCTTTTTTGTCACGGCGGACAGCCTGGCCGCCAACAACATCGTGCTCGGCACCTACCGCCATATCACCGCGCCGGAATGCCGCCAATACATGCTGCGCCAGGCCTTCGAAGAGGCGATCCACACCCATGCCTACCAGTACATCGTC
>JABEBX010016931.1_pt1 | contig 12615 bp, 10 predicted proteins | sample 7245971 | NCBI WGS metagenome assembly JABEBX01 (sample SAMN14506365, study PRJNA622280) | hot springs metagenome | biome: hot spring [ENVO:00000051]|acidic hot spring [ENVO:00002120]; feature: spring [ENVO:00000027]|sediment [ENVO:00002007]; material: sediment environment [ENVO:01001048]...
TAGACTGCGGCTTTTTGCTCGACCAACCCCGTCTCTGTCATCCTGAGCGTAGGCTCTCGCGGCTTTATGTGAGAGCCGAAGTCCCGAGGCGAAGCCGAAGGGCCCGTCCTGAGCGTAGCCGAAGGAACCCGCCACCAGATCATTTCCACCTCAAACGCCCACCGCTTTCTGGCGAGAATCAAGTAACATAAGTCGCCAGAACGCGCGGCAGGCCCCGCCGACACGCCGTTGATTCTCGCCTGAAAGGTCCCGACATGGGTGGTAGAACGCGCTTGGCGGCAGGTCCTTCGACTACGCGCTGCGCTTCGCTCAGGATGACAGATTTCAGTGGGCATTGGAGAGACACAGCTTCACCAGTAACCAGTTTCTGACTCCATGGAGGGGGATGCAGGCCCACGGGACGCCTTGTTAGCGCCAACGGCGCGACATATACCAGCCCAGGCCGTCCCACCCCAACGAGCGCTCTTGCTTGTTGGGGTGGAGGCCTGGGTTCACGTCCAGAACGGATTTAGAGGGCTGAAGGCCCGAAATATACCAACCCACGGCTACCCGGGGTCCCCAACGAGCGCTTTTGCTCGTTGGGGTGGAACCCGGGGTCCTCAATGAGCACTTTTGCTCGGCGGGGTGTAGCGCCTGGGTATTCGACATCCCAAACTCCCAGAGGACTGAAAGCCCGTCTTATCGAGCTTTACAGGCGGCGGAAAAACTCGCTGCTTTGAAAGGGCGCCGCTTTCGCCCCGGGGGGATGGCTCTCCCACCCTTCAGACGTCTGTCAGGGGCTGCTCGAGCATTTTCCCTGTAGGTGTAGCGTGGGGCCTCGATATTTATGGGCGTTTTCCCCAACGAAAACGCCGCTGCTCGCCCCTTCCGGGATACCCATCAACAGGGAAAATGCTCTAATCCCTGATCCTGAGTTTTGCCAGCGTGGCCAGGAGCCTGGTGTGGGGCAGGCCGTCGGCGTAGGTCTTCAGGATCAGGGAGCGCAGGAGCGGGATGCGGATGGCTTTGAAGCCGCGCTCGGGTTGGGCGTAAAAGGAGCGCGCGGCCCGCTGCGAGAAGGCCAGGGTCTCTTGCAGCGGGCGCAGGTTGCGGGCATAGGCCGCGGCAGCGCCATGGTTCTGCCCTGCCATATTGCGTTCACCGCTGCGTTCGCCCTCCGCGCAGGACAGGATGGCGGCCGCGGCGGCCTGCCCGCTGACGATCGCCGAGTGAATCCCTTCGCCGGTAAGGGGATCGACAAGGCCCGCCGCGTCACCGGCGAGCAGCACCCGGCCACGAGGAACGTAGTTGTGTCCGCCCATGCCAAGCTGCTGGCCGGTGATACCGCCGAGGGTGGTGACGCCCAGCTTTTGTTCCGCGTAGGCGAGCAACAGGGAGCGTGTAACCTGTTTGAGCTGAGGGTTGGAGACGCCGTTGGCGGGAGCGAAGACGCCGGCGCCGATGTTGATGTGATCGCCCTTGGGAAAGAGCCAGCCGTAGCCGCCGCGGAGTGGAGCGAAGTCGAAGATGAGGTCGTACCGCGCATCGCGGTTGGGAAAGCTGGTGGGGAGCGCGCTGTAGGGAACAGTGGCCTCAAGAGCAAAGCCGTCCTGCGCGAACGGCGCGAGGGCGTCGCGGTGGTCGTCCTGACGCATGAGGCGGCGGGTTTGGCCGTTGGAGCCGTCGGCGCCGATGAGGATGGGAGCGCAAAGCGTTTCGCGGCCGCTCGCGGTGACAACGTCGAGTTCGATGTGCGTTGCGAGTTCTCTGAGCGCTGCGATGCGGTCGATCTTGCGCAGGGCGACGCTGCCGCCGTTGCGCGCGGAGGCCAGCGTCTGTTCGAGGCAGAAGGCGTCGAAACGCTCGCGGACGGCCAGGGCGCAGATGGGATCGCGGGTTTTGACGCGCACCTCACTCCCCCGCGGAGTCCGCAGCCGGTCCTGAGCGTCGTCGCAGGACGGGCTGCCAGCAGGCTTCGCCGTGGAACCCCAGCCGCCTGGGGCGCCCGAGAACGCGGGGGATGGAGTTGCAGCGTCGGCAAACTGCAGGACGATCTCGTGGCAGACACGCTCGACGACGGGGTGGACGGAGTAGCGGAGGGCTTTGAGGGTCTTGCGGGTGAGTCCGCAGGCGCAGGGCTTGGGCCGCGGGAAGTTGCACCGGTCGAGCAACAACACGCGCTGGCCGGCCCGCGCCAGATCGTAGGCGGCGGCGCAGCCGGCGGGACCGGCGCCGGCGATCAGGATATCGTAGTCGAAGGGCATCCTGGTGCAAGTTTATGCTCAACAGGCGGGCTGTAGAAGATCTGAGCCTGTGATGGACGGATGGTGATACGATGAGCCCATTGAGGTTAGGTTCACCAGGGAAGGTTGCTGAGCGGAGACATTCCTCCTTGCCGAGCGTCCAATCCTGCATTGGACAGGCAAGCGAGACAGGCGTTTGGAGGCATTGTGGGCAGCGGTCGATCCAGGTCGGGTGTGTTGTCGGTGGCCTTATCGCTGGCCCTGCCGGTGGCCGCGCTGGCCGTGACCGCGGGCCTGTATGCGCAGAGCGATGGAGGCTCCCCGCAATCTCCGCTGCAGGCGTTGCGGCATGGGCCGCTGGTGGTGTGGTATGTCAGCGCGTCGCCGCCGCCGCCCCTCTCGAACCTGGATGCGATCGCTGCCCTGCATAACGCGACGCCGCTGGACTACACCGAGCACAGCGCGGTGAACTTCGGGCAGAACGTCTCCTCGTACGGACAGACTGCGGAGAGTTACGGCGTGAATGCGGACAGCCGCAGCATCAGCGTGCCTTCGATTCCACCCAACGCGGACGCCTCGACGGCGACGCCGGATGGCATCGGGTACAAAGAGGAAGAGTCAACCAGCTTCGGGCAGAACGCGGGGAGCTTTGGCACGACCGCCGGCAACGTTGGTCAGGAGTCCAGCACACTGGGGCAGACCTCGGGAAGCTATGGGCAGACCTCGGGAAGCTACGGCACGGAGCCAAGCAACGTTGGGCAGGACGAGTCGAGCTTCGGGGTGGGCTCGGTTGCGAGCCCGGTTGCAAGCTTCGGGCAGGGCAATGGTGCGGGAAGCCAGACCGGAAACCAGCCCTTGAGCGCCCCTGGAGCGGAACGGATCAAGGACTCTCTGCGGGAGGCCTTTCCGGATCTGCGGATGCAGTTTGTCGTGGTGGCGCCCGATGATCTGGAGGGATGAGCGAGCCGGGTTCGGATTGCCCCGGCTGTGTGCAGGCCGGGCTCGCTGACGGAGATGCGGCCGCGGCGCATGTGGCCAGAATCGCCATAAAAAGGCTGTTGAACGGCGTGTCTCTGGGAGAGGTGGCCGACCCGCGGATGGCTACCAATTCGTCCCGCGGCGAGCGCCGCACACTGGCGGCGATGGGCAGCGCGGAAGCCGATGCCGACGTGCGCGTGCAGGTGGAACATGCTTCCACCAACGGCAGCCTGGCCGCGGTGGCGCTGCGGGTGGTGGTCTCCTCGCACGGCGTCTTCGGCGTGGAGCATCCGCTGGTGGTGCTGCGCCTGAGCAAGGAGAAGCAGTGGCGAGTGTTGCAGCTTACGCTGAATCTGCCGCCGTATGAGCAGGCCGAGGAACGGCGGGCGTTGATGCTCAGCGATCCTCCCTCGGCAGCGGAGGCGCGTGGCGGAGTGAAGGGCATCACACCGGCGGCGCCGCTGGATGGGCAGACGGTGTCGCAGATGCCGCATCTGGTGTGGGACAATCACGGCGGCGCAGGCCTGCAGGTGGTCGAGTGGCAGCGCGGAGAGGGCGATGGATGGTCCGATGCTCGGCTGTACCTGGTGCCGGACGACAATGCAACCCTGCGTACCCAGGCGATGGCCCGGTTCGTCAGCACCAATGGACGCTATCGCTGGAGGGTGTGGAGCGTGGGCGCCCATGGAGCGACGACCATCAGCGCGTGGCGCACCTTCCGTCTGGAGCAGTAAGCGCAAGATTGCTCGATGCTCGAAGTGTGAGCTTCAACGCACAGGCGAAGAGGTTGCCGCTGCTGTACGTGGAGAATCCGCGGATTGGGTTCTCGGGGTTCGAGACGGTTCGAGGCATCTCCTTCAGGATTGCGCAGGGAGAGAGGCTGGGTCTGGTGGACGAGTCCGAGTCAGGCAACTCCGCCGCCTCACTGGCGGCTGCCGAGTGCTGTGATCGGCGGGAGGATGCGCTAGAGAGGGTGGAGCAAGGCAGCGTGAGGCAGGTGTTGACGCAGCCTGAAGATGCTTACACGCGTAACCTTCCGGCTTCAGAGCCAACGATGCGGACCTGCCGCGACCGGCCACTTGCTACGAGGGTGCGCCAGGCGTGTAATGTTCCACGGACTGACTGTTTATGCGCGCGCTCGTAGTTTCGGACATTCACGGAAATCTGCACGCTCTGGAGGCGGTGCTTCGAGCGGCGAGAAGCCCTGCTGGCGGAGGGTTTGACCAGCTATGGAACCTGGGCGACATCGTTGGCTACGGCGCCCGGCCAAACGAGGTGATCGACACCGTGCGCGCAGCAGGTGTGGCGCGGGGCCTGCATGTGCGCGGCAATCACGACCGCGTCTGCTGCGGTCTGAGCAGCTCGGAGGGGTTCAATCCCATTGCGGTGATGGCGGCGGCGTGGACGCGGCGAACGCTGCGGCCCGACAACCGGGAGTGGCTGCGCGCGCTGCCGATGGGCCCCATCCAGGCCACCGAACACGCTCTATGCGCGCACGGTTCCCCACTGCACGAGGACCAGTACATCGCGTCGATGCGCGATGCCTGGACGCCGCTGCAGCGCATGCCCGCGGAGCTTGCGTTCTTTGGACACACGCACCTGCAGGGCGGCTTCTCCATGCGCGATCAGGATTGGGCTGAGACTCACCCGGTCTATGCCGAAGACGACGCCAGCCGCGCGGTACAGTTCCAGTATGCTGTGCCGGTTGGCGCGCGCCACCCGATGCGGCAGAAGACCGGGCATCTCTTCCGGCATTTAATCAATCCGGGAGCCGTGGGACAGCCGCGCGATGGCGACTGGCGCGCGGCCTTCGCCATCTATGACGACCTGCTGGAGCAGGTCACCTTCTTTCGCACACCCTATGACGTTGCCGCGGCGTTACCGGACATACTCTTGAAAGAGGTCGGGAAACTGTCTCTCCAGCGCCGCGATCTTGGGTATATCGCATACCTGAATGTAAGGATTCCGCGGATTCTTGATCGCATAGTCCTGGTGATACTCCTCGCCGCGATAGAACATCACAAGCGGAACGATCCGCGTGACGATCGGCTCGGCAAAGAGATGCGCAGCGTCGAGTTGATCCACGTAGGCTTGTGCGATCTCGCGCTGCTGCTCACTGATATAGAAGATCGCCGAACGGTAGCTGGCGCCCACATCGGCGCCTTGCCGGTTGAGCTGGGTGGGATCATGCACCACCGAGAAGAAGACCCGAAGCAGCGTGCCATAGCTCACCATCGAGGGATCGTAGACGATCTCGATGGCCTCCGCATGGCCTGTCTCCTGCGTGCATACGGTGCGATAGCTTGCCGTAGCCGCATCTCCGCCGGAGTACCCGACCGTCGTGCGCAGCACACCCTTCACGCGTTGAAAGACGGACTGAACACCCCAGAAACATCCGCCGGCAAGGACAGCCGTCTCGGTAGGACCGGCAGACCATCCCCCCGCGGGCATCGGGGTGTCTTTCTTCGGCGCGGGGATCGGCTCAGGTACGCGTTGCTTGAGAGAAAATGCCATGACGTGATGTCTCCAACCTTTGTCTTCCAGCGTTGTATTGTGCATCCACAGCGATTGCGATTACCGAACCAAAACAGAAAATCTTTTCCCATTGCAGGTGCAATGGCATCGTGAGTGATTGGACGCAATCCGTATGCGCAATGACTCAAAGAGCCGCGCTGCAAGCGGGTTGTATCGACGGAACCACGCTGGTTAATCCCCCCTTAAACCCTCACTTGAAGTGTTAGCAACCGCTAAGGATATGGCATTACCCGCGCAGCAAATCGTTGTTACCGAGCGCCGCGGGTAAACGTTACTCTCTGTGCGATTTCGTAACCTGCACGCACTCGATGCGTCGCTGGCAGGGTCGATTCTCTAGCCCGGAGGCCAGCTCATCAGACGTCCACCGAGCAGGTGCACATGAAGATGATCGATCGTCTGTCCACCATCCGGGCCGGTGTTGAGCACCAGTCGAAAACCTCCACCATCGTGACGCAAGCCGATGCCCTGTTGTTGCGCGATCTCCGCGGCTGCCGCGATCAGTTGACCGAACACTTCGGACTCTCCGGCAGCGACGTGCGCCAGGGATTGGAAGTGCCGCTTGGGAATGACCAGGATATGCACAGGCGCCTGTGGATGAATGTCCGGGAAGGCGAGCACATGATCGTTCTCATAGAGCCGTGTGACGGGAATCGCCCCGGAGGCGATCTTGCAGAAGAGGCAGTCGGAGTTGGTAGCCATGTGCGCATGCTACAGCAAATCAAGAGCAGGGATGAGGGCAAGATTCCTTTCACGGGGAAGGCGGCGCTTCTGCTCCCTAATCCCTGCCTTTGAAGTACTTGGGCTCCATCCCCGGAGCCCACGGGTCATACGCCCTGGCGAAGGCGGCACGGTGGCCGATGGAGGGATGCGTGTACGTCCAGAAGACGTACAGAGGATTCGGGTTGGGGTCGTCGAAGGAGGTCTCACCGAGAACATCGAAGGCGTTCCTCGCAGTGGTTTGCGGATCTGGAACCAGGCCGTGGATAGCCTCCTGACCGTAGACGTCGGCGGCGTGCTCGTGCATGCGGCTGTAGCTGTTCTCCACGGGTTCCAACAAGGTTCCAAAAAGGGAAAAAGCGAGGAGCAGAACGGCGACCACAGCCCAGTCCTCTTGCGAGGCGACGCCCCAGCGGCTACCAAAGCGCGCGATGGACCACCGCACAAAGAGATAGCCGAGATAGAGGGTGACAAAGAGAAGACCGAGCGTAAAGAGGATGGTGCTGCGGATGTGGTGCAGGACGTAGTGTCCGGACTCGTGAGCAAAGACGAAGACGATCTCGTCGGGCGTCATCCGGGCGATGGTGGTGTCCCACACCACCACGCGTTTACTGGCGAAGAAGCCTTCGACGTCGGCGTTGAGCGTGGTGAGTTTGGCGCTGGCCTTCATGAGAAACATCCGCTGGGGCGGAATGTTCATGTGACCCTTCTGAACCACCTGTTCCAGCCGCGCCACCAGCGCGGGGTTGGTCTCTTCGAGCGGCTGATAGTGGAAGAAGATGGGCTCAACGTAAGGAGCGACGAAGATGCCCAGGAGCAGGATAGGAAGGAAGGCGCACCAGTAGGCGAACCACCAGCCGCGCGGAAGCTTGCGAATGACCCACAACAGCAGCATGATCAGGAGGCCGCCGATCAGCCACGTCAGACCAAAGGACTTGGCCTGGTCCGCGAACCAGCTCGGCCAGCCCTGCACCGAGAGACCGTAGCGCAGGGAGAGATGGTGCGCGTAGAGATCGACAGGAAGGCTGAGCAGCGTGGAGGCGAGGAGGAAGAGGAAGAGGAAGACGTAGCCCTGCACCCAGCGGTTTTTACTGACGCCTACGGCCGTGTCGCGCATCCAGGCGATGGCGCCCAGGCCCAGCAGCAGCAGCAGGCTGAGGATGCCCCAGGCTTCGCCGCCGAAGTGGAGGATCTCGCCCACCGAGTTGAGGTGCTGCGCCTTGGCCAGGCTGGCGGGAGAGAGGGAATAGCTGGGGGTGTTTCCGTTGGCCGGCGCTGCGGCCAGCTCCTCTGCGGCGGAGACGTTGGCGGCGTGCTCGGCGGTGGTTTGATGCTCACAGCCGGCCAGACCGAAGGACAGAACAAGAAGGCAAAGAAAGGTGACAGACACTCGGGAGAGAAGGTGTAGCTTCATGGGGCTCCTTGTCTGCCAGGGCCGCGCCCTGGGCAAAAAAATGTAGCAACTCCAGTCCCGGACTACGCCTCAGGCTGGTATATGTCGGATCTTTGGCCCTCAAGCAACTGCAACTGCAACTGCATCCACACACTCTAAACCAAATCCAACCCTCCCCGTCCGCGCAGAACCCGCCGGCGCGAAGGTAGTTCGCGTATGTTGTTCTTATGGCCTCCACGCGCGCATCCGGGCACTCCGTAACCTCGCGTCAGGCCGTCGTCTCCACCGCGCTCGCGGCTCTGCTGGCCGCCCTCGTCCTCCTCACTCTGCTCGGCCACAACCGCCTCACCGACTGGGATGAGGGCATCTACGCCCAGGTCTCCCGCGAGATGCTTCAAACCGGCTGGCTGGTTCCCCACTGGAACTCTCTTGTTTGGATCGACAAACCGCCTCTCACCTACTGGATCACTGCCCTCTTCTTCAAGCTCTTCGGCATCTCCGAGTTCACGGCGCGGCTCGGCTCCGCGCTCTCGGCCATCGCCCTGGTCACGCTCCTGCACGGCTGGCTGCTACGCACGGCGCCGGGCACAAGCTCCGGCGCGAGTGCCCGCCTCACGGCCTGGCTCTCCACCGTCATCCTTCTCTCCACCTTCGGCTTTCTGCACGTCGCCCGGGTCGGGGAGACCGACACGCTGCTCTCCTTCGGCTGCTGCCTGGCCCTCATCGGCCTCGCCAACCTCCTCCAGCCGCCGATCGACGCCGTCACCCCCCACGGCTGGTACCTCTACTGGATCGGCTTCGCCATCGCCCTGATGAGCAAGAGCGCCGCCAGCGGAACCCTCTTCTTCACCCTGCTCACGCTGTTCCTTCTCGAGCCCGCTCTCCGCCCCAGCTGGCGCAGCCGCGTCCATCGGCACTTTTATAGCGGGCTTCTTCTTTTCCTTGCGCTCACCCTTCCCTGGCACCTCTTCATGCTCCATCGCTTTGGGCGGGAGTTCATCCAGCAGTACCTTGGCCTGCACGTTCTGGGCCGCGTCGCCTACCAGTACGACGACCACCTCACTCCCTGGTGGTACTACCTGCGCGTCCTTCTCTTCTCGGCTCCGCCCTGGGTGCTGCTCTACCCCACGGCGATCGATGCGGTCTTGCGCGGGCCGGAGCGTGCACCACGCCTGCGCCCGCTGCGCGTCTTCGCCGTCTTCGCGCTGGTGCAGGTCCTCTTCTTCAGCTTTGTCCAAACCCGGCTGCCGCACTACATGGCCCCGGCCTACGCTCCGCTCTCCGCGCTGGTCGCTGTCTGGCTCGCCGGCTGGGCCACCCACCGCCTCCACGCCTATACGCAGGCGCCCCGGCCAAACAGGGCTGGGTCTGCGACGTTCTTCTGGCTCAGGTTCGCAGCCGCCGTCACCGCCCTTTGGGCTTTCAGCGCTCTCATCACCGCCCACCCGCGCAGCCGGCTCCACTCACCCCGCCTTCCCAGCGGCGACGTCACCCCCAACAACCGGGAGCAGGTGGCTCTGCTCAAGAGGGTCTTCCGCCATCCTCAGCCCCTGGTCGCCGACACTCCCGGCACGCTTCTGGACTGGCGCACCGGCGACTTCAACCCCGTCCCCACCGTCATCTTTTACGCCAACCGCCCCGTGCGGCAGGTCCAACTCCAGGCCGTTCCGGCCAACACCCCCAGGAACATCTACAGCTTCAATCCCGAACCGCTCGCCCAGGCCATGGCCACCCAGCCCCATCTGCTGCTCATCACCCGCTCGCTGATCCCCCAGATCCCGGCCAGTTACAGCTTCCAGCCCATCGCCCACTCCACCCACCTCGAACTCGGCCGCCTCTCTCCCCGTCCCTAGACGCGGAGCCGGCACGCGGAAGAGTGCTAACTTCACATCTGCCGGTCTTTCCTCTTCTTCCTCCAGTTTGGCGATAGGTTTCTTCAAGTCGTCGATTTCATAGCCAGCTATAATGAATCCCAGAAAAAACAGCGCCAACATAAACGAGAAAAACCAATCTAAATCGCGCATGCCGTCGCCGCCGCTTTGATCGTCAGGGAACCTACCGAAAATGACTAGTTCTATTGGATCCGATAATCCTCGCCCGCCGAGACGTTCAACCAGTTGACCGGGAAACGGCATAGGCGAGTGCGTGAAGTCTTCCGTACCGTAAGCTAGCACGCGAGAAGCCAAGAAGTTTACTTATGCTCAATCAGAAATAGAAACTCTCTGTTAGGCGCTTCAGCGTCCCGCAGCCATTCATTCGTCCACTTCATATCCGCCATCACGTTGCGCTTGTAATCAACCTCCACGACTTCCAGCAGTTCCCCGGAGGATGCAATCGCCTCGTTCAACTCTTTAGAAGTGGCCCGCCCACCCGAACTGTACGACAAAATGATGTATTTACAGCGGGTGGATGCAAGTAGCGTTCCAATAGCCTCTACAGCAACGAATTTTCCATTTGCGGCTCTTCTGAAATCCTCGAATGGAGAGTTTGCCACAGTGTCCGAGCTGTCAGTCCGTCTGTTTACCCTACCGAAGAGCGGTGGCTTATCGAATAGGCAGATGCTTGTCCAGACGTGATAGTAGGAAGCATACCGGACCCGTGACGGCGGCATTTTTTCATTATTTGAACCATAGGGCGGGTCATAATACGCAATATCAGCTTTCACGTCACTCACAGCATCGAAGATATCGGCTCGCTGGACGCGGTGAGCATGAGCGTACCCGTTTCTCACAATAGCCGGTACTGCTAACTGGAGAGTTTTATACGAGCGAGGAGACCATTCCCTGAGATATGAGACAAAGTGACCGAGTGTGCTGTCCACCTGATCGAGCGCCATTATCAGACTTGTCAGAGCCACGCACTTCTCGACCGGATCGAGAGACAGTCTCTCGATTTCTTCTCGAATGGCGTCGAGCTTTCGGGTGTTGTGGACTTGCCACGGTCTCTTGGGCTGCGCTTCTTCCTTCGGGTCGCCGCCATAGAACTCTGTGAACCAGCCATCTCTTGGCTGTACTGCGTTCAAGTGCTGGATCAGGGCACTATACTCTCGCGGCGTCTTGCCACGCAGATAACAGGTTCCGAAGACCTCGGACCACACGGCGTGGTCATTGCACGTCACATCGTATCCGGATTGAGCAAAAGCCTGTGAAACCCTTGTTGTACCGGAGAAGCCGTCGAAGACGCTTCTTGCGTCTACCTTCCTGGCAAGCTGGAGAATTTGGGGAATCAATTTGAGCTTCGAGCCTGCGTACTTAATTCCTTCGGTCGAGGGCGTGTCATAGGTCAATTCATCACTGAATAGTTGTGTCTGTGCGCTCATATCTCTGACCTTTGTTTAATCGCGAGAATGTCCTCTTTCACTTTCTCTAGTGCCTGTTCGTGGCCGACACTGGAAGATACCAGCGCTTGAGAAAACAACTTCACCAAGACGAGGTTATGCGAGTAATCAACCCATCCTCCAGTTACGCTATCGAAGTGTTTCATCGCATTCCTGGTGTGCGTCCACAAACCGCGTTGAAGGGCATTGGCTGCAGCGTCCCCGTAGCGAACTTCACAGATGTAACCGCCCTGCGCGTCGAGAAAAACGAAGACGGGATGCTTTCGGCCCCTACCCTCTGAGCGACGAACGATTTTCGCTGTTTGCGTCCGCGCGGTATCGTAATCAAACACGAGGATATTGCAGCGTTGCCGCTTTTCGTCGTAGATCAGCGGCAGTACGTTTATCTCGGCAAAACTAGAAAACGCCAAGTGATCGAAGACAGCTTTTATTTGCTCTGGCCGGTCCAGAGGGCCAGCATCACTCAGGGTTCGGAACATCAGGCTATTCTTATCGGTAGAGAGTTGCAAAGGGCCCTCCCCGTATGCTTTTAAGCTGACCGGGAACTCGGCTTTGGTTATCTCATTTACGATCATGATGTCCTCCTCCTTTGATTTTGCTCGGTAGAGGTCTTTGCCCACGTGGATAGACCGAAAATCGTACATGTACTGGTTCACGAATTCCGCAATAGCAATTTCGGCCAAATCTCCATGCGTCTTGTTTCCAATCAACCGCATCGTGAAAATGTTGCTGAGGGTCATAGTAATCAGATTCGGGTGTTTGCTAATCAGCAGTTTGAGCCGCTGGGTGAATTCTTTGTACTGAATCTGGGTGTTCATTGGACCTCATCATATAACGTAGCGCGCCGAGACCGGAATGCATTTGCCTGTGGGAATCAGTCCTTTCCGCATGGTTATTTTGTAGTCGCTGATAGTGCTGCTGTAGGGTGCGTGATCGTGAACATGGCCATCCAGCCGCATCTCCTGCTCATCACCCGCTCGCTGATCCCCCCCAGATGCCAGCCAATTACACCTTCCAGCCCATCGCCCACTCCACCCACATCGAACTCGGCCGCCTCTCTCCCCGCCCCAGACGCGGATTCGGCACGCGGAAAAGACACGCGGAAAAGAAGTAAAAATTGACCCCAGCCGGTTTTCCCGGTAAACTTACATAGTTTGGCGATGCGGGGGGAGATCTCCCTCCGCATGAGCAGGCGGAGAACACCCCCGAGAACCTCCAGGTGCGGCGCACTTGGCAGCGTATCTGGAGGTTGGTCTCCTCAGCCTGACAAGCCCCGACAAGACATCTTGCAGAGACTTGCAGAAAAGAATAGAGAGGCGGCGTGCGGCTCTTTCGCCCGCCCCGCCATGAGGTTTCAAGCCATGTACGCAGTCATCAAGACCGGTGGTAAACAGTACCGCGTCGCTCCCGGCGATACCGTCCGCATCGAAAAG
>JABEBX010023215.1_pt1 | contig 12604 bp, 14 predicted proteins | sample 7245971 | NCBI WGS metagenome assembly JABEBX01 (sample SAMN14506365, study PRJNA622280) | hot springs metagenome | biome: hot spring [ENVO:00000051]|acidic hot spring [ENVO:00002120]; feature: spring [ENVO:00000027]|sediment [ENVO:00002007]; material: sediment environment [ENVO:01001048]...
GCTGTTCTCCTCCAAATCGCCACAAAATTGTCATCCTGAGCGGAGGCTCTCGCGGCTTTATGCGAGAGCCGGAGTCGAAGGACCTGCCACCAAGCCTGTTCCACCTCAAATGTCCGCCGCTTTCTGGCGAGAATCAGCTACTATCGGTCGCCAGAACGCGCGGCAGGCCCCGCCAATACGCCGTTGATTCTCGCCAGAAAGGTCCTGACATTGGTGTTAGAACACGCTTGGCGGCAGATCCTTCGACTACGCGCTACGCGCTACGCTCAGGATGACAGATTCCGGGGGGCACTGGAAAGACACTGCCTCACCACAAGCAAATTTCTGACTCGATGGAGGGGGCCATGAGCCGACTCACCAGGAATCAGTTTCTAACTCGATGGAGGGGCCGAAGGCCACGGGGCGCCTTGTTATGACCTCGTTGAGATCGCCCTTATCTCGCGAGTGACCGGCCATGCGGGGCTGCCGCATCGGCGGAACGAGGGCGAAGCAACGCTGGTAGAGCATACCCGTGCGGCGCATCGGCACCCCAACCAGACGCCGGTCGAGATTGAGAGTCTGGTGCTGGAGTTGCACCGGGAGCACCCGTTGCGGAGCCCGCACAATTGAAGGCGGATTCGATGGAACGCCGCACCAGGCCGCGCACCGCCCTGCCTGGCTGGCGATACTCCCGCCCTACCAACACTTGCTCTACCCATCGGTACAGAAGGCCACGGTCCTGGCTCTCCAATCGGATCCCATCCCTGGCCGCAACCAACCGGACCATCGATTCCAAACGCCACGTCTCTGCTGTGTACATGCGGATGTTCACATCCCGGCAGGACGACTCCTTCAGGCTCATCTTGTATTGGAAAAGAGTTGGACTTGACAGACGTTGGCGGGTATGTCAGTATTTCACTCTACAAGTGATCATTTCACCCGGCAGTGATCAAATCAACGACTCCGCTGAGCTTTAGCGTGTTGTGTCACACGGTCACATGTAGCGGATTCCGGGTTGATCGGTTCCGTTCAGTTGAATTCCATGCCGCCTGCCCAGCTTCATACTGAGCGGTACGATTCACCAGAGACGCCGGATCAGCCGTCCAGATGAGAGTTATTTGGAGGATGCCTTGATGGGACGCATTTATACGATTGCTCCGGGTGTTTGTACTCCTGTGTTGCTCCCTTGCAGTTCTCGGGCAGATGGCAATCACGTTGTTTCGAGGGGTTGGGGCAGACTCCAGCGGGGTGCCGATGCCGTTTATCGAAGAGTACGTGGAGCTGGGCAGCGTAGCCCACGCCGACGGCTGGGGTGGTTATCAGCCGTTGTAGGGTCGCGGCTACCAGCACAAGATTCCCGTTCTGAAGGGAAAGAGCAAAACAGCTTCGGAGTTGATGCCGCGAGTTCCTCTGGCGGTCTCCTTGCCGAAACGCTGGTTGCTGGAAACGCGCCGGGGCGGAGTGAGCATGGAGCACCTGGACGCTTACCTCGACGAGTTCACCTTTCGATTCAACCGGCGCAAATCGCGCAGCCGGGGCAAACTCTTCTCCCCTCTGCTCGAACAAGCGGTTGTTGCAGGGACGGTCGCGTACAAATCTCCGGTCAAATGCGCCGCCAAGCAGGATTTTTGAAACCACAACCTATTGGGGAAACGGGAGTCGGAGAAACGCTCCACAAGCGAAATCGGACCCGTTGGATTCCGCATGCGGCGGCAATTGCAGTAAGACAGCGGTTCACAGGGTTTTGGGGTACTCGCCCACGCCGAGTCAGCTCCAGCATGAGTCAGTAGTTCACGTTCGTTCCGTTTGAAGGTAAGTCGGTAACTTGCAGTTCCAGATTCAAACCATGATTGAGGCGCTCGCAGCGAGATCGTCAACACGGACTTCAACATGGTGAAAGTTCATTCGAAAGGTGGTCCAAGATGACATTGAAAAAGCAAATCGTCACAATCTTCATGCTATGGATAGTCTGTTGCGCTATCTCGATACGTGGCCAAGAGCTCCAAGGCACTATCAACGGCACTGTCTCTGACAGTTCAGGCGCGGTTTTGCCCAACGCCACGGTAACGATCTCGGAGCCGAGTGGCACGGTTGCCCCTCGCGTGATCAAGACGGATCGACGTGGCAGCTACACGATGACGAACCTCGCAGCCGGCACGTACACGATCACGGTGTCAGTTCCTGGGTTTGAAAATTACCAGGCATCCAACGTGGTGCTTTTTGTTTCGCAAACCCGCACGGTGAACGCCATACTTCCCGTGGGTACCGTTAAGCAGACGGTGAAGGTAGAACAAACTCAGGAGGCGGTGGACACCACGGAAAGCGAAGTGGGGGGCACGATCTCCGGAACCCAGGTTCGCGAGTTGCAGCTCAACAATCGCAACTTTGAGCAGTTGGTCGCCTTGCAGCCTGGTGTGGTCAGCGCTCTGCCTGACGAAGTTGGATTTGGACTCAGCAACACGACAGCCCTCGCGGTAAACGGTGCTCGAGACACAGCCAATAACTGGACGGTAGATGGCGCCGACATAAATGACAGCGGCTCCAACGCGACGCTGCTGAATGTGCCCAGCGTCGATGCGATCCAGGAGTTCACGATGGAAAGAAGCACCTACGACGCAGGCTTCTCTCGGAGTGGCGCGGGACAGATCCTCGTCTCTACAAAATCCGGCACACGATCCTTCCATGGGGATATGTACGAATTCGATAGAAACACGGATTTCAACGCCAACTATTACTTCAACAAGCAGACGAACCCGATTATGCCCCGTCCCATTGAGCACTATAACGACTACGGATTCACCATTGGCGGGCCGATTTACATTCCAAACAAGTTCAATGCCAACAAAGACAAGTTCTTCTTCTTCTGGTCTGAGGAGTGGCGAAAGGTCAGCGCGCCCGAGACCGCTACGTTTTTAGTGCCGACCACGGCTGAACTGAACGGTACCTTTGCGGGCAATACGACGTCGGACGAAAACCCGACCCAGACAGCCGAGGGTTGCGTAACCTACAACGCCACTACACAAACCAGCACCGTAAATCCAAGTTGCTACAGCCAAAACACAAACGTCTATCTTCAGAATTACTACAACAAGTTTCCGTCGAACGTTCCATCCGATCCCAGTGAATACACCACGGGCTACTCGGCTCTGAACAACACTCGCGAGGATATGGTGCGTCTTGACGCGCAGCTCTCGACTAAGCTGCACTTCTATATCCGCATGATGCAGGATGAGACCCCGGAGAACTTCCCCCTCGGTCTATGGAACGGAGGCAACTTCCCAGGCATGGCCGGTTCTTCTGTAAACGCTCCCGGAGAAAACGTGGCTGCCAACCTCACCTGGGCGATCTCTCCGCGGATGGTGAACGAAGCGGAATATGCTTACTCGCAGGGGTCGATATCTTCCTCCTTTATGCCGGGCTCGATCGCAACAGATCCGTCGGTCTCCACCCAGCTCACCAACAACACGGAATACACCGATCCGTATGGCCGCATCCCGGCACTATCCTTTCTGAGCGGGATCACGGGCCTCGGCTATGGAGGCACTCCTTACTTCGAGCGCAACCTGGACAATACGATCTTCGACAACTTCTCTCTGACCGCTGGCAGTCATACGATTCGCGTAGGAGGGACGGTCTCCTTCATGCTGAAGACCGAGAACGCCGACAACGGCAACGCTACGTTTGTGTTCAATCAATTCCAGGACTTCCTGCTTGGTAACGACTATTACTATACGCAGCAGAGCCGCGATACCATACCCGACCTGCATTACATTAACTCCGAGCTGTATGCCCAGGATGATTGGCAGGTCAGTAACAAACTCACGCTGAACCTTGGCATTCGCTACAGCTTCTTCCCCTCTCCGTCGGATGTTCTGAATACGCTGGTAAACTTCGATCCGGCGTATTTCAACCAGCTGAATGCTCCACAAATTGATCCTGTCACAGGCGATTTCACAGGCACTCCCACAGTTAGCCCGAATGCTGCGAGCTATGAGAACGGCTTGATCTATCCGGCCGGAACCGATTGCAGCCTTGCACAGCAGGTCAATGGTGCCGAAGCCACCTGTTCGCCTTACGGCCCTCACGTAAATCCGGATCCGAAGGATAACTTTGCTCCGCGGTTTGGGTTTGCTTACGAGCCTTTCGGCGGTGACAAAACATCCATCCATGGGGGCTTTGGAATCTTCTTTGACCGCATGCTCAATGGCATCTGGGAGCAGAATGCATTTCAGGAGTCGCCTGGCCTCCAGACGGCCACCATCTATAATTCGCTCTTCGACTCTCCCATGTCCGGTACTTCCGCCGGAGAACCCATGTACCCCAGTCGCATTACAGCGACAGGCACGCCGATCATGAAAAACCCATCCTATATGGACTACAACCTGACCGTTCAACATCAGATTACGGAGAATCTGGTCGCTTCTGTGGGTTATATCGGAACTCTGGGACGGCACCTTCTTGGAGAGAGAGAGATTAACCAAGCCACGCTCGCCTCAAGAGAGGCAAACCCGACGGCATGGGTGACGGCTGTGGTTCCGTACAAGGGTTATGCGGCATTCGAAGATAGAATTCCCGGCTACGATAGCAGCTACAGTTCGCTGCAGGTGTCTCTGAATGCTCGCAACTATCATGGTTTGACCCTCGGTATTGCCTACACGTGGAGCAAGACAATGACCGACCTCTCCAATGACCGTGGTCAGGAAACGTATGACACCTACGATCTGGAGAAGGATTACGGCGCTTCAGAACTCAATCAGCCGCAGACGTTCGTGGCCAGCTATGTCTATCTTCTACCTTTCTACAAGGGGCAGCGTGGCGTCATTGGACACGCACTCGGGGGATGGGAGGTCTCAGGCATCACCAACCTCTGGTCCGGAACATCGCAAACGATGACGCAGTTTCTAGATAACTTCGACCAAGGCGACTGCGCTTCCATGTCGTCGACCTGCCCGACCACCGGGCTTTACCCAGGTGGCCTCAACATGGACGCGAGCGACATCGCTCCACGCCCGGATATGATAGCTCCAGTAAAACGGGCGAAGACGCAGTTCAACTGGTTCTCCGCGAGTTCCTTTGCCGATGCATGGGGGCACTTCGGATCCGCTGGCAACGGCGTCTTCATTGGTCCTGGCCTTGATCTCTGGGATCTATCCTTGATCAAGAACTCACAGCTTGCAAGCGGGCTCAGTTTCCAGTTCCGTGCTGAGTTCTTCAATGCCTTCAACCACAATAGTTTCTCAGGTCTCGGAACCGTTACCGATATTACCTCCAACTTCGGGCAGGCAATCTCATCGCATGATCCGCGCGAGATTCAATTCGGCGGGAAGATCTACTTTTAGATCGTCTCGCCAGGCGGCTGAAGCTGTCCCGATAAACAGGCAACAAAACGGCTACATGACCAGAGAGCAATCTCTCGGGTCATGCAGCCGTTTTTATGGCGCCATAGCGTGCGGCAAGGCTCCCGATCACTCGTCAGGCGCCTGAGAGAGGTGAAACGTGGAGGGCGAAATCACTGTTTGAAGAACATCCATACCCCCAACCCAACCAACATCACCGAGAAGATCTTCTGCAAATGGTTGTTGGCCATGTGCTGCGCTCCCACCGCCCCAAAATATCCCCCCACAAAGAATCCGATCGCCAACAAAATTGCCACCCGCAGATCCGCATTGCCCCTGCGGTAGTACTCCAGGAACGCAAGCAGTCCCACAGGCCCCAGCAGTGCTCCCAGCGATGTTCCCTGGGCCTTCACCTGGTCCATCCCAACCATCCACACCAGCGCGGGAATAAACAGGACTCCTCCGCCAATCCCCACCACACCGGAGATTCCTCCGACAGCCAAACCAATCAGCAAAACCAACCAGGTCAAAGCAGCCTCCTTGCAAACGTCCCTACAGCATGATCAAAACAACGCGCGAACCGAAGAAAAACCTCACCTGCGGTTCACGCATGCACCATCCGTCCAACGCGTCATCCCTTGAGGTTCGGATTGAGCGCCTTCCACTCACTCAGCGCTGGAAGAATCCCATCACTATCACCTCGTCGCGAAGCTCATACAGGTGTCTGTAGCTCTTCGCCATGTTCAAACCGATGATCCCTGCCGCGCCCGCAATTACCAGCTTACCCCTCGTAAAAGAAAGCCATCACACAACTCCTTTGCGTTCGTTACCGCGCGTTAGACTTCCCTGCCATTTTCGTGGCATTCCCGCCCGGCACGCGGCAGACGTAATCGAGCAAACTATGACTCATCATAGTATTCGGAACCGCGCACACGCTCGTCCAAGTAGAAATCCTTATCCCGCATAAAGCGGGCACGCCGTCTTGTTTCGCCTCTGCGTACATCCCATCTTACCCTGCTCTACGATCAGCCTAAGATGGGATTCGTTCAGCCGCTCATAGGTTCTGCGACGATGACTGTCTGATACACGCAAACGACAGAAGAGCGCGCTTGCGGGCCGTCTCATGATCGACAATCGGCATCGGGTAGGTCTTGCCCAGGGAAACACCAGAGGCGGCCAGTAAAGATGCGGGGGCCTTCCAGGGCTTGTGAATCCAGGCGTTGGGTACGTTCGCCAACTCGGGTACCCATCTCCGGACGTAGTCGCCGTGTGGATCGAATCTCTCTCCCTGGAGTACCGGATTGAAGATGCGGAAATACGGAGCGGCATCGGCGCCGCAGCCGGCAACCCATTGCCATCCAAGTGAATTGTTCGCCAGGTCCGCATCGACCAGAGTGTCCCAGAACCACGCCGCACCATCCTGCCAGCGGATGAGCAGATGTTTTACCAGGAATGAGGCTACCACCATGCGGACGCGGTTGTGCATCCATCCCGTATGCCAAAGCTGACGCATCCCCGCATCGACGAGCGGATAGCCTGTCTTCCCCTGTGTCCACGCTTTGAAACCAAGGCGATCTGAAAGCCATGGAAAACCGTTGAACTTCGTCTGTAACGGCTCCTGTGGCGTTTTTGGAAAGTGAAAGAGCAGGTGGTGAGCAAACTCCCGCCATGCTATCTGGCGCAAATAGGCATGGGCGGGCGCCGTGGAACCGCCGCTTAGTCCCTGAGGGGAGCAGCCATGAACAGCTTCCCATAGCTGCCTGGGACTGATCTCGCCAAAGTGAAGATGCGGCGAGAGCCGTGAAGTTAATTTAAGATCAGGCCGGTCGCGACCGCTCGGATACGATTCGAGTCCGCCCGGCAAAAAGGCCTTCATCAGCGATCTCGCACCAGACTCTCCCGGCTGCCAATCGCTGCGAAGGCCTGCAACCCAATCGACTTTTGGTTCCAGGTCCAGATCGGAGAGGGCCAGCGAAGCCGGCCATTTTGGGGGAGCCTGAATGTGTCGCGGGTCTGGCCGCACCGCCCGCGTTGGAGGCTCGATCAGGCACGCCTTCCAGAAGGCGGTAAAGACGCGGAAGGGTTTGCCGGCGGTATTTTGAATCTTCCAAGGTTCAAACAGGAGGCCTCCGGGAAAGCTCTCCACCGAAAGTCCCCGCTCACGGAGCGTCGTCTTCAAACTTCGATCGCGTGCGATGACATCTGGCTCATACCGCCGGTTCCAGAAGATGGACCGGGCGCCCGATTCGGCAGCCAGATCCAACAGCGCCTTTTCCGTTGGCCCGCGGCGAACAATGAGCCGTGAGCCGCGTTTGGCCAGCACACGGCCTAAATCCAACAGCGACTGATGGAGCCACCATCGCGACGCGGCTCCAGGCTCCCATGGAACTTCTTCTTCCGGCGCCCATAGAAACACAGGGATCACCGACGAGCAGGTCTCCATTGCCGCATGCAATGCAGGATTATCCGCAAGACGCAAGTCCAGGCGAAACCACACCAGTCCCGGTTCTTGACTCATCGATGCTTCATTTCCATGTTCTTCTCCCCACCGAAAACTTTCGCTATCTTCTCATCACGCACGTCTGGTTTTGAACGGGCGCGGCCTTAAACCCTGTCCTGAGCGTAGCCGAATGGACGCCATAGAGGCAACAACATCAACGAGCTTTTACAGGTTGCTGAAAAACACGACGCCTTGAAAGGGAGCGGCTTTAGGGAACCTCTGAAGAAGGGCGTGTTTTGAAAGGGCGGGACTTTAGTCCCGCCACAAGCCCAATGGTTGCCACGCGGCTTTAGCCGCTGAGGCAACGCAAGTGCTTAATCAGAGCTTCCTTGGCTTGAAGGGTACGGCTTTGGCTTCAAGGGTACGGCCTGAACAGGCTGCGGAAAAGCTCGACGTTTTGCAAGGGCGCGGCTTGGCCTGAAGGGTACGGGCTTTGGCCCGCACATAAAGGCAACAAAATCACCAGGCTTTAGCCCCTGAGGGAATGCATTTGGGGATTACGGTCGAAACAAGGCCTTTTTCCGCAGTCTCTTTAGGCCGAAGGGTGGTTCTCCCACAATCCAGAAGTTTGCCGCGGTCCCACAGACCTGGGCGCAGAGGCGTATCAAGCGCCCGCGCCCATTCGTTGATCTGTGCCAGGTAGTTCGTGTCCATCACCTCTGTCAGCGTCGCGTCCCGAACCTTCTCTCGATAGCCATGGAGGAAGCTATTTCAACAGACGCTTCGGGATCTGCCCCCTTCCATCTCACGACACTCAATAGTGCTTGTACGCTTCGTTGAACTTTGGCCGGGGCATCGTGTGGACGAACGTGCAAACGTCGATGGCGTCCTGTGCGGAGAGGGTTCCCGGACTGCCCGGCGGCATGTTGTGCATCACGAAGGCAGCCATCTTCTTTGGATTGTGCATACCGGCGCCGTCGTTAAAGGAGTCGTCGCCCCAGACCGCCGGAAACGCCGAGGGCACACCGTGGCCATCGGTTCCGTGACACCCCGCGCACTGCGCTGAATACACAGCCGCGCCGTGCTTCGGGTCTCCCTTAAGGTCTGGTAGCTTCACCAGGCCCCGACCCTCCCAAGGCTTGCCTTTCACCCCATCTCGCGAAAGCCAGTTCACGTACGCAACAAGCGATGTCAACTGGAGGCTGTCGTAGGGCAGCGGATGGCCATTCTCGCTGCGAGTGAAGCACTCCTGAATCCGGTCGGCCAGTGAGACCACGTGTCCCGCTCGCTGGTTGTACATGGGAAACAGGCCAGCCAGGTTGATCATGGGGGCAGCGTAAGGAGCAGTACCGCTCTGAATGTGGCAGTCGTTGCAGCTCAGCTTGTTGCCTACGTACTTCGGCGCGAGCTCTGGCGTGTGGTTGAAGATTTCACGACCCATGCGAATCTGCGCGCCTTCTTTTGAGTTGGGAATATCAGCCACCGTGAAAGGAGCCGCGGACGCGGCGCCCTTCACGCCGGTTTTGCCTGCTGCCGCGGAACCGTCGCGGAAGCAGGCCAGAGACGCAACGCCCAGCAAAAGCAGAGCGGCAGAGTAGAATCGCAATTTGGACAGTGACATGGCGATCTCCTTTATTTGGTGCTGGCCGGCAGGCTATGGAAGCCGAACTGGTGATAGTAGCCCTGCGCCTCATCGCTCTTGAGGTACTCCAGCCATTCACGCGCAACCTCCGCGTGGGCTGCTCCCTTCACCACGCCTCCCGCGTAGACGGCGGTCTGGTTCTGATCGGCGGGGATCTCTACTCCAGCGATAGGATTGCCAATCTTCTCCTGAAAGCGCACCTCCGAAGCCCAGGTCACACCGGCATCCGCCTGGCCGGCGAGAATGCTCATCGGTGTCTGGCGATGGTGTATCTCAGTCAACACCGTTTTCCCGTCCGACACCTTCTCTTTGTAGACGGCCTGGAAAAGTTCGTCACCGCCCGCCCTTCGGAGAGCTTCACCAATCTGGTTGGCCACACCCTCCCACTCCGGATTCGGCATGGAAAGCCGCAGTGCGGGATTCGACAGATCCTTCAGGCCCGTAATGTGTTGTGGATTTCCTTTAGGCACCATGATCTCGAGATTGTTGGTCGCATACTCGACTACGTGCTCGACCTTGCCTGCCGACTCCATCTGCTTCAGCACGCGCGCCCCTGCCTCGTACACATCCGGCTTTACCTGTAGCGTGAAATTGCCAAGTGTGAGAGTGCCATCGGCGGCTATCTGCTTGCGCAGAATCCCGGGAGGTAGCGTCTCGTAATAGATTTTGCCCTTAAGCTCGGGGTGTTTTGCCACAAATCCGGCAATCAACTGCGGCAGAACGAAGAATTGGTTTCCACCGATGAAGATGACCAGTTTGGCGCCCATTGGATTGCCGTGCAGATCAGGAATATTGTCCACATCCGGCACATGGAACACGTAACCCTTATTGATCGCTGGATCGTTGGCTCCCTTGCTCCAGGGAGGTGTTTTCTGGGCGAAGGCACAAGCGGAGGAGATGCTGCATGCCGCAAGTGCGGCGACCACTGCGTTTCTGAATTTCATGTCTCTTTCCCTCAATTCCTAGACCGTGATGTAGCTGTAGTGGCCGTCAATCTGCAGCAGAGCGATGGCCGCTACCATGGAAGCGACGATCAGCACACCCGGCAGCGCGTGCGCCATCATGTCGTGGGCGAGGTCTTCCGCCTGCATACTCAGGTTGTTGTGTTTGACCAGCGCGCTCGCCTGCTCTTCAAGCGCTGTGTGGCAGCTCATGAACTTAACCCCACGATGCTGCAACGCCGAGATCGCGGTCTCCTGCAGAAAGCCTTGACGGTCGTCGGGATCCATCGACTGCGAGTTCGTTTTGCCAATGAGATAGGGGTTGCGAGTGGCGGGTTGGCCGGTGGCTGGGTCGTTTACCTTTAGCCACGCACCAAGCTTGTACTTGGCCCAGAGCGCGTCGTCGTAGGCCAGCATGTTCGCCGGACCATGGAGCGCTGCCACAATCTTGATGTTGTTGTCCGCGATGCCAAAGCCGAAGTGCAGGCCATTAATCGAGTTCTTGATGTTGTTCAAGAACTTGCCTCCGCCCACCTGGGTGACGTCGTAGACCTGCTTGGCGTGCGCTGGATCGCGTACCAGTTTTTCGAACTCCGCAACATCCCAGTCCGTCTTCGTGTAGACAAGCTGGGCTTCCGCGTTGCCTGTTCCGGTGCCCAAAGCAATTGCTGCGCTTCCTGCCGCAGCCGTGGTCATAAAGAGTCTTCTGCTCATTGCATTCAATGTTGTGTCTCCATTTGATCCTCTTCTCACTCTAACTCCTCAATCTCCGGCGAAGCCACACTGGCATCCGCCATGAACTGGAACTTCAGCTCCTCGGCCTTGGGTCTTGCGCTTGAATTCCAGCGACGTACAACTCTGCGGCTTGTGATGCGCCGCCTGGTCAAACACGGGGCGTCGTAGTACAGGAATGCGATGAATGCGTTGCCGAGCCACGCGTACAGAATCCCCTGCGTATGGCTGTAACGCGCCCGTCCCCAGGTGCTCCCGGAGTGTTGTGGAAACACTCCGGCGCGTTGAGCGTGAGGCCGACCAGCAAACCGAACAACGCGGCAATTACCACCCAGGCGAAGGAGGCCAGAGCGCGCACCCTGACCAAGGCGGCGTCAACGCTGGTGCGGTGAGTGGGCGCAGGGCTTACAAACTGGAATGTCGAGGCACTGTCATCTCGCCTCCGGCTGCGATGCATGGATCGACCGCGCGCCAGATAGCAACTGCTGACACATAAAGCACGGGGTCATCAACAGTATGCCGGGGATGACGAGAAGGCATACCGTCAAAACCATGTGTTCCAACCATTCGATTCGGCCTCGCATTTGCTGGGTTGTCATTCTTCCCTTTCGCCTTTGTATGTATAAGGATGCATGTTCCGTCTGAATGGCAAAAGCAAGTAATTCTTATGGAGCATTACCGCTTCTAATCGTCGATCCCTGCGGCTCCTGGGCCATTCGCAGGTAGGGCCTGATGGAACGGAAGCCTGGCACAGCTTGCGCCTCCGCATCGGACACGGCAGCGGTCTGCTGCGCGTTAGCCGGGGTGGGGTCAACACCAAACAAGCGGAACGAGCTGCCGAAGCGCTGGGAGCCGGGATCGCGGTCGATGAACGTGAAAAGACCAGTCCCACCGCTCCCACCCTGTACCTGGGGATGGATGGTACGGGGGCACCCATGCGCTCCCCGGAAGTAGCCAGGCGCACCGGCAAAAAAGCCGATGGTTCGGCCAAAACCTGCGAGGTCGCACGGCTCACGGTCTGGACCGCCGAAGGACGCGATCAGGAAGGGACGCCAGAGCGTCATCCGGGGTCCATCACCTCTTCGGCGGCCATTCAAACTGCCGCTACCCTGGATACCTGCCCGGAACTTTCCGACTTCACGGCGCGCGTCCTGCGCGAGTCTCGGGCTTCTGAGGCGAGGACGATGGAGGCAACCATGGAAGCAGGGTCGGAACCGGCAGGGGAGATTGAAGACGGCGCCTGAGCCGGTCGTGCAGATCGACGAAGGGCGCATTCAGGCGCATTTGGACAAAGTGGTCCGAGCCACGGTGGAGGAGACGCTGAACGCCCTGCTGGACGCCGAGGCGGACCAGTTGTGCAGAACACGGAAGTACGAGCGCACCGAGGCTCGGAAGGACACACGGGCTGAAGGACTACGGCGGCGGCGGCAGGATGCTGGTGAGTCCGCTCATGGGCCAACGGCCCACTTAATAGAGTCAGAAACTTGCTTGTGGTGAGGCAGTGTCTCTCCAGTGCTCCCCGAAATCTGTCATC
>JABEBX010020572.1_pt1 | contig 12601 bp, 9 predicted proteins | sample 7245971 | NCBI WGS metagenome assembly JABEBX01 (sample SAMN14506365, study PRJNA622280) | hot springs metagenome | biome: hot spring [ENVO:00000051]|acidic hot spring [ENVO:00002120]; feature: spring [ENVO:00000027]|sediment [ENVO:00002007]; material: sediment environment [ENVO:01001048]...
GTGTACTCGGCGAAGTCCACGTCGTCCAGTCCGATCACGGATAGATCATTGGGAACCCTCAGGCCGGCCATGTAAGCCGCGCGCAGAACGCCGATGGCGGTCATGTCGTTGGAACAGACAATGGCGCTGGGGCGGTTGCGGAGCTTGCGCAACTGCTCGTAGCCTGCAACGCCGCCCTTGAGCGTGTGGTCGCACACAATCACCCATTCTTTGCGAAGCGGCAGGCCGGCGTCCGCAATGGCGGTGCGGAAGTCCTTCTCGCGCGTGATAGCGGAGTGGAGGCTGCGCGGGCCGGCGAGGAAAGCGATGGCGCGGTGGCCAAGATCGGCGAGATGGCGAACGGCCGCGCTTATTCCGGTAGCGTAATCGAGAACGATAGTGCTGGCCTTGGGATCCTCCAGCTTGAACTCGGCGAGAACAATGGGAATACCGCGGTGCATGAGTTGGCCAAGAACGGGTTCCTCTTCGCCGAAGGTCATCACGGCGACGCCATCGACCTTACGTTCCAGCATGCGGCGTACGCACGTAGCGAGAGTAGAGGTATCGCTGTTCGATGAGCTGACCAGAATCTCGTAGCCATGGGCGACCGCAATCTCCTCAAAGCTCTGGATCAACTCGGGGAAGAATGGGTTGGTGATGTTCTCGACGATGATGCCGAACAGGCGGCTGCGGCCGGAGACGAGGGTGCGCGCGTGGGTGTTGGGAAGGTAGTTGAGCTGCTTGATGGCCTGCCAGACCCGCTTTTTCAGGCGGTCGGTGACCAGCGGGGAGCCGTTGATTGTTCTTGACACGGTTGCGATGGAGACCTTGGCCGCTGCGGCGACGGCGCGAATGTCGGGCAATTTGTCGGCGGTCTTTCTGGAGGATCTTCGAGGCACCTACCCATCGTAATGCAGAAAAATCGTGTCTGCGCGAGAAAAGTTGCCGCGGTTTTCCACGAGGAGGCCAGGCCGGCTGAGCCGTGCGGCTCCCACCTATTTTCGCCCGAAGGCGGGGATGGATGGAGCGCGGGTAGTGCCTGCTCGGCGGAATTGAAAGGCGGAAGATTAGGCGCTTTCCGAGATCAGCAGGCGCAGATCGCGCAGGTTGTGGCCGGTGGGTCCGGTGACCACCGAGTCGCCGATGGCGGTGAACAGGGGGCAGGCATTGAATTCTGCCAGGGATTGCTCAGGATCAAAGCCGAAGGCGTGGGCGCGGGCGACGGTGGTTGGGTCGACGACGGCGCCGGCGACCTGCGTGTTGCCGTCGATGCCGTCGGAGCCGGCGCTGAGGATGGTGAGATGTTGGCCGGGATACCGGGCGAGATCGAGGGCGCAGGCCAGGGCGAACTGCTGATTGCGCCCGCCCGCTCCGGGCGCGCGCGTGAGCGTGACGGTGACTTCGCCCACTGAAATCAGGCAGAGGCGCGGGTGCTGGGCGCGGTACTTATGAAAGCGTTCGAGCAGATAACGGGCGGCGTCCGCATAGTCCCAGTCGTCGCAGGTGTTATCGACGATCACATGATAGCCCGCCATTCGCGCCAGCGCGCGCGCATTCTCCATCAGGTCGTGGCTGGAGAGCAGAATCTCGAAGACCGAATGCTGAAAGGCCTCGTCTTCGTCGCTCATGTTGTTCGCCGGCGTGGCGTGGCGCGTCCGCGAGGCGTCAGAACGCGGAAATTTTGGCAAAAAGGGTGGACGCCATTTCTTGTTGCCGGGCGACTCGGGGAAATCCGCGCGTTCAAAAAAAGCGCGGATCGACGCAGGCAGTTTCTCGGCCAGATTGTATTTGGCGATGAGTTCGCGCACGTCGGCGACGGTGGAGTGGTCGGGCGAAGTTGGCCCCGAAGAGAGCGCGTCGAGAGTGCGCAGCGGCACGTCGGGAAGCAGCAGGTTCACTTTGAGGGCATCGGGCGCGGCCATGGCCAGACGTCCGCCCTTGACGGCAGAGAAGTGCTTGCGCAGAGTATTGATTTCGTTGATGGGCGCGCCGGAGGCCAGCAGCACCTGGTTGAACCGGATGGTGTCATCGAGGGTGATCTGCGGGTCGAGCGGCAACTCGAAAAGCGCCGAACCGCCGCCGGAGATCAGGAAGAATACGATGGTGTCCTTTCGCGCCTTGCGCAGAAGAGCCAGAGCGGCGCGCGCGGCGGCGAAGGAGTCCTCGTTGGGCAGCGGATGGCCGCTTTCGAAGTAACGGAAGCGCCAGTTGCGCCTGGCCGGCAACTGGTTGGAGGCGCAGATGCCGCGCATCCCCTTGCGGCGCTTCATGCGCTCCAGCAGGATTTCAAGCATTGGCGCCGCGGCCTTGCCGAGGGCAACCACAAAGACGCGCTTGTACGCGGAGAGATCGATGGTGTCGGGGCCGCTGCCATCAGGCAGAAGACGGTGCAGCAGATGACCATCGAACTGAAGGCGCCGGTCGAAGGCAGTGGCGATGTTACATGCCTTGAGCGCGCCGGTAAAGATCTCATTGGCGGTGGTGTGCAGCGGTTCGAGCGTGGTGTCGCTGATCGGCGTCATGGCAAGAGATCCTTCAACCAGCCGGCAAGGGCTTGCTGCATCGGCTCCAGTTGATCGGTGAAAAAATGATCGGCGCCGGGAATGAACTTGAGCTGTTTTGGTTCGGCGGCGGAAGCCGCAACCTGATTCAACTGCTCGGCGGGCGCGAAGGGGTCGCGAGCCCCGCTCAAAAAAAGTTTTGGAATGGAGAGATGCTGGAGGAAGGCATAGTCATAAGCTCGGCCCGGCGCCACGGTGGGCAGGCCGAGAGCCACGAGCGCGCGCACATCGCGGCGCGTCTGCGCGGGCAATGAGCAGGCGCGCATCGCCATGACTCCGCCGAAGCTGAATCCGGCGACGATGAGGGGAAGATGAAACTCCCGATCCAGCCAGTCCATGGCGGCGAGCACATCGCCGGTTTCGGCAAAGCCGTCGTGCCGGCCTTCGCTCAGGCCGGTGCCGCGAAAGTTGAAGCGCAACACGGGACAGCCAAGCCCCCAGGCGGAATCGTTCAGAACCTTCATGGCGTGGTAGACAACCTTGTTGTGCAGGTTGCCGCCGCCCAGCGGATGGGGATGGCAGAGCAGCGCGGCAAAACGCGCTCCGGGCGCGCCCTGGTTCAGAACCGCTTCCAGTTGCCCCGCGGGACCGGCGAGCATCAGGCTGCGAATGGCGCGGCTCCCGCCGGCGGAGTCCTTGCTTCGCGCGGCAATGGAAATCCCGTCGTCTCGATGTACCTCAATGAGAGTGGATGCGGTCGACGAGATCATTCCACGATCATTTTACGCCGGGCAGGCCGGCCCGGAGGGGCGCGGCGAGCATCAGCGGGCACAGCGGAAGGAGATGGAAAGGCCTCTGCGATATGCTGGCAGTATCATGTCGAACGATATTGCTGCACGTACTTCCCTTGATCCAGTCGGGTTCACGCGCCAGTTGTGCGAAATTGAATCGACGACCTACCACGAAGGAAAGGTGGGGGATTTTCTGGCCGATTTCCTTCGCGCGCGGAACTGGGAGGTGGAGAAGACGGCGGTAGAGCAGCCCCCGGAGAGCGCCAACGCCGGGCCTCGATGGAATGTTTATGCCGGCGCGAAAGGGCAGACGCCGGATCTGGTCTTTTCCACGCACATGGACACGGTGCCGCCCTATATTCCGTTCCGCGAGGATGCGGAGTTTCTTTATGGGCGCGGAGTCTGCGACGCCAAGGGCATCCTGGCGGCGCAGGTTGCCGCCGCCGAGACGCTGCGTGCGGAGGGATTTCGGGTCGGGTTGTTGTTTGTCTCCGGCGAAGAACGCGATTCGGCGGGCGCCAAGGCCGCGAATCTTGCCGCAAAAGGCAGCCGCTACCTGATCAACGGCGAGCCGACGGACAACAAGCTGGCGCTTGCGTCGAAGGGAGCTTTGCGCGCTGTGTTTCGCGCCACGGGCAAGATGGGGCACTCGGCTTATCCCGAGCTGGGTGAGAGCGCCGTGCATAAACTGGTCGAGGTGATGGCGAAGCTGCTCAAGTTGGAACTGCCCGTGGCGGAAGACGTGGGGCCGAGCACGTTGAACATCGGGCAGATTCACGGCGGGCACGCGCCCAATGTAATTGCCGATAAGGCCGAGGCGCAGGTGCTGGTGCGGCTGGTGGGCGATTCGGCTCCGGTGCGCAAGGCGCTCCTCGATGCGGCGGCGGGCCTGGCAGAAGTCGACTTTACGCTGGAGATTCCGTTTGTACGGCTGCGCGCTGTGGAGGGACTGCCTGCGGTCATCGTGAAGTTCACCACCGACATTCCGCAGCTCTCGAACTGGGGCGAGCCCTTGCTGCTCGGGCCCGGCAGCATTCACGTGGCGCACACGCCCGATGAAAAGCTGGCGAAGAAGGATCTGATCGAGGCGGTTGAGCTGTATGTGAGGGTGGCAAAGAAGCTGCTTGGGTAGGCCGGTGGAATTCCTCCGTCTCAGACGTTCCAAGCGCCACTGTCACCCATCGCAACGGCGTGGAGATTCCCGGCTTGGATTCGGCGGGGAACGAAAACAACTCTGTCTCTCCCACACGCACAACTCCCCCTCCGCAACCTGGGAGCTGCGGCGTTGGGCAATCGTCCGAAGGCAAACCGCTCCTAGCTCTTCCTGGAGGTCACTGCCGAGAAAGTCGTGACCAACTGTTCCACCTCTTTGCTGCCGCAATGTGGGCAGCTCACCTGGCCGCTCTCGCGCTCCGACATGTGAAGAGCAACAGTGAACTCCTTTCTGCATTCGCGACATTGGAAGACGTATTGAGACATAACCGTTCTCCCGGTGCCACATCATAACTCCGCGGGCAAATCACAAGGGTAGAGACTGAAGCAGGGAAAGCGGCGGGTGGCTGCGCGTTGTAGGATGGGCCTGAAGGGAGTTCGAGCTATCTCGGAGGGAATGCAATTGAGGATCATACGAAATGCTTTTTCATCTTTGCTGCTGATTGCCGGTCTGGCGGCAGGTTTGAGCGCGAGCGCGACGTGGGGGCAGTTGCCGGAGCCCGGAATGACTGAGCAGACTCCAAATCCACTGGCCGATGTCACGGCAAAGCCGGGCAAGATGCTCCTGTTCGATCTCGAAAAGCGCTTTGCCAAGGACGTACTGGAACGGGGCGGCGCTGGATTTGCCTCCTGGTTTGCAGACGACGGAGTCGTGCTGGGCAACGGAGCAGCGCCGGAGATCGGCAAGGTCGCCATTGCCAAGGCGTCGAACTGGCTGCCCGGCAACTATCAGCTCACCTGGACTCCGACCGACGCCATGATGGGACCCTCCGGCGATATGGGCTACACGTGGGGACACTACGAAGGCCGCGGCAAGGACGCCAATGGCAATCCGGTTCTCACCGGCGGTCGTTATATCACGATTTGGCGCAAGCAGCCGGACGGCGCATGGAAGGTGGTTCTTGATGCTGGTGCAAATGACGTCCCAACCTCGGAGGATTGCTGCAAACTGCCGGGGCGGTAAAGAGCGGGGACCGGAGGATGAGCGACCTGGGGAACGGTGAGCAGAAACAGGTCATCTCCGCGGGGATGGTTCAGAGCGACCCCGGGTACGTTTTGCTCGCAGTCTCCTGCCGCCGGCGATGTCAATAGTAACCCTGAACAAATTCCGACGGTAACCTTCCTGGTAATCCGAATGCGCGCAAATCCGCGGGTACTTGCGTGGTAGGGTTTTTGCACACAAGTAGCTATTTTGTGGAAGGGCAAAGCTTGTCAATCTCCCCGATACTGACAACTGGGTGCGTGTATCTATGTGCGCTGGAATGGGTTCCCAGAGCAGGGAGGGCCAGGAAGCAGGCGTGGAGGCGGAGTTGAGCGGCTTCGAACACAACTCCGACCCCAGCCTGAACGAGCTGACGGAACTCGCGGCGGTCTTGTGTAATGCCGATTACGCCTACCTGGGCTGGCTGGACTACAACCGCCTATGGTTCCGATGCCGCTACGGATTCAAGGCGGCTGAGCAGCCGCGCCGGGCCACGGCCTGCCATTGGATGCTGGAAAAAGGCCAACCGCTGCTGATTGCGGACGCGGGCGAGGATCCGCGCTTTCCGCCCAGCGGCATTCCACTGCCAAACGCCGGTCCCTGCCGTTCCTATGCCGGAGTTCCACTCCTCTCCGCGGATCAACAGGTCGTAGGCACGCTGGCGGTGCTGGCGCGCGAGGCGGATCGCTTCAGGCCGGAGTACCTGACGCTTCTTGAGGTTCTCGGCCGACAGATCGTTACGCGCCTGGATCTCTATAATCGCATTCGCCTGCAGGAACAAGCGCAGCGGCAGCGCCAGCGGGCCGAGCGCGCGCTTGCCATCGAGCGTTGCTTCGTCGCCGCCACCCTCGATTCGATTCCCGCGCTGGTCGCGGTGCTCGATACGGCGGGCCGCATCGTGCGCATGAACGATCCCTGCTCGCAACTGACGGGGTTGAGCCTGACCCACGCGATCGGGCGGGAGTTTGTCGGGGAGGTTCTGGAAGAAAAAGACCGCGCCTGGGCCACGAGCCTGCTGCGCGACACTGTCGCGGGCGTAACGAGCGGGTCCCATGAAACGACGTGGCGGGCGGTGAACGGGAGCTCGCGGCGTGTGAGTTGGACTCTGCGTCCCCTGCAGGGGCCGAGCGGCGAGATCCAGTACGTGATCGTCAGCGGACAGGACGTGACCGACCAGCGCGAGATGGAAAAGGCCCTGCACTCCAGCGAAATTCGCTATCGCGAGATGGTTGAGAACAGCCTCGGCTTCGTCTTTACCTGTTCCCTGGAGGGCCGGCTGACCTCGCTCAATGCCTTTACCGCGGAGACTCTCGGCTACCGGCCGGAGGATCTCGTGGGGCGCATGGTCACGGAGTTGATGGACGCCTCGGGAGTTCTCGTCTTTCAGGATTGTCTCAACACAATGGAAACCGGCGAAGACTGGCAGGGCGCTCTGCTGCTGCGGCGCAGCGATGGCGTATTCCGGCGCATCGCCGTGTACTGCCACAGTCTCCAACTGCCCGGCGAGCGCTCTTTTGTGATCGTTCATGGCATGGACGTGACCGAGCAGCACGAAGCCGAAGAGGCTCTGCACATGGCCACGCGGCAGCGTGAGCTGATTCTGCAGTCGGTGGGCGACGGCATCTTCGGCATCGACTTCGAGGGCAGGGTGACGTTTATCAACGATGCGGGCGCGCGCATGCTGGGTTACACACCCGATCAGTTGACCGGCCGCGATCTGCACGAACTCATTCGCCACAGCCCTGCTCACGGGGCGCCGTATTCGCGCTCGACCAGCCCCATTTTGCAGGCATTGCGCCGTTCCGAGCCTATCCGCATGAGAGACGAGATCTTTTGGCGCAGGAACGGCACGGCGATCGAGGTCGAGTACAGCGCCAGCCCGCTCCTGGATGACGGCCGGGTTTCGGGTATGGTTGTGGCCTTCCAGGATGTCAGCGAGCGGCGCCGCCTGGAGCGCATGAAGGACGAGTTCATCTCAACGGTGAGCCACGAGTTGCGCACGCCGCTCACCTCGCTGCGCGCCTCGCTGGGCCTGATCCGCTCGGGCGCGCTCGACAAGCGGCCGGAAAAGCAGCGCCAGATGCTCGACATGGCGATCGCTAACACCGACCGGCTGATCCGGCTTGTGAATGACATTCTTGACTTCGACGGCGCGGAAAAGCGCCAACTGCCGCTCAACTGCGCCCCGCTCGAAGCCGTCGATCTGCTGCGCCGGGCCACCGACGTGGCGCACAACGCGGCCGCGCAGGCGCGGATGGAGTTTCGTATTGATGCCGATGCCTCGTCGCCAGCCTATGCCGACTCCGAACGCCTTATGCAGGTTCTGAACGAACTGGTCACGAACGCCGTCAAGTTTTCGCCGCCGGGCGCCACAATCACGCTGGGCGCCCATGATTGGCGCAGTACATCCTCCGCGGAGGATGCTGCCGAATCGCAGGAGATCTGCTTCAGCGTTGCCGACCAGGGCCGCGGCATTGCGCCGGAGAAGCTGGAGCGCATCTTTGAGCCGTTCCATCAGGGCGATGCCTCGGATTCGCGCGCGCTCGGCGGCACCGGCCTTGGCCTCGCGCTTTGCCGCAGCATCGTTCAGCAGCACGGCGGACGCATCTGGGCTGAGAGCGAGCCGGGCAAGGGAAGCCGCTTCCTGTTTACCGTGCCGGCGGCAAAGACAAATCAGCCCGACTCCACGCCTACGGACTGATTCCACGGTTCGATGCTGCCCTCCAGATGAAGCGCCTTCTTGCGTCTTTACCCCAGTTGGCTGACCTTCACATGCAGAGATGCAAAGTCCGCGGTTCCCAGGCCGCGCGCCTCGGCCATCGCCAGATAGGGCAACTGATCGGCGTTGAGATTCCAGAAGGTCTTGGCCGCGTAGGCATCGATCGCCACCGGATCGGTGCCCGCCACGAGCGTCTTTTTGAGCGCCACGTCCTCCAGGTTGCCGCCGGTCGGCCCGTTGCGGAACAGGATGCGGTAGCAATCCAGCAGGGTGAGCGTGGGCAGCATGAAGTTGGCGAGATCGGCCAGGCTCTGGTGGATCTGCTGGTGCAGCCGGTTGCGCTGGCCGCCCAGGGTTCCGTACCAGTTCTTCATGCCCAGCGTAGCGCCGGTCAGCGCATGTTGTTTTGCGATTGGCAGATTGATCAGCTTGTCAGCTTCGAGAAACGGCGCGTAGACGGGCCAGCTCTTCAGCACCACGCCGCCCATATCCACCTGGCGGAAGCGGTCCGGATCGGGCAGAATCACATCGGCGCCCGCAGCCTGCGCCGCAGCCATGATTCCCGAACGCTGAAAACATCGCCGCGGCTCGTTACAGCTCACGTCGGTCACGATGACGCGCTTGGCGCCGGCCTGCAGGCACTGCCGCACCATCTCTGCCACCAGATCCGGATTGGTGTTCGCCGCCTGCTCCGGCGTGCGGTCCCAGGCGATGTTCGGCTTGAGCACCACCACATCCTGTCTGCTGATGAATCGTCCGATACCGCCGAGATTCTCAAGGGCCTGCCGCGCCAGCGCCTCCGGCTCGCCGTTCTGGACGACCGTCATCGCGGGCCATCTGGGATCGTCTGCCACGCGATGATCGCGCCGCGCCTCCTCGGCCATCGCCGGAACGGGACGGCGGCTGCGCTCGCTCAGCCAGACTCCCGCGCCCACCGCGCCGGCGGCGATGCCGCTCACGCGAAGCACCTGGAGCATGGCCTCGCGTCGCGTCATGCCGGGCGCAGCCTGCGCCGCGCCCGCTTCGAGATTCACGAGATTCTTGCCTTCGTCCGACATCTTCGTCCTCCTTGCTACACCTCGACCAGCCGGATGCGGCTCGGATCGCACGTGCCCAGCTGGTGTGCCGCATCGGCCGCCGTGGCAATGTAATTCGGCTTCCGTCCCGCGGCTTCAAGCGAAGGCGCTCCGGCTTCCTTGCGCTTGCGCTCGATCATCTGCCATGCCGTATAGTCCAGCGCCACGCGATCCTCGCCCACCAGGAGCGCATTCGGATACCAGAGCCGCTCAGGATGGAAGCTCGGCCCGCCATCGTACACCGACGAGATCGCGTCGCCGATCGTGAAACTGACCTTCTCGCGAATGGCCGGAATGCAGTTCAGGTCGGCAACTCCGGGATTGCAGCCGCTTGCATGCAGCAGGAAGGGCTTGTCGACCCCGCCGTACAGATTCTTCATCGAAAAGGTCACGCCCGCGATCTCGTGGTCCTTGAGAATCGGCAGGTTAATGACCATCGCGCAGTCGTGGGTCAGAATCCTGGTAAGACGAATCTTTGCCACTCCCCACGACGACTCCTGGTCGTCAAAGCCGGCGGAGTTGGCCGGGTAGCACCGGATGCGGTTGGGATCGGTACTGATCGTCATGCCGCAGGCCTCGAGGAAGTGGGCATTCTGGTCCCACACCACGATATTGCCCGGCTTGACTCCGGCCTGCTGCAGACGCTCGGCGACCGCAAGGGTCAGCGCAGGGTGCGTCGCAATGCCGCGACCGCCCAGTCCGTTTACCTTGAGGCCGATCGTCTGTCCGGCAAGGATGTGCGCGGGAATGACACTCTTCCACGCCTCGACAGGATTCTGGCGCCCGGTGTAAGCGGCCATGGCCTTGTCGAGCAGGTTCAGCACCTTCTGCTCATCGGGCTGCGCGCTCGTTCCTTGCAACGACGCATCACGCGCGATCACGACCTTGGACTTGCCGGCCTGCGCGCTGGCGAGCGCAAGCCTCTCCGCCGCGGACGCCGTGCTCAGCAGCACTGCGCCTGTCGCGGCATCCTTCAGGAATTCCCTGCGACTCTTCATTGTTCCCTCGCTCTTCATTGTTCCCTCGCTATCGTTACCCCGGACAACGGGTTCAATCGTTGATTCTGCGCTGTCCGAACACATGATCCTCAAAACCAAGCAGGTACCACATTCCACGACCTGAAAACCTGCCCGTGAACAACCACTTGACGCCACGCTTCGCCAGCTTGAAGCTGTCGGCGAGCGTCGTACAGAATCCTTCGCGCGACCGCCCCGCATGGAGGATTGCCACTCCGTTGGCCAGCAGGATGTTCGCCATCTCGCGCACGTCCGGCAGATACACATGCGTCGGATCGTCGCAGAATTGCAGCGTCTCGTCCGCGGAATGCGGGAGCGACAAACTGCGCAGCGAAGGAAAGGCGATCCAGATGTATCCGCCCGGCTTGAGCTTGGCGCAGAGCGTCGCCACCACCGGCGCCGGATTCCGCATATGCTCCGCCACGTGGTTCAAGATCACCAGATCGTAGCTGGCATCGGGAATGGCGTCGTAGCCCGCTCCATCCGCGCCGAGTGAAAAAAACGCATCCATCGCCTCCATGTCCTCCTCGCTCAACCTGTAGCGCTGGATGTCGGCGCCCGCGTAATGGCACGAGGGAAACCAGCGCTTCGTCAGCGTGGGCGAGCCGTTGCCGCAGCCGATGTCGAGAATGCGCGGCGCAGGCGCGGTGAGCCTCGCACGCGCCAGGCGGAATTTCATCGGACAGTGCGCCATTGGGCTCTTTCACTCCTCCGCGCATGGCTGCTCTAAAGCCGCGCCTCCACGCCGGCGGCGAGCGCCACAAGCGCCTGCTCCGCGTCGGGCGGGGACTGATAGGCCACAATGCGCACCAGGTATGGACCTTTGCGGAAGGTTACGCTTTGCGCAAACGCCAGCCCCGCATCGCCCAAAGGTACGCTCTTCGCGCCGCTCGATCCCTCGGCGTCGAAGATCTTGCGCGCCCCGGCGGAATCTCCCATCGTGTAAACGTCCACGGTTGCATCCAACCGCCCCTGGTACTTGTAGTCCGACGTCGAGGTCGAGACAACTCCGGCAGCGACATAGTGCTCGGCGTCACCGTCGATATATTGCCAGAGATCCTTGGCGGCAAAGACGCGCGTGTCGCTCGCCTTTACCCATCCCGCCACAGCGCCCGAGGGCGGGAATGGATCGACCGCTTTCTTCCTGCACCCCGCGCCCGCGGCCACGATTGCAATGGCAATCACCGCGGCCAATCGGCTCCAACCGCATCTCGCAAACGTCTTCAAATCCATCTCCTTTCAATTCCGGATCAAGTCCTGACGCCCGCGCGGGCGCATCCAGTCCCGGCAGCCTCGCGGCGTCGTTAACCCTGCTTCTCCCTCACCAGCAGCACCTGGCTGGTCGGCGAGCGGCTTTCGCCAATGCTTGTTACGTACACGGCGGGATGATCCTGCAGCGGGCATGCGTATTCGCAGGCACCGCAGCCCACGCAGCGGCTGGGGTCGACATGCGGCTGCTTCACCGTCTTGGTGTTCCCGGATGAATCGACCACCTCGGCCTCAACCACATAGATCGCCTTGGGCGAGACCGGGCACCACTCCTCGCAGACGATGCAGCTTGTCGCCATGGCCCAGGGCAGGCAGTGTCCGCGATCGTAGAACGCTGTGCCCAGCCGGATGGGCCGATCCTGCGCCGAACCGACGCCCACCACCCAGCCCTTCTCGCTCGGCGTGATCTGCCAGATGGCCCCGGTGGGGCAAACTTCCGAGCAGAGCACGCAGCTCGGCTCGCAGTAGCCAATGCGCGGCACCAGCGTCGGCGTCCACAAGCCCTCAAGGCCTGCCTGCGTCAGCGCCGGATGCAGCGCGTTGTTCGGGCACACCTTCATGCACTCGCCGCAGCGGATGCAGCGCGACAGAAAATCCTGCTCTTCGAGCGAACCCGGCGGGCGCAGCAGCCTTTCGTTGCGGTCCTTGCCCAAGCCCGTATTGGCGCGCATCAGCGGCACCGCAACGGCGCCGGCGGCAATGCCCGTTATCGTGCGGCGGCGGCCGAGATCGGGTGTCGCCACCTCCTTCTCTTTGCGGAAGAGACGGAACGATAGCGCGCTTTCCGGGCAACTCCCGATGCAGTTCATGCACATCAGGCACTCGGACTTGCGCCACGGCGCGCCCCCAACCGGATCGTCGCCGCCCTGGCAGTGAAGCAGGCAGCGGTTGCAGTTGGTGCACGCCTCGGGATCCTTGTGCAGTCCCAGCACCGACCAGCGCGAGACCGCGCCCAAGAGCGCGCCCAGCGGGCAGATCGAGCGGCACCAGAACCGCGTGATGCGCATGCTCATGGCAAGAATCGCGATAAAGATCACGCCCAGGAAGATTCCCTGC
>JABEBX010023304.1_pt1 | contig 12598 bp, 8 predicted proteins | sample 7245971 | NCBI WGS metagenome assembly JABEBX01 (sample SAMN14506365, study PRJNA622280) | hot springs metagenome | biome: hot spring [ENVO:00000051]|acidic hot spring [ENVO:00002120]; feature: spring [ENVO:00000027]|sediment [ENVO:00002007]; material: sediment environment [ENVO:01001048]...
ACCATGGCGCCGGAGACCTTTCTGCGCGTGCTGGGGCCAAAGCCCTACAAGGTGGGCTACGCGCAGCCCTCGCGCCGTCCCGCCGACGGCCGCTACGGCGAGAACCCCAACCGGCTCTTCAAGCACACCCAATTCCAGCTCATCCTCAAGCCGCCGCCGGCCAACGTGCAGGAGCTTTACCTCGAATCCCTTGAAGCCATGGGCATCGACCTCAGCCGCCACGACCTCAAGTTTGAGGAGGACAACTGGGAGTGGCCCGCGGGCGGCGCATGGGGCGTGGGCTGGCAGGTAATGCTCGATGGCCTCGAAATCACGCAGTTCACCTACTTCCAGCAGTGCGGCGGCCTCGACCTCGACCCCATCAGCGCCGAGCTGACCTACGGCATGGAGCGCATCGCTGCGTTTCTGCAGGACGTGGACTCCATCTACGACATCGTTTGGGCGCGCGACCCGGAAACCGGGGCTCTTGTGACCTACGGCGACGTGCGCCTGGCCGAGGAACTGCAATTCTCGGTCTACAACTTCGAGCTGGCCGAGATCGACAAGCTCTGGACGCACTTCAATCTGTATGAGGCCGAAGCGCAGGCGCTGCTCAACCAAGCCAACGCGCTGCTGGCAAGCGAGACCGCCGACCCTGAGGAGAAGCGCCGATTCCCGCTGCTGCCCACCTATGAGCTGGCGCTCAAGTGCTCGCACCTGTTCAATTTGCTCGATGCGCGCGGGGCCGTCAGCGTTACCGAACGGGTGGGCGTGATCGGCCGCATTCGCAATTTGGCTGTCGGCGTCGCCAAAGCATATGCGCAACAACAGCTTCTAGCTCCTAGCCGCTAGCTTTCCCCTGCCGGAGCGGGGCTTCGATGGAGCGCAATTCCAGGTTCTTTTATGGGAAGGATTGATTCGCCGCGTGCTGCACGAAAAGAGCTAGGAGCTAGAAGCTAGCGGCTAGAGGCTTGGAAGAAAAGAGTGTATGGCTGACTTTTTGTTAGAGATCGGGTTGGAAGAAGTTCCCGCCCGCATGATCGCCGCGGCCGAGGCCGAGCTGGGCCGCCGCGTCAGCGATCTACTCACGCGCGAGCGCCTGCTCGCCGAAGGCGCAAGGCTCACCACCTACTCCACGCCGCGCCGCCTGGCCGTGCTGGCCGAGGGCGTGCTGGCCAAACAAGCTGACACGGAAGAGCAGTTGACCGGCCCCTCGTGGAAGGTGGCCTTCAAGGACAGCGCGCCCGCGCCCGCCGCCCAGGCCTTCGCCAAAAAAGCCGGCGTCCCCGTCGCGGCCCTCAAAAAGATCTCCACTCCCAAGGGCGAATATGTGAGCGCCACCGTCAAGCGTCCCGGCCGCACCGCGCCCGAAGTCCTGGCCTCCGAACTGCCCAGGGAAGTCCTCGCCCTCTACTGGGCCAAGAACATGTACTGGCGCGCCGCAAAGCCCGAGCGCTTCGTGCGCCCAGTGCGCTGGGTCGTTGCTCTGCTCGACTCTGAAATCGTCCCCCTGGAGATCGCCGGCATCGCCGCCGGCCGCGAGAGCCGCGGCCATCGCGTGCTCCACGGCCAAGCCCCGGTCATCCTAGACGCGGCCAAGAACTACTCCCAAGCTCTGCTCGGCGCAGCCGTCGTCGTCAGCGTTGCCGAGCGCCGCGAGATCATCCGCAAAGCCCTCGACGCGGCCACGCGCACCCTCCCCGGAGCGCGCTGGCGCGAGGATGAGCCGCTCATCGAAACCGTCGTCCACCTTACCGAGTGGCCCACCGTCCTGCTCGGCGATTTCGAGCCCGAGTACCTCGCCCTGCCCGAAGAAGTCCTGGTCACCGTGATGCGCGACCACCAGAAGTACTTCGCCGTCGAGGACGCGAACGGCAAGCTCGCCCCGCACTTCCTCACCGTCCTCAACACGCGCGCCGATGAGGAAGGCGCGGCCATCATCCGCCACGGCAACGCCCGCGTTCTCCGCGCCCGCTTCAAGGACGCGCGCTTCTTCTGGGACTTCGATCAGAAAATTCCGCTCGCCGCCCGCGCCGAGAGCCTCGAACACGTCACCTTCCAGAAGGAGCTGGGCAGCTACGCCTGGAAGACTGAGCAAAACCTGCGCGTGGCCGAAAACCTCACCCGGAAGCTGCACAGCGACTACAGCGTCTCCTTTGACATGTACCGGCTGAGGAACGCCGTGCGCCTGGCCAAAGCCGACCTCACCACCGAGCTGGTGAAGGAGTTTACCGAGCTGCAAGGGGTGATCGGCGGCCTCTACGCGCGCGCCCAGGGGCTGGGCGAAACCGTCGCCCGCGCCATCTACAGCCAGTACATGCCCGCCTCCACCGAAGACGCCATTCCGGCCACCATTGAAGGGCAGGTGCTGGGCCTGGCCGATCGCATCCAGACCATCACCGCCATGTTCGCCATCGGCAACGCGCCCACCGGCTCCAAAGACCCCTTCGCGCTGCGCCGCGCCGCCAACGCCATCGTCAAGATTCTCGCCGAATCCAATCTGCCTCTTACGCTGACTGAGGTTGTGGAGGCAGCCGCCGCCGGCGAAACCGGCACAAAAGAAAACCGCGAGCAGGTCGCGGCCTTCCTCCGCGAGCGCCTGAACTTCTACTTGAAAGACGTGCGCGGCTTCGCCTACGACGTGGTGAACGCCGTGCTGGCCGCCAGCGCCGACGACGTGCGCGACGCCATCGCCCGAGCCGAGGCCCTGACCGCCGTGCGCGGATCGGGGGATTTCGCCGCCATCTCCGCGGCCTTCAAGCGCATCAAGAACATCCTGCGCCAAGCTGCGGAAAAGGGCTTTGCCGTGGGCTCGCCGGCGGGCGTCCAGCTCGCGCCCGAGGCGCAGCGGCTCGCCGATGAGGCCGCCGCCCTGGCGCCCGAGGTAGCAAGTCTGCGCCAAGTGCGGGCTTACCCCGAGGCCCTGGCTCTCATCGCCACGCTGCGCCCCGCCGTGGACACGTTCTTCGATAAAGTCATGGTCCTCGTCCCCGATCCCGCCGAGCGCGGCGCGCACCTGGGCCTCATCAGCGCGGTCCTCGGCAACTTCTCCACCATCGCCGACTTCAGCGAGATCGTGACGCCCTGACGGCCGCGCCCGGCACGATGCCCGGCATCCTCGCCTACGGCGCGGCGTCTAATATCGATAGAGATGTCTGACGCGCTCTATCTGAGTCTCTGGTATCCCAACCTGCGTCTGGAGGCGCTCCCCGACAAGCTGACGGCGGTGCTGGGCGCTTTTGCCGCGCACGGAGGCGAGCAGCGCGTTTACGCCGCCACCGTCTGGCCCGTGAGCTGGAGCGAGACGCCGGTCTTCGAGCGCGTCTGGGGCCGCATGGCGCACGCGCCGGGCCCGGCCTCAGATCGCGGCCTGGATCTTGGCCTCGAGCCGCGCCAGGCCGTCGAGCAGGCCCTGGAGTTGCTCCACGACGACTATGCCTACGAGTTCCAGATCGGCTGGAACCTCTGGGAGCTTGAAAGTGCGGAGCATCTCGATCCGCGCTGGGTCCGCGCGCCGCGTCTGGTGCGCGTCACCGGCTTCGGGCCGCTCTTCGACGACGGTACTTACGAGCAGGAGGGTCACATCCGCGTGGACTTCGGCTCGGATTCGCCCTTCCTCGAAGAAGATGCTGAGATGGACGCCACCGCGGCCCGCTGCGTGGAAGAAAATGTCCGCCAGCTCGTCGCATTGACGCAGGCCGTTGAGAAAGACTCCGGCGCCACGGCGCGCCTTTTGTGGAGCGAACTGGGCGAGAGCCTTGCCCAGCGGCTGGCGGCGCGGCTGGGAGTGAGGAACTAGGGCGTGCAATTCACGATCGGGCGCATTCGGAAGCTGTTGCTGGGGGCCGGAGTCCTGCTGGTGGCGGTTTTGGCCGTTTTTTTCGCTTCCGCCAAGTGGAGAAACGGCTTGATTCGCCATGACCTGCCCCGGCGCCTGGGCATCAACATTCAGCAGGAGGCGAACAGCGTCACCTACACGCAGGCGCACGCCGGCCACACCCTTTTTAAGATTCATGCCTCCAGAGTGATCCAGCTCCGGGACAACCGCGCCCTGCTCCATAACGTGAGCATCGAGTTCTTCGGGCCGGACGGCAAGCGCACGGACCGGATTGTGGGCCACGATTTCGAGTACGACCAGAAAAGCGGCCTGGCCATCGCCGCCGGTCCGGTCTCGATTACCCTGGCGCGCCCTGCCGCGCAGCTTACGGAGCCGAAATCGCCCTCCGCGGAAAAGTTGCAGAACAGGTTATCTGCCTCCGCCGCGGAGGCAGGCGAAATTCACGTCCAGACCAGCGGGCTGACCTTCAACCAAAGGACCGGCGTGGCCTCAACCACCCAGATGGTGAACTTTTCCATGGCCCAGGGCAGCGGCAGCGCCATGGGAGCAACTTACGACTCGCAGCAGGGCTACCTGGTGCTCAACCGCGCCGTCGAGCTGACCACGCGGCGCGGCGGCCAGACCGTCGTGATCCATGCCCGCCACGCGGAGTTAGAGCGCGATGCGAGCCTGTGCACACTGCTCGCCGCCACGGCCGATTATCCCGGCAGAGACGCCACTGCGGGCGAAGCGAAGATCTTCTTCCGCGAGGACGGTTCGGCGGCGCGCCTGGATGCGTCGGGCGGCTTCACGCTGGCTACCGCGAATGGCGCCCATCTGGCCGCGCCCTCCGGTTCCATGGACTTCACTCAGCACAACCAGCCCCGCAGCGCATATCTCCAAGGCGGCGTCACCATGGAGGATGTCAGCCCCGGGCGCACGGTCCATGGAACCTCGCCCACCGCGCAGCTTGCCTTCACGCCCCAGGGCCTGTTGCGCTCTGCCCATCTGGAGCGGGGCGTGGAGTTGCGCAGTGAAGTGCAAAGCCGGCCCGCGCGCGGCGTCCAACCCGCGCCACTGCAAGTGGTGAGCCGGACCAGCCGAATCTGGCGGTCGCCGGTGGCCGACATCGAATTCCGGGACGCGGGCCACGGGCAGGTTGAGCCGGCCTTTATTCGCGGCTTCGGCGGCGTCACCGTCACCACCCAAACCCACAGCGGAGATGCGCCTCCGGTTTTCTCAAGCCTTGCCGCCGACCGGGTCACGGGCACATTCGGCGCCGCTTCCACGCTCACCGCGCTCACGGGAGTGGGTCACGCCCGCATGGAGAGCGTATCCGCTGCGGGAATCCGGCAGATTGCAACCGGCGACCGGCTGGTGGCGCACTTCGCGAAGGCCGCCGCAGCGCGTGTGACGAGCGGCGTGGCAAGTGCTTTGGCCGGACCCGCGCAGATACAATCGGCCCAGCTCTACGGCCATGTCGTTCTCGTCCAGCAGCCTGCTGTTCGTCCCGGCGCACAGCCCCAGCCGCCCGTGCGGGCTACCGCCGGCCGGGCAGACTATGACGGCGCAAGCGCGCGGCTGCGCCTTACCCTCGCCCCGCGCGTAGAGGACGGGGATTTGCAACTAACCGCCGACGCCATCGACGTATCGCAGAATTCCGGAGACGCCTTTGCCCACGGCAACGTGAAGGCAACCTGGACCGCAATCTCGACCGCAACCTCGACCGATGCCGGCGCCGCCGGCGGTAGGTCTCCCGAGGCTGACGGCGCGGTGCTCGACGGCCAAGGTCCGGCGCACGCCATCGCTGCCGAAGCGCAGCTCGATCGCGCCACCGGCGAGGTTACATTCCGCGGCCACGCGCGCCTATGGCGGCAGGATAACTCGGTTTCCGGGCCGCTCATCGTCCTCGACCGCAGCCAGCAGACGCTCGTCGCCACCAGTCGAGACCCCGGCGATCCGGTAAGGCTGGTGCTGGTGAACGCGGGCGCCCTCATCAGCGCGCCGGCCCGCCGCGGCGGCGAAGCAACCAGCCGGCCGGATCAGGCTCCGGCCGGCAATGGGAGCGGCAAACCGGCCGCGCCTTTCGTGGTCCGCGTGCGCGGCGGCAACCTTTGGTACTCCGGCATCGAGCACAAGGCGGTGATGCGCGCCGGCGCTCTGGGCCCTGTCTTCGCCGAAACGGCCACGGCTGCCTCGACTTCCAGCGCAGTGGAGTTGCTGCTGGCTCCGCCCGCCCGTGGCTCCGGCAACGGCGGCGGCCAGACGCAGGTAGACCGCCTGACTGCCATCGGCCGCGTCGTTCTCACCTCTCAGGGCCGGCGCGCAACCGGCCAGCGGCTCGTCTATACCAGCCAAACCGGCGACTACGTGCTCACCGGAACCCCAGCCGCCCCGCCCCGCATGACCGATCCCCAGCGCGGCAGCGTCACCGGCGAGGCTTTGATTTTCCATAGCCGCAATGATAGCGTCAGTATCGAAGGCGGAGGACACGAAACCACTACGAACACCACCGCGCCAAGGTGACTGCGGACGCGAGCCTGAGACTTAAATGGAAACACTGATCGCCGAGGGAATCAGCAAGACATACAAGGGACGGCAGGTTCTGCGCGGGGTCGACCTCAAGATCTCCCGCGGCGAGGTCGTCGGGCTGCTGGGGCCGAACGGCGCCGGCAAAACCACCAGCTTTTACATCATGGTGGGCCTGGTGCCGCCCGAGAGCGGCCGCGTGCTGGTGGACGAAACCGACATTACCGGGCTGCCCATGTATCTGCGTGCGCGCAACTTCGGCATCAGCTACCTGCCCCAGGAACCTTCGATCTTCCGCAAGCTTACCGCCGAGGAAAACATTCTGGCCGTTCTTGAGGCCCAGCCGCTTGACGTCCGGGAGCGCCGCGCCCGCACCGAGCGGCTCATCAACCGCCTCAACCTGGGCCACATCCGCTTGACCCGCGGCTATGCGCTCTCGGGCGGCGAGCGCCGCCGCGTCGAGATTGCCCGCGCCCTCTGCATTCAGCCCAACTTCATCCTCCTCGACGAGCCCTTCAGCGGCATCGACCCCATCGCCGTCCTGGAGTTGCAGAAGATCATCTTCAGCCTCAAGGCCGAAGGCATCGGCGTTCTGGTCACCGACCATAACGTGCGCGAGACCCTGAGCGTCACCGACCGCGCCTACATCATTGCCGAAGGGCGCATCTTCCGCGCTGGAACTCCGCACGAGCTGGGCAACGATGTGGAGGTCCGGCGCGTCTATCTGGGCGAGGGGTTTTCCCTGAGATAAAAGGTAATTCGCCGGGCTTTCCGGCCCCGGTTGTCAATCCCTTGTGGCGAGTAGCTGGGACGCGCACGCCAGACGGAGGTTCCCGAATGGGCCGTTGCCCAATGCGGAACAGGTGTCTGGAAACGCAACATTTTTCTCTTGAGGGCCTTCTTCTTACGATTAAACTCACATTGAGTCCAATCGGGAACGAGTCCCATTTATGGCGCTGCTGCAACCCAAACTGAGCCTCAACGTGGCGCAACGCCAGATCCTGACGCCGGGCCTGATGCAGATGGTCAGCGTTCTGGCGCTGAACAAGCTCGAACTGAAGGAGATGATCGATGCCGAGCTGGTGGAGAATCCAGTCCTGGAGGAGATTGACGAGTCCGTTCCGATGCTGGATGAGGTCGCCGGCCGCGAGGAGCGCCTGGCGCGTAGCGCCGAGGAGGACGGCTACCTGGCCGCAAGCGAAGAAGAGTTGGTCGCGGCCTTCGCCAGGTTCCCCGGGGACAACTCCGGGAACAACGGCCACCAGCCCGGCCAGGACGAAGTGCTCGATCTCATGCGCCGCGCCATTGACCTGGTGCAGCACCTCGATCCCGCCGGCGTCGGGGCCAGGGACCTGCGCGAGTGTTTGCTGCTTCAAATCGCGGCCCAGCAGGATGAGTTCGGCCATCTCTACACCCAGCGCCCGGCCGAGCCCTCCGAAGACCCCCATCGCGGCTTTCGCGCCCAAGCCGAGGAGCGACTCGAGGAGCGCCGCCGCAGCATGGAGGCTGCGGCCCGCATCGTGGATCATCACTTGTCTCTATTGCAAAAGCGGGACCTGAAGGATCTGGCCCGCGCCGCCCATGTCACTCCCGAGGAGGCGCACGCCGCGGTCGAGTTCATTCGCACCCTCGATCCGCGCCCAGGGCGCATGTACAACCGCGAGCAGACCCGCCTCATCGAGCCCGACGTGATCTTCGTCAAGCGCGGAGACGAGTGGATCGTTACCATGAACGAGGAAAACCTGCCCAGCCTGCGCCTCAGCCATCGCTACCGCCGCATGTTGGCCTCGGAAAACACCGACAGAGAGGTCAAGGAGTACGTCAAGGAGCGTTTCCGCTCCGCCCTTCAGCTCATGCGCAACATCGCCCAGCGCAAAAGCACCATCCTGCGCACCTGCGAGGTGATCGTCCGCCGCCAGCGGGACTTTCTCGATCGCGGCCTTGAGGCCCTGCACCCCATGATGATCAAGGAAGTGGCCGAGGAGATCGGGGTTCACCCCTCCACGGTCAGCCGCGCCGTAGCCAACAAGTACGCCCACACGCCCCAGGGCGTCCTCGAACTCCGCTCCTTCTTCTCTGAAGGCGCCAATGGCCCCGAAGGCGCCGACACGCCGCTCCTCGTGCTCAAGCGCAAGGTCCGCAAGCTCATCGAAGCCGAAGACCCACGCAAGCCCTTCACCGACGACCATCTCGCCGCCATGCTCCAGTCCCAAGGCATCCAGCTCACACGCCGCACCGTGGCCAAGTACCGCGAGGATATGAATATACCCTCTACCCACCAGCGCCGGAAGAGAGTCTAGCCCTCAGCTTTCAGCTCTCAGCCTTCAGTTTTCAGGCAAGTCTCGTCCAAGAACGGGTGCGCCACCGAAAACAAGCTAAGAGCTGAAGGCTGAAAGCTGTCGGCCTGCGTCCAGCGCCCGGCTCTGACGGAACTTCCCCCACCCCACTACCGAGATTTCTATAGCGTATTACATGCCCATAATAGTTGCCGCGAAACAAGGTTGCCCCTTAATCTTCAGGCACTTAATCTATCTGAGCGGGGGAAGTTCCGCCAGTCCCAAAAACACTCCCGAAATTACCTGCGGATCATGGATCCCGCCTCCGGATTTGCCCGCCCGGCGGCCGATCTGTAGTATGGTGAGAGATCTCGAAAATTATGCGACCCAATTCCAAGCTGATTCAGGCGACACTCACCGGGGCCTTAGGCGGGCTGGTCTTCGGATTCGATATTGCCGTGGTCGCCGGCATCATCGATTCGGTGGTGCGGCTGTTTGGGCTGGGCAGCCGCGGCCAGGGCTTTACGGTGGCTATCGGCCCCATCGGTACGGTGCTGGGCTGCTTTGTGGGCGGGGTCATCGGGCAAAGGCTGGGCGCGCGCAACGCGCTGCGTTATGCCGCAGCCCTCTACATTCTGGCTGCGTGGGCCACTGCGCTCTCCTTCAGTTGGCCCATGCTGCTTACAACCCGCTTCGTGAGCGGAATCGGCCTCGGCTCGGCCTCGGTGCTGGGGCCTGTCTACATCGCCGAGCTTTCCCCGGCCCAGTGGCGCGGGCGGCTGGTGGGCGCCTTTCAGATCAACGTGGTGAGCGGGATTCTGCTCGGCTATACCTCCAACTATCTACTGCGGCTCGCGCATCTTGGCGCGATGGAGTGGCGCGTGATGGCGGCTGTGGCTTCGGTGCCGGCGCTTCTCCTGTTTATCTTTCTATTCCGCATTCCCCGTTCGCCGCGCTGGTTGGCTTCGCGCCATCGCTTCGACGAAGCGTTGTCCGTGCTCGCCGAGGTGGGCGTTGCCGAGCCTCAGGCGGAACTGGCTGAGATCCAGTCGGCCCTTGAGACGGAGCACGCCACGGTGCATGAGCCGGTGTTGCGGTGGAAGTACCGCTACCCGCTCTTTTTGGCTATCACCATCGGCGCTTTCAATCAATTGACCGGCATCAACGCCATTCTCTACTACGTGCACGACATCTTCGCCGCCGCCGGAGTCAACCAGCTCTCCAGCAGTATGCAAGCCATTGCCATCGGAATTGCCAATCTGCTGTTTACCCTGGTCGGCATAGCTTTGATCGATCACTTTGGCCGCAAGAGCCTGCTCTTGGTGGGCGCGGCGGGCACTTCTGCCTGCCTGGCCGGCGTTGCGTGGATCTTCCATTCGCACAGTCATCTGCCGGCCTTGCTGGGCCTGCTGGTAATTTTCATCGCCTTCTTCGCCATGTCGCAGGGCGCGGTCATCTGGGTTTACATCGGCGAAGTCTTTCCCAATTCGGTGCGCTCCAAGGGCCAGGGAATCGGCAGCGCCAGTAACTGGATCACCAACACCGTCATTGCTTTTGCCTTCCCTGTGTTGGCGCTTAAGTTCGGGCAGGGAACTCCCTTCGCCTTCTTCGCTGCCGCAACACTGTTGCAGTTGGTCGTGGTTGCCCTCTTCTATCCGGAAACCAAGGGCCGCTCGCTCGAGGAGTTGCAGCGCAGATTGCTGCACGCGGAATGAACGCTTTCACCGCGCCAGAAGTGCGGCGCAAGGGTAATGAGTCAGTTGAAGGGTACGGGCTTCAGCCCGTACATCAATCGAACAAAATCAATGCGGGCTTTAACCGCTGAGGCCAAGTCCATTTCAAACTGACCCACTGCTGGCGGATAGCTGGCGCCCTGCGCCGAGCGCCCCGCGGCCACGCAGCGGTTGGCCCGGCAAAAAATGTAAAAATAACAGTAGCGCCAGGATTACATCTCAGTACCTACTCGGCGCGAGGGAACTTTTGACTATGCTGCGGGTCCTGTCCACTCATCTGTTCCTCAACCATCGCCTGCACCCCGGCTTGCTGGAACTCGCCGGCCGCTCGGGCGCGCAGGCGGTGGAGATTTTTGCCGCCCGCCGGCACTTCGACTACACCAGCCGCGAACACATTATTGAGCTGGCCGAGTGGTTTCGTTCCAACCCGCTGGAAGCGTTTTCGATGCACGCCCCGCTTTTTGCCGACCGTGAGATGGGCCGCGCCGGCGCGCCGGGGGTGAACGTATTGCACCCGGAGAAATCCCGCCGCGTGGACGCCATGGACGAGATCAAGCGCGCCTTGGAAACCGCCGAGTACATCCCGCTGCGGAACCTCGTCGTGCACCTGGGCGAGCAGACGGACCTGTGGTCGCCGCGCACCATCGAGTACGCGCAGACCGCTCTCGAACACCTGAGCGCCTTTGCCCGGCCCCTCGGCGTCAAGCTGTTGGTGGAAAACCTGCTCAGCGAGCCCACCACCCCCGAGCACCTGATGCTCATCCTGGAGATGGGCCACCTGGACAACGTTGGCGTCTGTCTGGATCTGGGCCATGCGCACATCACCGTCGGTGTGGCCGCGGCCATCGCCGCCTTGGGCACCCGCATCGTCTCCGTGCACGTCCACGACAACCACGGCATCAAGGACGAGCACTTATGGCCCGGCGCGGGCTCCATCGACTGGCCCGCCGCCGCCGCTGCGCTCAAAGCCCTTTCCGCTCCCCCGGCCGCCGTCCTCGAGATCAGCTACGACCTTTACGAGCCGCCGGCGGCAATCCCCGCGCAGGTCGAGCAGGCTTTCGCTCGCTTTGTGTGAGACTTGGGATCGCTCGTCCGTTCAGCCCCGGTACGGAGACCTCCGGATTGCCCGTGGCCGAGATGTACCGGCAGGGCATCAACAGAAACGGAGAAAGCCGCAAAGAGAAAGATTGCGGATGGCCGCGGTTAGGCCGGATAGGCTCCCGTGATGTAGCCCTCCAAGGCCTGAATGGCCTGCGCTTGACCGGAGATCACCCACTTCACGAGGTCGCCGATGGAGATCACGCCCACTACGCGGTCTCCCTCCAGCACCGGGAGATGGCGAAAACGATGCTCGGTCATCATGGACATGCAGTCATCCACCGTGTGCTGGGGAGTGACGAAGGTTACTGGGGTGGTCATGAGCTCGCGGACCGGGGTCTCGCGGGAGAGGTGCCCCATCAGAACGCCCTTGCGCGCGTAGTCGCGCTCAGAGAAAATGCCCACCAGCCGTTGGCCGGAGAGCACCAGCAAGGCCCCGACGTCGTGTTCGGCCATCTTCTCGAGGGCTTCGTAGACCGATTGCTCGGGCGCGATGGACAGGATTCTGTTCTCGCCTTTACTCGTCAGCACCAGTCCAATCGTATCAATAATCTTCATCGATCCCTTTCATCTTCCAGAGGCCAGCCAAAGCTCTGTTCGGCGCAGGCAGACTGCCCCCGCTGCGGCATCAAAACAATATACCCGATTCCGAATACGCAAGAAAAGTTCAATCTGAAAACAAAGCCGTTGCTCAGAAGCAGGACGCAGCCATTTTGCGCGCCGCCGCCTGCCGGCGGCGCCAGGCGCACCAGCCCTGAGAATGCACAGAACGTAATTGAGGGGATGGCGCGGGGTGGAAGTGCGCGCTACGTGATCCAAATCACCACACGGGGTGAATGGGGTCACTGCCAGGCAAGGTGGCTGAGGCGCAAACTCGGAGTTCAATGAGTAGAAACCAGAGGGCCGCACGATGGCCTGAGGAGCCAACTATGAGTTTTGCCGGAGGCTTGCACACCATTGTTGTAGCCACGGATCTCAACGGTCAATCGGAAGCGGCGCTGGAATATGCCCGCAAGCTCGCCACGTATTACGGGGCGCGGATCGTGCTGGCGCACGGGCTGGACCCATTGACGTACGCCACCGTGAAGGCGATTCCGAAGCGCGTGCTGAAGGAGTTGACCGAGGCCGCGCGGGAGGTGCTGGACAAGCTGGCCGGCGACCTGCTG
>JABEBX010018785.1_pt1 | contig 12596 bp, 11 predicted proteins | sample 7245971 | NCBI WGS metagenome assembly JABEBX01 (sample SAMN14506365, study PRJNA622280) | hot springs metagenome | biome: hot spring [ENVO:00000051]|acidic hot spring [ENVO:00002120]; feature: spring [ENVO:00000027]|sediment [ENVO:00002007]; material: sediment environment [ENVO:01001048]...
CCTCTGGAGAAATGACCGAGTAATAGGCATTTTCCAACATGAGGATCCGGTCGGCCACGCCAATCCCCAGGGCTCCGCCGCTTCCCCCTTCGGCCAAGACGACCGCCACGATGGGCACCGGCAGCTCCGACATCTCAGCCAAGTTTTCGGCAATTGCCTGACCGATGTGCCTCTCCTCCGCCCCTACCCCCGGGTAGGCGCCGGGCGTGTCGATGAACGCCACGATCGGCAGTCCAAAGGTAGCCGCCAGCCGCATTACGCGAAGCGCCTTGCGATAGCCCTCCGGATGAGGACAGCCAAAGTTGCGCCGCAGGTTCTCCTTGAGATTTCGCCCCTTCTGCTGCCCGACGAATGCCGCTCTTCGCCCGCCGAAGGTGGCAAGGCCGGCGACCATTGCGGGATCGTTGCCGAAGGCACGGTCTCCCCCGAGCTCGAGGAAACCTGGAGCCAGCCGTTCCAAGAAATCGAGCGTGTAAGGCCGCTGGGGATGCCGCGCGATTTGCACGCGCTGCCAAGCGGTCAAGCTGGCATAGACGGAGTGGCGCGCCTCCTCCAGCTTCCTTTCCAGCCTGGCAACCTCTTCTTCCAGATCGACCGGATTCTCCTTGGCTCGTGCCTTCAGGGTTTCCAGCGTGCGCTCCATCTCCCAAATCGTCTTCTCGAACTCCAGCGGTGTCGTCGTCACCTTCCCTTGAAGCATAGGTGGAGGGAGTGGCGCGCGCAGTAGAAAAATCGGACCTATTGCCTTTCGTGGCTCGTGCGGCAGTTTCCAGGTATCTCGCTGCTGACCTTCCTCAAGCGGTTTCCCGATGACTTCGCCTTGATCTCAGGGTACTTGGCATCCGGAGCAAGATCGATCTCGCCCGGCCAGCTTACTGCGCCAAGCTCGACAAACACCTGGGCGAAGAGCGCCGAATCGGCCAGGGAAGCAAAGACGCCAGCGCCGGGCGAATGAACAAGGGCGTTCCGGTCTACAGTCCCTTCTGTACCGTCCACGAATCGGACATGCAGCCGGAACTCCGGCAGGGCTTCGACGGCCGCCACCCGCCACGGCATGTGCGGCTGGATTGACGACGTTACGGCAAGGAGCGAATCTCGTGGGGCTGCTGCGTGCACATAGCTCTTCCTAAAACGTGCTCAAACCCGCGCGCGCTGTCACTGGGTTGGCCCCCGCCCAACTGCGGACTGCGCGGCCTTGCCGATTTTGAAAATCACCTAGGAGACGATCATTCGTTGGGGCCGATTAGTCTACCGATCAATCTCTGGAAGATGTTGGCGGGTCCTTGGGCAAACCACGTACGACTGATTTGTGATCTTCTATCTTGGGATCGGTTTTTTGTGCATCTGGCAGATTAATCGTCTGCTGGATGGCCTCAAGCTTCTTCAAAAGCTTTGGAATCTCGTGCACTGCAGTGTCCCAAACGATATCGAGATCCACGTTAACGTAGCCGTGGATCAGCTCATTACGCATCCCGGAAATTTTGTTCCACGGAACATCGCTATACGTAGCTTTGACTTTCTGGCTCAGCTTACCCGCTGCTTCTCCGATTACTTCGAGATTCCGGATTACGGCATCCTGAATGACGTCGTCCGCCATAAACTGGGCTTTGGCCTTGTGAGCCATGCGGCGTTGGATTTTCACCATCGCCTCGCGAAGGTGCTCCAGGCAATCTTGATCTCTGAGTTCTCGCTTCATAACATTCTAGCTTCACTCAGCACTCGATCCCTGAATCTTGGGTGAATTCCTAACGGTGTAAGAACATGGACCGGAACGTGTAGTACGCTTTCCAATTCTTCCCGCAATCCAACCACATCCAGCAGCGTAGTTCCCATGGGAACTTCCACGAGTAGGTCAAGGTCACTGTTATCGGTATCCTCGCCGCGCGCCACAGATCCGAAGACCCGCACATGGTTTATTCCGTACCGGGCGGCGATCGCGAGCACCGAATCGCGATGCTGCGCCAGAGCTTCCGAGGGTTTCTGCCGCTTTGCGTCCTCGGTCAGGATCTCGCGGCGGACCGCCTCCCTCCACTCCGGGTGCTCCCGTAGCGCCGCAAGCAGATCGTCCGTTGATTGAATGAGCACGCCCATAGATCGACTATACCTTCCAGGAGAAGCACCGACAACCAGCCCGCCGCTCAATGGCTTGCCACCGGGATCGACTCCTCCGAACCTCCGACCAGAACGACCATGCATGCCGTGACGACGCGCGTGGTTCACCGCGCCAATCCCGGAAGAATAGGCCGGATCGACTTCGATCCCCTCGACTCCCGCTCGAAAACACCCCACCTTGAGCATGGAAATGGCCTTGGGGTGGGAAAACGTCCAGAGCTTCCTGGCAGCAGATGGACGGATCGCCTCAAGATCAGCCTTCCTTTTCTTCAGATCCAGCCGTTCCGGGACCAGGGGAAGACCACGCTCCCCGGCTATCCCGGCCACCGTCTTCGCCGCTTCGCCAATGATCGCCTTGGCTTGATCCTCCGTCTTGCCGTAGAGGTTCAGGTCGCTCCTCATGGCTAACAGCAGGTTGCCGAATCGGTCAGCCTCCGCCACGGTCAGATGGTCGTGGTTGATGTCGACCCCAACCGCTCCTGCCAGATGGCTTGTTGCAATGGGAACCGGCCTGGCCAGGGCGCTCGCGAAGATCCGCCAGCCCTTCCGGTCCCGCGGGAACCGTTAGCTCGCGGCGACCGCCTGAAGGCTCTTCTCCCGGCCATAGGGGCAAACCGCACGCCGGGAATGACCAGAAGCTTGCCGTGCAAGGCCAGCGCGTCGGGAAGACGCAGGCGCAGGGTCAGGCGGCCGTTGTCCTCGACCGAAGGCCGGCAGGCCGCTGGTTAGCCAATGTTGCGGCCTGCGAGGCGATCACAAAGAATTGGGAGCTCCGCACCACTTATCCCTACCGCCCGGCCGATCGGCTTCAAATTTCCCCCATTCTGCTTGCGGGAGATCCTCCCTTCCCCGAATGCTCACGGTCGTCGATGCCTGCGACCGAGCGCTTTTCCTCTCCGCTTCCCGCCTTCCTCGCCTACCTGGTTGCGATCTTCCTGGCCGCCGCCCTGTTGAGCCCCGCCGTTTATGCACTCCTGAGCCCGGTCTATCCGGCCCCACCCGGACGATACTTTCGGCGTGTCCTCGAGCTTTCGGCCCTTCTCCTGCTCCTCCTCTTCCGGAAGCCCTTGGGCATCCATTCCTGGAGCGACGTTGGCCTCATCCGGCCCGTACTCCGCCCGTTCCTCTGGGGGTGCCTGCTCGGCCTCGCTTCCGGACTGCTCTGCCTCTTGCCCCTGCTCCTCCCGGCCTCTTCCGGACATCCGGTCGGACTCCGCTGGGATCCGGCTTCCCTCGGGATCTGGACGGGACGAGGACTGCTCATCGGCCTCACCGAGGAGCTTCTCTTCCGCGGGATCTTCTTCTCCATCCTGCTGCGCGGCCTCGGCCGATTGCCCGCGATCCTCGCCAGCTCCCTCCTCTTCTGCCTCGCGCACTACCTGCGCTCCTCCCCGGCGGCCTCGGAGGGATCGCCCACCGTCTTCTCCGGCTGGGAGCTTCTCCACGCGCACCTGGCGCCCATCCTCTCCTTTTCCTGGATTGACGCGCAGGGCCTTCTCCTCTTCGCCGTCGGAGCGGCTCTCGCCACGGCCTATCTCGTCACCGGCGCTCTTTGGATGCCGGTCGGAATCCATGCCGCCTGGGTTGCCCTCCTCTACGGGCTGGCGGCTCGTCCCGGCGGCTCGCCGGGCGGACTGTGGAGCCCCTTGATCCTCACCATCTTCGGAGTCCTCTTGTGGATCGTCTTTGGACAGCGGCGGCGGGGGCGGGTCGCCTAGCGGAAGACCTGCTCGGCCTCGTCTTTCCCCCGCGCTCGGAGGAAGGACCGCTCCGGGAGCACCTCCCCCCTTTCTGTCGCCGCTGCTCCGCTCCCGGAGCTCTCCTCTGCCCGCGCTGTCGGGAAAGCCCTCCGCCGTTCCTCTGGGCCCGGGCTTCCTACCGCTATTCCGGCGCGGTGAAAGAGGCGGTTCTGGGACTCAAGTACAAGAGGCAGATCGACCGGGTTCCCTGGCTTGCCGACCTGCTCGAAACCGGGTTCCGCACCTATGCGGCGTCCATCCGCTGGGACGCCCTGGTTCCGGTTCCGCTCCATCCGGTTCGCGAGCGTTCGCGAGGCTTCAATCAAGCCGAGGAGATCGCCCGCGTCCTCGGCAACCGGCAGGGCATTCCCGTCCGCAAGGCGCTGCGCCGGATCCGCCCGACCTCGGCACAGGCGGGCCTGCCTGGCATCGAGCGCGCCCGCAACCTTGCGGGGGCGTTCCAACCGCAAAGGAATTTTGACCCTGTGGGGAAACATCTGCTATTGATCGACGACGTAATTACGACGGGAGCGACAGCACGGGAGTGCGCGGCACGACTCTGGGAGAACGGGGCCGGGACGGTGTGTGTCCTGGCCGTCGCGCGCTCCTAGCCTTAGCCAAATCCACCCATTGTTCATGAACAAGAGCCATGATCGCCATCGAGCGCCCCGCATCCCCTCCGGACCCAAGCGTGACATCCCCGAGGGGCTCTGGGAGAAATGCCCGCAGTGCGAGCAGATGCTCTACACCAAGGAACTGGAACAGAATCAACGGGTCTGCAAGCACTGCCAGCACCACTTTCCCCTCTCCGCCCGGGAGCGCATTACCCTCCTGCTCGACCCCGGGAGCTTCGCCGAGGCCGACGCCGATCTCCTCTCAGTCGACACCCTCTGCTTCCAGGGCGTACGGAGCTATGCCGACCGCCTCGCCCATTACCGGAAGAAGAGCGGACTCTCCGATGCGGTAATCTGCGGGATGGGACGCATCGAGGGAAAACCGATCTCCCTTGCCGTGATGGACTTCCAGTTCCTGGGCGGGAGCATGGGCTCGGTCGTGGGGGAAAAGATCACCCGGACGATCGAGCGCGGCGTCCGGGAGAAGAAGCCCGTCGTCATCGTCTCGGCCTCCGGGGGCGCCCGCATGTACGAGGGCATGCTGAGCCTCCTGCAAATGGCCAAGACCAGCGCTGCCCTCGTCCGGCTCAAGCGGGCTCGAATGCCCTTTCTTTCGATTCTGACCAACCCCACGATGGCGGGGGTGACGGCGAGCTTTGCCTCTCTGGGAGACATCATCCTGGCCGAACCCCGAGCGATGATCGGCTTTGCGGGAGCCCGAGTCATCCGGGAAACGACCCATCAGGAGCTCCCCAAGGGCTTTCAAACCGCGGAGTTCCTCTATGAGAAGGGGCTCATCGACCAGATCGTCCATCGCCACCGCCTTCGCGCGATGATCTCGACCTTCCTCGACTACCTGGCGCCGACTCCCGGAGGCCGGGAGGAGCCCGTGAGAGCGGGCCCGGCGGAGTAATTCCGCCATCCCTGCCTATTCAGCCCGCCTATTCGAACTCGGCTTCGGGGTCCATGAGACCCGGAAGGGCTCCTCGCCAGAGCCGCTCAAGCTCCTCGACCTCGATCTCCAGCCGCTCGGTACCGCGATCGAGCCGGAAGCGGGGGCCCGCGACCCGTCCGATCTGAAGCGCCTCGATCCCCCGGCGCACGCACTCCTCTTCCACCGCCCGGGCCTCCTCGGGAGCGACCGTGACGAGCACCCTTCCCTGACTCTCCCCGAAGAGAAGCTCTTCCGGGCTCGGCGAGGCCGGCAGCGTGACTTCTGCCCCCAGGCGCCCCTGCCCGGCCAGAGCAGATTCCAAGAGGGCGATCGCCAGCCCCCCATCAGAAAGATCGTGCGCGCTCACGAGGATCCCCCGGGCTCCGAGCGCTCGGAGCACGGACGAAAGCGCCCGCTCCTCCGGCAGGCGGACCTCAGGAGCGGCTCCCTCCCTCCATCCGAGAGCTTCCCAGGCGTAGATCGATCCCGAAACCCCGCTCCCCCAGCCCCCGAGGAGGAAGAGCAGGTCTCCCTTTCTCTGAAAGCCCATGGGGGTGATCTCTTCCTCCCGGTCGATCGCGCCGACAGCGGCGACCACGGGCGAAGGAAGAATCGCGCCCGAGGGAGACTCATTGTAGAGGCTCACGTTGCCGCCAGTGACGGGAAGCCCGAAGCTCCGGCAGCCCTCCGCGATTCCCTCGACCGCACCCCGCAGCTGCCCGAACGCTTCCGGGCGGTAGGGATCGCCGAAGTTAAGATTGTCCGTGATGCCCAGCGGCCGCGCACCGCTCACCGCGAGATTGCGTACCGCCTCGGCGACCGCCGCAAGCCCGCCCCCGTACGGATCGAGCGCGGTATACCGGGCGTTTCCATCTGCCGTAGCGGCCAAATACTTCGTCTTTCCATCCAACCGTACCCGGAGGACCGCCGCATCCGATTGTCCCGGCCCCATCACCGTGCCGATTCCAACCATCCAGTCATACTGGCGCCAGACCCACTCCTTGGACGCCAGGGAGGGGAGGGTCGCGAGCGCCTTCCAGGGCGTCCGACACTCCGCCAGGGAAAGAGGCGGCGTCGCGGGAGCCCGAGGCGAAGCGATGCTCGCGATCTTCGCCTCCCGCTCATAGACGGGGGCCTCCTCCGTCAGCAGCCGAGCGGGCAGCTCCGCCGCGACCTTCCCGTTCCTCCGGTAACGGAGCAGGCCATCGCCGCTCACGGTCCCGATCCGGCGGAGCGGCACCCCCCATTTGGCAAAGACCTCTTCAGCTTCCCCTTCTCTCCCCTTCTGGAGAATCAGCAGCATCCGCTCCTGCGACTCCGAGAGGAGGATCTCCGCCGCATCCATCCCCGGCTCCCGAAGCGGCACCTGGTCGAGGTCGATCTCCATGCCCGTCTCTCCCCGGGCCGCCGTTTCGCTCGTCGAGCAGCCGATTCCGGCCGCTCCCATATCCTGGACGCCGACCACCACCCCCTTGCGGGCGAAGAGCTCGAGGCAGGCTTCCATCAGGATCTTGCCCATGAAGGGATCCCCGACCTGGACCGCGGGCCGATCCTCGCGGGAGTCGGCCCCGAGCAGCCGCGAAGCGAAGGCTGCGCCCTTGAGGCCGTCCCGGCCGGTGAGCGAGCCCGCGACGAAGACGGGATTGCCCACCCCTGAGGCCGCCCCCTTCTGGATCCGGTCCTGGCGCACCACACCCGCGCAAAAGACGTTGACCAGGGGGTTGCCGTTGTAGGAGGGATCGAAGGTCAGCTCCCCGCCGACCGTCGGAATCCCCACGCAGTTCCCGTAATGGGCGATCCCTCCGACGATGCCCCGCAAGAGCCGCCGGTTGTTCTGCGCCGTCGGGCCTCCTCCGCGGATCTCTCCCAGGCGCAGGGAATCCAGGAAGCAGATCGGCCGCGCTCCCATGGTGTAGATATCCCGCAGGATCCCGCCGACTCCCGTAGCCGCTCCCTGGAACGGCTCCACGGCACTCGGGTGATTGTGGGACTCGATCTTGAAGACCACCGCCCAGCCGTCGCCGATGTCCAAGGCTCCCGCATTCTCCTCGCCCGCCCGGATGAGAACCCCCGGACCTTGCGTGGGGAACTTCCGAAGCTCCCGCTTCGAATTCTTGTAGCAGCAGTGCTCGCTCCAGAGGACCGAGAAGAGAGCGAGCTCCTCGGCGTTGGGAGGGCGCCCGAGAACCTCCTCGATCCGCAAGATCTCCTCCGGCAGCAGGCCGGACCTCTCCGCAAGGCTTTGTCTCTCCTCTTCGCTCGTCATGGTCGCTCCTGGTCCGAAAATACCGCTTCTCCCCGAAGGAATGTCCCCAAAAGGCGCGGCTCCGGCTCGTCGCTGAGCAAGCAAAAGCTCGCTTCCGCCCCCTCCTCCAAGCCGTGCCGAAGCGAGAGCCACCGCGCCGGCCGCACCGAGAAGGCCTCCCAACATTCGGCCCACGGACGGTCGAGGCAGGCCGCCGCCCGAAAAACTCCAGCGAACGGGCTCAGCGTCGAGCCGGCCAGCCTGCCGGAAGCCCGGTCGACCGCCCTTCCTGCCTCGTCCACATCGACCTGGCGGTCCCCCAGCCGGTAGGAGCCCGCTCCCATCCCCGCTGCGGCGATCGCGTCGGTGATCAGGATGAGCCGATCCCCCAAGGCTCGCGCCACTGCGCGGAAGGCATGCGGCGGCAGATGAATCCCATCGGGGATCACGCTCGCGTAAGGAAGCTTCGACCCGAGGGCGTGAACGAGCGGGTTTTCCCACTTCGGCAGCAGATGGGGCAGCCCGTTGCCGAGGTGGGTCCAGAGCGAAGCGCCCGCCTCGATCGCTCGCTCCAGAGCGGCACCCATGGCAGCCGAATGGCCGACAGCGACTCGAATGCCCCCCTGCACGGCTGCCCGCACCAGATCGAGCCCCCGCTCCGAAGCCTCGGGAGCCGTCGTGATCATGCGGCAGCCTCCCCCGCAGGCCTTCTGCGCCCAGCAAAGCCACTCCGGGTCGGCGGGCGGCATCCACTGCGGATCATGAACGCCGACATACCCCTCTTCCGGACGCAAGAACGGACCTTCCAGGTGAAAGCCGACGCAGTTCGCGGGCTCCTCCGCCCAGAGCTCGCCAAGCGCCGGAAGCAGCTCCCGGTAGGAATCGGCCGGACGGGTGATTACCGTCGCCAAAAAGTGGGTACAGCCGTGGGTCAATAAGCTTCGGCAGAGCCGTCGCCATTCCTCCCGATCGATCGGGGGGCCATTGAGATCGACTCCGCCAAACCCGTTGACCTGGATGTCGACCAGGCCGGGAGCGATCCAGGGGAGATGCCGAGGATCGCGGCGGACGGGCACGATCCGGCGATAGAACGGCGGTTCCAGCTCGACGGCAACGACTTCCCCCGTCCGATAATGACGAGCCTCGACAACGATCACTTGACGCGACACCTTTGCCTCATCCTTGTATGCTCGCCCGGTCGGATTAGCAACCCAAGGAGGAGCGGAAGCTCCCTGCGAGCGAATGGCAACCGGGCGAACCCGATGAACGAGAGAAGGCCGCAAGACCCGACGGCTCCCGCCGTCTTCGTAAAAACCTACGGATGCCAGATGAACGTGCGGGACTCGGAAGCGGTGCTTTCCCGCTTCGTTGCCCGTGGCTACCGGATCGCCCGCTCGGAGGAGGAAGCCGACGTGATCCTGCTCAACACCTGCTCGGTCCGCGACATGGCCGAGGACAAAGCCTGCGGGAAGATGGCCTCCTTGCGCGCCCGCAAGCGCCAAAACCCCGGCCTTGTCCTTGGGTTCCTCGGCTGCATGGCCCAGCGCCGCGGCCCGGAGCTGCTGCAGGAGTTTCCCGAGGTCGATCTGGTCCTGGGCACCCAGAAGTTCCACGAGGCCCTGGACCGGGTCGAGCGGATTCGCGCCGCGCGCGCCCCTTCCTCGGCGAGTTCGCCTGAGGAGCCGCCCCAGATCATCGACATCGGGGCCGAAGCGGGCTCACAAAACCAGATACGCGACCATCTCCCGTTCACGCGGAAAGCCTCCGCGTTCGTCTCGATCATGCAGGGCTGCAACATGCGCTGCGCCTTCTGCATCGTCCCAGTGACGCGGGGCCCCGAGCGGGCCCGCCCGATGGAGGAGATCGAGAAGGAGGTCCGGTCCCTCGCCGAGCAGGGGGTCCGTGAGGTGACGCTCCTGGGCCAGATCGTCAACCTCTACGGCCGCCGGGAGCTCCCGAGCCGCCAGGGCCGCTCCCCCTTCGTCCAGCTCCTCGAGCGCGTCTGCTCGATTCCTGGCATCGCCCGGGTCCGTTTCACCTCCCCGCACCCGATCGGCTTTCGCGACGATCTGATCGCCGCCCTCCGGGACCTGACCCCTCTTTGCGAGCATGTCCACCTGCCGGCGCAGTCGGGCAGCGACCGGATCCTACGGGCGATGGGGCGCGGATACACCCGCTCGCGCTATCTGGAGCTCGTCGACCGGATCCGCGCCGCCGTTCCCGAGGCGACCTTGACGACCGACCTCATCGTCGGATTCCCGGGAGAGGAAGAGGAGGACTTCGCCCAGACCCGGAAGCTCGTCGAATCGGTCCAATTCGACCAAGCCTTCATCTTTCGCTACTCCCCCCGCCCCGGAACGAGCGCGGCCGCGCGCGCCGACTCGATTGGAGAGGAGGAGAAGCTGCGCCGCAACCACGATCTGCTCGCCCTCCAGGACGAGATCGCCCTGCGCAGGGCGAAGCAGATCGTTGACCGGGAGGTGGAAATCCTCGTCGAGGGAGAGAGCCGGAAGTCGCCCGACCGCTTCCAGGGGAGGACGCGCGGCAACCATCTCGTTCTCGTCCGGGCCGAGGAGCGCTGGCGGGGAGAGCTCCTCCCCGTCCGCATCGTCGAGACCACGGGATTTACCTTCTATGCGGAGCCGGTTCTCGTGGAGGAGCGCGAGGAGGCGCCCGTCCCTACCCCTCCTCCGACCGGCCGATAAAGTCGTGCCAAGCGGCCAGAAGGGCAGCAATCACCGTAGGCCCGAGGAAGAGTCCCAAGAGGCCGAAGCTCGTGATCCCCCCGAGCGTGCCCAGAAGCACCCAGAAGAAGGGGAGATGGGCGGCTCCCCCGATCAGCCCCGGGCGGATGAAGTGGTCCGCGACGAAGAGGACGACGGCACCGAAGAGAAAGATTCCGACGGCGGCGAGCACGCTCCCTTTGGCGTAGAGCATGATGCTCACACCTCCAAAGACCAGCGGCGCCAGGAAAGGGACCATCGCCAGGATTCCGGTGAGGCCCCCGAGCGTGACCGGATCGGTAATGCCGACCACCGCGTAAGCGACTCCCAGCAGGATCCCTTCCCCAATGCTCACCAGCACCAAGCCGTTCACCGTCGCTCGAATCGCAGAGACACAATGGCGCGCATACTCGACGCCCACGCTTCCCACGAGCCGACGGGCGAACTGGAGCGCCTGCTTCCCCAAGGCTTCGCCGTCCCGATAGAGAAAAAAGAGGGTCAGCAAGGTAAAGGCGAGTACCTCCGCCCGCCGCAGCATCTGGACCCCGACCGTTCGCGTCCAACGAAGAATGAAGGCCGGGTCCAAGTGCCCGAGAGTCATCTCTGCCGCGCCGGGACTCCCCAAAGAGGAGTTCCAGGTTGAGAAGAGCCAGGTCCCGACCGCCGGAATCCGGTTGAGCCAGTCCGGTGCCGGCAGCCCCGATTTCTGAATCGAAGCCAGCCAGCGCGCCAAGATCCGCGCCTCTTCCCCGAGCTTGATCGCCGCGTAGGTCAGCGGCCCGATCAGGGCGACGCCGATGACGAGGGTGAAGATCAGCGGCAGAACGATTCCGCGCATCCATTGGGGCGCGCGCGACCGGAGCCAGCGATAGAGGGGCCAGGAAGCGACGGCGATGACCAGCGCCCACGACATGGAGACCAGGAAGCCCCGGGTCGTCCAGACGCCCAGCGCTGCCAGGCAGAGCGCCAGAACCACCCGCGTGTTCGCCTGAAAGGCTCCGCTCTGTTCCTCGCCCGGCTCTTCAGTCAGCGGATCCAGCTTGGAAGAAGGCATCTACGCCAGAGATTACCTCCCCAGCCCAAAAGAGCCACCGCTTTTTGCCCCGGAGAGCACCGAAGCCTATTCCGCACCTCGTCGCCCGAGCACGATCTCGCTCGGCCAGGCGGCCGGAGAGAGGCGGAGGAGATAGAGCACCGTTTCCGCGATGTCCTCCGGCTGGAGGTAATCGGCTCCCGATACCCCCGTCATCGGTGTCGCGACTAGAGCGGGGCAGATCGCGACCGCCTTCACCCCCTTTTCCCTCCCCTCGTCGGCCAGGGCGCGCGTCAGCCCGACGACGCCAAACTTCGTCGCGCTATACCCGCCGGTCCCAGCCCAAGCGTCCACGCCGGCAAGCGAGGCTACATTGCAGATCAAGCCCCCTCCCGCAGACGCGATCCTTGGGAAAGCTGCCCGGCTGCACCAGAACGTCCCGTGGAGGTTGGTGTCGACCATCTCTTGCAGATCAGCCGTCGAAAGCGTGGCGACCGGAGCGAACCGTCCGACGCCCGCACTGTTGACCAGGATGTCGAGCCTTCCTCGCCAAGCCGCGGCTCGCTCGATTAACCGCTCGCACTCTTCCTCCCGCCGCACGTCCGTCGGGATCGCGATCCCCTCTCCCCCCTTCTCCCCGCAAAGCCGCGCTACCGCTTCGCACGCCTCCCCCCTCCGCGCGGCCACCACGACTGACGCGCCGTGTCCCGCAAGCCCGAGCGCCACCGCCCTCCCGATACCGCTGTTTCCGCCGGTGATGATCGCCACCCGACCCGTGAGAAAACCACCCGCCATCGCCTTCTCCCTTGCTCGTTACTCCCTCCGAATCCGAATCGTCTCGTTTTCCGTGATCACGACGTCGAGCCGCTCGTCGTGCCCTTCTGCGGCCACCTTAGGCAGCTCCTGCCAGGAAAAAAAGCAACCGATCCGCAGGATCTGGGCACGGGTCTCCGCCAGAGTCCGATCGTAATACCCCCTTCCCCGTCCCAGCCTCATCCCCTCCCGGTCGAACCCGAGCCCGGGAATGAGCAAGAGATCGACCTCGACCTTCTCGCCCCCTTCCGACGGAGGAGGCTCCCGAAACCGGAGCGGACCCGGCCGCAGCGATTCGACCGCGTCGACTTCGGCGAAACCGAGGCTCCGGTCGGCACCACGAAAGAAGGGATAGAAGACCCGCTTGCCCTCCGCCTTAGCTC
>JABEBX010015920.1_pt1 | contig 12585 bp, 24 predicted proteins | sample 7245971 | NCBI WGS metagenome assembly JABEBX01 (sample SAMN14506365, study PRJNA622280) | hot springs metagenome | biome: hot spring [ENVO:00000051]|acidic hot spring [ENVO:00002120]; feature: spring [ENVO:00000027]|sediment [ENVO:00002007]; material: sediment environment [ENVO:01001048]...
GGCATTACATATATACGTGTTGTAACTATATTTAAGTTAAGGTCCCATGGCATTGAAACGTATTCGTATGGTAATGTGAGCATAAATACATAAAGCCATATAAATATAAGAAAGAAGAAAATTTCAGTGACCATCAATGGTTTCATTGTATTCATTGATAAAGCTGCCTGATCCATCTGCCTCTGCATTGACAATTTCTGTAACTTCTGCTGCCTCGCCCTGTCTCCTGATCTGTATGCTTCCCGCATGGCTTTAGAATAAGCTTTGCTAACCATCTGTGTTTTACCCATCTTCAGCCAGTCTGTAAAGAAATAACGTGGAATTGATGAAATTAAACCCAGTATAATGCCGGTAAGCATAAGGGTCAATACAGGAAGTTCATAATGAAATCCAAGTAATGGCATAAATACATAATTAAGTGCATCACCAAGAGGGTTTCTTATGGATGGATCACTAATTATGAATATAAGTCCAAGTCCAGCAAACATAAAAATGAACTCTATCATCATGAACTTTGTCATCTGCGGATTCTGAGCCGGTCTATTATTCTGTTGCATTCTTTAATCCCTCCAATATATTTGCAGCTGCTATTTCTGGATGATTGTCCGGATTATATATAAACTTTATTGTAGCTCCGGAATAAATAGAATATGCAGCTGCATAGTATCTATTCACCTGCTGGTGCTCATTTATATCCTCAACAGTATCATCATCTCTTTTTCTCTCTTTGTCATTGTATCTCCGGCTTTCTATTTCTTCCGGTTTGGACTCTATAAGGAAATATGCAGATACCATTAATTCTGTAAGAACCCATAAAGGAAGACCGGGTAAATAGCCGGATGGCGATTTTATTGACATATGTGTATCTATTATTATATTATCCATATTACCAAGCTTATTCGATGCTTTTTTCTGAAGATCCTTCTGTGTATCTATGTCAAGCTTCCTTATATCATCCCTGGAATTTACAAGTTCGAGGTCTTTTGCCATATCGAACATTAGTGTACCGAAATTTATTATTTCATACTGTGATTTTTTTGAAACCAGATCAAGCACTGTTGATTTCCCAACACCGGGAATTCCAGAAATTACAACTCTCATTTTATCCACCACTGAAGAACTGTCTTATTAATGGATGCATTTCCATTAGCTGCTCTCTTCCCATTGCCTCATAGAACTGTATTACTATACCTACAGCCAGTAAAAGACCGGTTCCGCTCGTATCACCAACTGTACCGATGAGATCGGCAGCACCTGCCAGTATACCAACGATTGCACCGCTGAATATAGTTATTGCCGGTATATATTTGCTTAATACCTTTGCCATAACTCTAGGATCTCTTCTAAATCCAGGAATTTGCATCCCGCTGGATCTTATTTGCTTTGCCACCGACTCTGCGCCCATATTCGTGGTTTCAATCCAGAATTTGGCAAATAAAATACTGAAACCGACAAGAAATGCCATGAAGACTATGATATGAATTAATTCCTCGATACCTGTGTGGCCAAATAACACATCCTGTGACACAGACGGTTGCAATATGGGGAAAAGCCAGTCCGACAAACCGTTGGGCGTGTAAAGATAGAATGCGAGACCGCCGGTCGGAGTTGTTGATGAAATACCGAGGGCAGAAACCTGTGCCGCCGTGGCATATGATCCAAGAAGATGGCTATGCCCTATAAGAGGTATTTTACTCAATGCAGGACTGTCCCAGAATAACAATGTCCACATTGATATATTTGCAAGGAGTGCCGTTGCAAGAATAACAGGTATATTAGACGCATATAAAAGCTGTAGGGGATATCTCCCCCTGGCTCCCCTCACCCTTTCATGCGCAATTGGAAGTTCAATCTTACTACTCTGAAAATATGCCACTATAAAGAATATCAAAAGTGTGCCTATTAATGCAATCATCGGATTCGGCTGCGCGAACAGTGCTTGCTCCATTCCGGTATTAGTAAGATATGAACCCGGTGCATTCATGAATAAATATATTGCTTTCGGTATTGCACCAGCAGGAGGATTTGAAAGTGAAAGTGCAGAAGTAATTGTTGTTGGAACCCAGTTGAATGTCCCGGTAAATAACTGCTGCGACACGCCCGCTGCTATAAATAGAGATATACCTGAACCTATACCGTATTTCGAAACAACCTCATCCATCAAAAATACAAGGTAAGAGCCAAAGAATAGCTGAAGTATTATTATTGCCTGTGCCAGAAATTCCCCGTAACCCGGAAATACATGTGATATATTTGAAACAAGGCCTGCATCTGGAACTAAGAATCCAAATGCCTGCGGTATGGCCTCAACAAATATCATTATTATTACAAGCAATTTCTGTACTCCCTGGTATATCGCTTTGTCCCCGGAATCGCTCAGATCGATATTGAATATTTTTGCACCTGCAAATAGCTGCATAACTATACTGGCAGTAACAATAGGCCCAATTCCCAGATCCATTAAAGATCCTGATGCACCGGCAAATATAGCTCTAAAAGAGGCATAAACATCTATTGTTTTTGATGTGTTTAATCCATAAATATAAACATTTGTAAGTGCAAAGTAAATAAGAACAACGGCGGCTGTCCACATCAATTTATGTTTAAACTGGACGTGGCCCTTCGCCTTCTTGACCGCAGGAAGATGGGCTGTAAGATTCTCGAGACCGTAAAGCTTACTCTTCTTTGGACCTTTATAACTTAATATTAAATATGCTATGAGGAATAATGGTGCCGACAAAACTCCTGTAATAACAAGCTTCAGGCCAATATAATGAGAAAAATAATAAAAAGTAAGCAAGAAAAGTGCGAAAACAAATATTACGGGGATGGCCACTCCCCTGTTTCTCTGGATCTCAGTCATTTTCTATCGTAATACCCTGATTAGTAAGCTTACTAATAGTTTTTTCGGTAGCCTTTGAAATTTTTATTTTACACTTTATTTCAAAGCTACCGGTCCCTAAAAGTTTTGTATAGCCGGCTGCTGTCAGGTCAACCACACCATCATTGACAAATCCATTCTCCTTAAGATTTTCATAGTTAGTGTTTAATGATGCCAGTGTTATGGGATTTTCCACAGTCTTTGAATGGCTTGTAAAACCGTGAACTCCATAGTGGTTGGGATCATGCAGTATAAGCCAGACCTTTCTGTGTCCTCCGAGTCCGGCCATGCCATTTCCGCCCTTTTTACCCTTGCCACGGCCGGATTTCATACCACGGCCGTAATGCCCTCCTCTTAATTTCTTAGTTCTCGTTCTTACCATTTAAATCAACTCCCGGTTTAATCATTCTTTTGATTAATTCGTTTATTTCTTTGCCCCTGTATCCGGATGAACCGTGCTGTGTGAATGACTTCTGAATGGCTTCATAACCACCTCTTGGCGGATTAAGCCTGATAACAGGTATAACACCATCAAGATCTTTAATTTTCACTTTATCTTCTGCCAGAGCAGAAGCAAGATCATCCATTGAAGAGTAACCGGCATTTTTTAAATAATCCTCTGTTAATTTATGCCTTCCCTGGAGCATTATTCTATCTTCCAGGAGAAGTTTAATTGTATCTACGTCAAGTTTTCCCCATGTAACATAATCTTTCACACGCTGAAGCATTCCATTCAGGCTTTCGTTTTCCTGGAATAAAACCATATGATTGATTCTATTTAGATTTAATAGCTCTGCTGTTTTCTCGGCAGCAGGCTTTATCCCTGTACTTCCTCTAATCCTTATTATCGCTATCATGCTGTATCCCCCCTACATATATTGGTGTACTAAGATTGATCTTAGAATTCATTTTCATTGAAACGGTGTGTTTCAGGGCATCAAATGTTGCAAGTGCAAAATTAACTGTTGTTTTTGTATGCCCGGATGTAAATCCCCAGGCATCTTCTATTCCGGCCATTTTAATTATTACCTTTACAACATCACCGACAGCAAGACCAACTCCCTGCGGAGCAGGTTTAATATTGACTGAAACAGATCCGGATTTGCCTTCAATTTCAAATGGCAATGAATGTGGCCTTCCACAGCCGCATTCCCATGAACCGCATCCGCGTTTAATTTCGATAATATTTGTTTTTGCATTGTTTATAGCCTTTCTTATCGCCGGAGCCGCTTCTTTTGCCTTGCCCCTGCCTATGCCGACATAACCATTTCCATTACCAACAACTGCTGTGATGGAATAGTTCATTCTTCTTCCGGAGTCGGTCATTCTCTGTGCTCTTTCTATGTTTATAACCTCATCCTGAAGATCGGGCATCAAATAATCTACAATCTGATATTCCTGAAGAGGCAACTTGGTGTGCAGTGCATCTCCAATGCTCTGTATTTCGTTATTTGCCACCAGTCTTCCCAATTCAGTTTTTGGAATCCATTCCTCATCCATATTATGCACCCTTTTCTATATATTTTTTAAGATCTATTTTATTTTTTAAATGTTCTCCATTTAACCTTGACTCGTCCGGGAATACACTTTCATCCGCCGGAATATTCACTCCTGCATCTATCATTCCCTTTAGTGCAGCAGAAATTCTACCGCCGTGGATAAATATATACCTGCCTGTATCCATAACTGCAGTATCTATTCCCTTTGCAAGTGCTTTCTTGCCGGCAAGATATCCTGCCAGGTAAAATATTTGGATATTATTGCCTGATACACCGTACTCTTTTTTTACAGATTTATCTGTAACAGTAACTATTACATGGTCACTTTCCGGTATGTATTCCGTAAACTGTATCATCAAGCCGCTGTCGCTTTTCCTGACAACGGCCCTAACCTGCCCGGATTTGAGTAATTTATATCTTTTACCATAATCCGTTATACCTTTCTGTCTCCTTTTAAGAACTGGTACTGTTTTCATGTTTATCCTCCTTTACAAGTGCTTGCGTTTTTAGATGCGCTACAAGCTGTGCTCTTGATGTAAATGAACCGCTTTTGATTGTCCTGTAATATTTTCTATATGTTGGTTTTTCTATGCTTCCATTATCACGCATAGTCTTAAGTTCACTTCTCAATGCCCTTATTGTGGATATCCATCTTCTCTTTCTTGGATATCTGGCATATTTCGTTCCCCTGACAGAGCCAGGACCTCTTCTTCTACCCTTGCTCAACTGTGTTATTCTCTTCTTCAATCTCTGATTTGAATGATTTTTCTTATTTCTGCGCTGGATTATGTTTAATTCTATTAATTTTCTTACATCTTCTCTGGATGTTGCATCAAGGACTTTGTCAATGCTGTTTGTATCAATCCATACACGTGATTTGCCTACCTTGAGTTCATCAGCTGAGATTTCCTTAATAGTTAACATTTTCATTTTACCACCCTGTTGAATATATGAATGCTGAGATTATCTGCCTCAGCCTGTATATCCAGTCTCTTTTTATAACCCACTGTTGAAGCAATTCTGGCTCCTTCGAAATCCGGATTTATTTTAGCCAGTTCCGCCACATTGTGTATCAAAACTTCTTTAAATCCGGATGGATGAAGACCGCGAACTGCCCTCGGTGTTCTGTAACCCGGGCCAACAACCGGCGGGCGATAGCCAAGATGAGTTCTCAACTTTGAATGTTTTCCCCGGGGCCTTCTCCAGGAATCGTCAAACTTTTTGTATCTGAACCATTCCTGTCTATGGAATTCCACCCTTTTCCTGTTTACTTCATTTTTTTTCTTTAGCAATATCTTTTGTTCTCTGGTAAGCATTGGCTTATAACTCATCCGAGTTCACCCCCTTTAGCAGGTAAATTCCGTCCTGGAAGACCCTGGCATCAAAGTGCTTTATGTATGTTGCCTTTTCTATATTTGCAGCTGTATCGCCCATGTCTCTCTTATCAATACCCTCGAGTATGACCCTGTCACCTCTAACGGATACCTTACAATTTTTAATTTTTGCAATTCTTGGTGCCTTGCCGCCAAGAAAATTCTCAACATATAAATTAGTTCCACGAACTGAAACCCTCATTGGAAAGTGTGTGAAATCAATTTTCATTTCATATCTGAAGCCTGACGTAACACCCTCAAATACCAGTTTAAGTTCTGAATACCATGTTCCTATTATCCCGTTTGTAAATTTGTTTTCCTTGCTTACAGCTATGACTATAGAATCATCTTTCCTGTAAACCTTTACATACTTGTCCCTGAAGTTCCTTGAGGTTTCGCCAAGTTTACCTTTTATAGAAATAACTGTATCGTTTATATTTACGGTTATTCCCTCGGGTATTTTTAAATCCATTTTATCTGTCCATTTAATCATTCCTTACACCTTTTAGTAAACATATGCCAGTAGCTTCCCGCCAATTCCAAATTTTCTGGCTTCAAGATGGCTCATAACGCCTCTTGTTGTTGTTAATATTATTATTCCAAAGTCCTGTGCGGGAAGGTATCTTGATTCGTAGCGTTCCATGTTTGCCCTCTTAACAGACAACCTTGGCTTAATTACACCACAGTTATTTATTGTATCGCTAAGGACTACCTTAAACTTTCCTCCGCGCTCTTCCTCAATTACCTCAAAGCTCTTTATGTAATTATAATCCTGCATTACCTTTAGCACCCTGCCTATAATTCTGGATGCGGGATTAATCGTTATTTCGTTTTCTCCTATTCTGGAGGCCATCTTTATCGTATTTATAACATCATTTAAAGGATCACTTTTCATTATTATCACCTCAGCTATATTTCCTAAAGCCTATTTTTTCGGCCGTCTCTCTGAAGCACTGCCTGCACATACGTATTCCGTATCTTCTTACAAGGCCTCTCTTTCTTCCACATCTTACGCAACCCTGCGCATGCCCGAAGTTTCTTTTTGGTTGTAATTTTACCTGCATTGTTTTCACCTCATAATTTTGGCATTAAAGTTTTCTTCAAGGAAGTTTATTGATTCCTCCCTGCTTATGCCTATGCTACCAGGAATAGATCTTCTATCGATTCTGCGTCTAGAGATCCTGTATCCTCCGGTCCTTTTAAGTACTATTGCTATATCCATTCCGAAAATTCCAATGTCCGGATCGTATTTCATTCCCTTGAAATCTGTATAATCGGTAATCCCAAAGTATGCATTTCCCTGGCGGTCGAATGAATATACGGGAATTTTATAATCCTTTGCATAGAATGCCTCCTTAAGGAATTTATATGCATCATCCTTTCTAAGTGTTACTTTAACACCTATATTAAGACCCTTTCTTATGTTAAAGTCCCTTATTGTTTTTGTAGCACTGGTATAAACAGGCTTGTGGCTGGTAAGGAGTTCAAGCACCTTAGCGGCCTTGGTTAATCTTTCTCCAGCGGCACCAACACCGATGTTTACAACAACCTTTTCAATGACTATTTTTCTCATTGGTGCTTCAGTTTTATTCATCATATACAGTCACCTCATCCCCTGGCATTTTAAATGACCTTTTCTGGGTACCTATCACAAATATATAATCCTTGATTGTGGAAAAACCCTCATTAAGATAAACCATATTTTTCACCGACGATTTCTTAACTTCTATTGATTTAATTGTAGCAATTTCTCCAACATGGGATCCACCGGTAATAAACACCTTGTCTCCTTCAGCAAGTTTGAATACATCCACAATTTCAAGTTCCGGAACTTTGGCCATCAATACATCGGAAGTGTCTATATCTTTCCTTTCAGTTACAATTGTTTTTCCGTCATGAAGGCCAAGCTGAATTTTTGATGGAGCTATAACACTCTTTTTAACAACTTTAAAAAGTTTCAGATTTTCATTCTCATCAATTGCTGTTGATGCAATTAACTTGCCTTTCTTGTCGTAAATAATTCTGAAATCATGGTCTATTGAATCAATAGACACTGTATCCATAAATCCAACCGGAAACCTTCTGTTCTTTACAACTTTGCCATCTATTTTAACATGGTTTGCAGAAAGTATTCTGGTTATCTCTCTTTCCTTATCTCCAATCTTAAGGTAATCCCTTAAAAGTATGAGAAGGGGAATAGAATCTGACTTATTATGTGTCCCCGGAACTGGAGTTACAGACCAGAAATTTGTTTTTCTTGGAATTTTTAGCTTTCTAGAAGCCATCATTATTTTAGTTTTCATCTTCATCATCTCCTAATTTTTCTTCCGGTTCTTCCTCAGGAAAGTCTTCTGATTCATCCTTTGATTCTTCCAGATTCTCTTCCGGATTTGTGTTCTCTTCAACACCTGTATCAATAGCTGTGTTTTCCACGGCTTCCTCAGGTGTCTTCTCCACTACTGTTTTTTCCGGAACAGGTAAGTTACGCCTGACAGTATTTTCTTTAATTTTATTGTATCTTCCCTCTACTGAAAGATCAAGTTTTGTAATTACAAGATTGCTGTGGTCAACATAAAAGGCCACCTGCTTGCCATCTGCCTTGGCTATGGTTATGCCTTCAATTGATATCTTTTTAGTTTTATGATTAACCTCTATAACCTTTCCTCCCTCTCCATTTCTCGATCCTGATACTATTTTTACGATATCTCCCTTTGCTATGGGGAATCTTCTAATACCGTACTTCTTCCTTAATTCGCTGTTAATTGATACATTTATTTTAGTATTCATCATTGAAATCCCTCACACTATTGTTGAGGCAATAGCAGCTATCCTTGGCCATCTTTCTGCTGCCTCCCTTGCAACAGGTCCCTTTATTTCTGATCCACGAACCTCCCCCTCGGGAGTGACAAGAACTGCTGCGTTATCCTCAAATTCAATTACATTGCCATCAGCCCTGCGGTATGGCCTTCTCTGTCTGACCACAACAGCATATACTACTTTAGCCCTCATTTCAGGTGTACCTTTCTTTACACTCGCTATAAACAGGTCGCCAATGCCGGCTGAAGGTATTCTTGATGCCACAGTATGAAGATTCTTTACTCCAATAAGGCTGATTACCTTGGCACCTGTATTATCGGCACATGGTATTACTGCACCTAATGGAAGTCCCCTTGATTCGTTTCCTGAAATACCTTTCATTTAATTCACCTTCTCTATTACTACGAAATTTATAGTTTTGCCAAGTTTTCTGCATTCTGCAACCCTGACACTGTCGCCTACTTTAATATCTATACAATCCGGTAAATGTGCATGATATTTGCTGTATTTTGTTATATATCTTTCATATTTCTTAATATAAATCTTGGCTTCCCTTTGAATGACAATACTTCTTTTCATCTTTGTGGAAACCACCTTCCCGGTGAGAATCTGGCCACGTACTGGCAATTCACCATGGAAGGGGCAGTTTATATCATTACATTCCTTTTCAGGCGGTTTAACATCTATTCCTATGTTTTTCATTTCTATCCATTCCTCTCAATTTCTTGTAAATTCTTCTTTTTTCTTTTGTCCGGTCTTCCGGCTTCATCAATATTATATCTCCATCAATAGTGTAGCTTGAACCATTAACCTGGATTTTAAATAAAGTACCTCTTTTTGGTATTCTGGACTTTCTTTTACCGGTATTTATGACCATCATATTTCTTGTTTCATCTATTAAATGACCAGTTATGCCATTATTATTTATATTTGGTGATTGTGTAACACTTATTTTTGAACCTAATAACTCTCCAAGATATACTTCATTTACATTCATGCCATCTGAACCTTGAATCCCATGCTCTCCAGTTCCTTCTTCATCACATCTCTGTGGTCTCCCTGGAGTTCTATACTCTTTCCGTCCCTCACGGTTCCACCTGAAGCAGCTTTCTTTTTTAGCGTTTTTGCTATATCAGTTATATTTTCTGTTTTTGGATCAATTCCATCTATAACTGTTACAAGCTTTCCATATCTTCTTTTGTCGACGCTTATTTTTACAAGCTCACTATCACGGTTGAAACCCTCCCATGGCTGTAATTCCTTTGGCATTCCTGTAAAATCTTTATCTTTCATTACCTCTTTTCCTCCATTACAGTTAGTATTCTTGCTATCTGTATTTTAATTGAATGCATTGTCCCGGGACTTGCAGGTGCTCCGCCCATTGCGATTGCCGCCCTTTCCTTTAACAGGGACTCTTTTAAGGCCTTTAACTTTTCATTAAGTTCTGCCTCATCCATATTTCTTAAGTCTTTAGCTTTGAGTTCCATTATCTTCAACCTCATCATTATTATTTTCATTATCCTTCGAAATAGCTTTAGCTCCATTGGTATTTATTACAATTTCATCAGGGAGCTGGTAATCCTGCCTTAATAACCTGACTACTATACCAATTGCACCTGTTTTAAGCATTGCTACAGAGTAACCGCTAATAACACCGCTTCTTGCAGGGTCACCCGAATATTTTATCTCACCAAACATAAATTTCTGTGTTCTTGCCCTTTCTCCGGATATTTTGCCACCTATTCTTATGAGTACACCACGTGCATGCTGGTCCATTATCCTTCTGAGTGTCGTATTTCCCGCTTTTCTGTAATTCCACCCTTTTTCAAGTGAAAGTGCTATTTTCTTCGATATTATTTGGGGATTCAGATCAGGATTGTCCACTTCTTTTACCTCTATCTGCGGTGATTCCAGGCCATACTTTGTTTCAAGTGTTGTGGTCATTGCTTTAATTTTTGAACCGTGCCTTCCTATAACAAGACCAGGGCGGTTGACAAAGAGTGTGATGTTGGTTCCAAATGGTGTTCTTTTCATTTCCATTCCACCAAATCCGGCACTTTCATTTTCGGACTGCAGATATTCTGTTACAAGTAATTTTTTAATATTGTCATTAACAAATTTCTTCTCTTTCATTATATCACTCCTTTTCATTCTCCACTACTACCACATCAAGGTTTATTAAATCCTTAAAGAATGCACCTGCACGACCATAAGCTTTTGGAGTGAATTTTTTTATCATTCTTCCCTTTGAAGCAGAAATATGAAAGATTTTTAAATCATCTGTTAAGCCTTTAAATTCAGCATTTGCCGAAGCATCGTCAAGAAGTTTCTTGAATTGCTTAATTGCCTTAACGGGATATCTTCCTGGTCCTATTCCCTTTCTATGTGAAACTGAATCCAGATATCTGAAATAAGGAACTGCTACTTTCTTTTCCATAACCTTATCCAGCATATCTTTTGCCTGCTCAAGTCCCATATCTCTTATGAAATGTGCTATATTAACAGCATCTTTCATAGAGATATCTGTCTCCCTAATCTGCGCTCTTGCACTTTTTTCCGGTATTTTATCTAAACTGTATCCTTTCATAATATCACTTCAACGGCAGGAACTTTGATGATCTTGTTGCTCCAACTCCAGGTCCGGAATGTTTTACTTCCTTCCTTGTAGGTGCAAATTCACCCAGATAATGTCCTATCATTTCTGGCCTTATTTCAAACTTAAGATATGAATTTCCATTGTAAAGTTCAATTTTCTTACCGACAAACTGTGGAAGTATGATTATATCACGAACATGAGTTTTTATGTTTTCTTTATCACCCAGAAGGTCTTCAAAAACCTTTTTTTGCTCATAGTTCATTTCTCTATTATATGATCTTCTTACTCTTGCAGGGAATATCTCAAGAAGCTCTGGCAATTCCATTTCCTCGAGTTCCTCTATGCTCTTACCGCGATAGACAAATTCTCTTGCTCTTCCAGTAATTGCCTTCTGAGCCTTTCGTGATCTTCTCTTTATAGATTTAACAGACGCCTGTCTCCTAACTACCATTTCTTATCCCTCCTTTTTGGTGATAATCTTCCCACCTTTGCACCGGGTGGTGCTCCTCTAGCAACAGTGCTGGGTCCACCGACATGCTGATGGTTTCCTCCGCCATGTGGATGATTGACTGCGTTCATTGCAACGCCCCTTACACTGTATGGTCTCTTTGCCTTGCTCTTTAAAAATTTAATATGAGTTCCTGCCTTTAACATTGGCATATCTCTTGCTCCTGATCCTGCAACTGTACCAACTGTTGCCCTGCAGCCCGGATTCAGTTCCTTTATCCTGCCGGATGGAAGCTTTACTGATACTGTATTTCCATGGCTTATTATTAGGCCACCGGAACCTGCAGTTCTGCAAAACTTGCCACCATCGCCGGGAGCATTCTCAATATTATATATGTAAAGCCCGTCTGATATTTTAGATAAAAATGATGTTGTGCCCGGGGTATCATTTCCATCTGCACCAACATAAATAGACTGCCCTTTAAATGCTCCGTTAAAGGCTATCATGTAATTTAATTCATTCTGCTCATTTTTTAATGTTAAAACAGGTGCATTTCTTCCGGGAGCCTGTACAATATCAGCCACCTTATAATTTCCATCTTTAATATGTTTGATTTCAGTAAGATGTCTGTGACTTGGACTCCTGTAAGTTAATGAACCGTGTCCTCTCCTCTGTGCTACTATATGTTTTCCCATTATTTACACCTCAGAATATACCTATTCTTCCTCCTATTTCTTCAGCTGAAAACTCATTAGCCAGTTTGGCTATGGCTTTTTTGCCTTTTCTTGTTATAAGAATATTTAAAGATACGACTTTAACATCGAAACGCTCTTCAATTTCCTTTTTAATATCGGCTTTTCTTCCCCTTCTGTCAACTATAAAGGTGAGTTTATTCTCCTTTTCCATCATTAAAGTTGTTTTTTCTGTAACAACTGGTGAAATTATATAATCCATTTACATTACCTCCTTCA
>JABEBX010000632.1_pt1 | contig 12583 bp, 20 predicted proteins | sample 7245971 | NCBI WGS metagenome assembly JABEBX01 (sample SAMN14506365, study PRJNA622280) | hot springs metagenome | biome: hot spring [ENVO:00000051]|acidic hot spring [ENVO:00002120]; feature: spring [ENVO:00000027]|sediment [ENVO:00002007]; material: sediment environment [ENVO:01001048]...
TCCAAGGACTTTTACTTACATTAGCTATTGATCTTCTAATATCTGCCGAAATATCATCTCTATCACCTATGCTTGTTTTATCAAATTCCCTTACTCCGGCAATATACAGATTTGATAACTCTCTATTATCTGATAATGCTGTTATAATATTGTAAAGTACTTTTGTAGTAAGACCATAAATTACAATTTTTATAGCTGATTTGAATCTATTTTTAATTGCATATTTATTTTTTATTTCCTTTTCAATAGTATCTTCACTAATAGGATCCATAGATTCAATTTCATCGATAATGGAATCTATATCTTTAGCTTCTAATAATTTCATATGTTCGAGTAATTTACCTTTTTTCTTTTTTAGATAATATTCTTTACTTTCTTGATTTGGTGTTTCTTCATCTGTTGTATCTTCTTTCTTTTTTCCGAAACCTAATACTTGACCTACCCATACAAACAACCATTTACAGAATTTAGCTATAGCTCCCGGTCCTTTCTTTATCATTGTCCATAACATTTTAATCGTCCATTTAAAGAAACCAGTTCCTAATCCAACTATTACAAAAGCTATGAGTGTTATAAGTCCTGCTACTTTTATTCCTTTCCTGCCTAACTTTCTTTCAGTTCCTTCTAAAAATTCAAATAAATGCTTTCTTTTATATAACCATTTTTTAGATTCTCGAGGCATTCCTTTTAAACCTAATCTTACAAATTTTTCAATAACGGTAACAGATTTAAATAAGCCAAATGTTTTATATGCAGCAATAAATACAGCAGGAATAGCCACATATGCTTTTGTTAGCCAGAAAGACAATGTAAATATCTTTCCTTGGAACATACTTGTATCACCATTTAATATTCTATCAAGAAGTCTTTGTTTTGCTTTAGGTACAGAAGGTTCGGAAATATCTAAATTAAAATCATCTCCTTCCTTATCTTTTTCTTCTTCTGCTTCTGTTAGTTTATTTCTAGTTCGTAATTCTAAAAGAACTTCAAGATATAATTTTCTACTATATTGATTTGGAGCTTCTAGTATTAACATTTATTCTCCTTCCTCATTTTTATTTTGTTCCTTAAGATCTTCTGTCATCTGACTAATAGTTTCTTCTGTTACATCTCTATGAAATTTTAATATGAATTTATAAAGTAAAAATTCTCTAAAGTTTTCTCTTCCATATAAAATATAATATATATATCTTAATCTTCCTAACATTAATATTATATCTTTTAAGAAATTTTGACTTAATTCTAAAAATTCAGGTTCATTTGAATTTAATAATTCTCTACTTGTAACATAAGCCATAAGTTTTTTTGCATATAATTCGGAAAATACCATATCTATTATAAATTCTAAATATGCTTCCCATTTTTCTATAAAATATATTAGTAAATACGTTGATATAAAAAAGATTATAAATAAAATGAATACTAATATAATTATTAACTCTGCCATATATCTCCTTATCCTATTGTAATATTGGGAACGTTAACACTTTGTGCACTTTGTGATAAACCACTATTTAAGTTTATACTTGATCCATCTAAGTTTATAGCTCCACTTGCCTTTATATTAACATTAGATGTTGATTGAATATTTATTTGTCCATCTGAAATCTGGATAATAGATCCTGAAACTTGCAAAGTTATAGAACCGGAATCATTAAGATTAATCATTGTATTGGTAGTAAATATGTTCATCTGGGCAGAACCATTTGCATTACTTGTATACCAATATGCCTGAGACTGATCTGTTTGCATTAGAAAATAACTTCCGGTATGATCTGCTATCAAAATTCGTTCTTGATTAGATTCATCAATTAAAATTACAGATTGATTTCCTACAATAGGTAGAACCGCAGATCCTGATTGTCGTTTCTTTCCAGTTAAAATAACACGTGCATCGTCTGGATCATCTGATATCCACATCGCTCTTCCGTCTGGACTTCTTAATAATAACCATTTATTATACCATTGAGAACCTTGTGCCGTTTCTGGTGGAACTTGTTGATTTGATATATTTAAGGCACCTATATAATAAGGACGATTAGGATTATCATTTTCAAAAAATACCCAAACCCATTGTCCCACTACCGGAACAATCATCGATCCTGCTAATTGAGCTCCACCAGACATATTCGTATTTCCCCCACCAAAACTACTATTTGCAGGATATGCCCATAACCAGTTATCATTTCCTGATCCTTTTTGCATAAGTAAATCTGGAATAGTTATCTGAACTCTTCCAAACATTTTGGGATCTTGATTTGAAATAACTTCTGCTCGATAAAAGCGGAACTTGGTATGTTTTGTTTGATCTAATAATCCTACCATGTTTTAAGTAATCTTTTTAAGATTTTCTCATCTTCCGTATCAAGAGACATAACATTATATACAGAAGATGGAATTTTTGAATCATAAGCATTTGCCATTGTAGTTAAAGCATGAATTAAATCTTCTAATCCTACCAACATATCGCAAGTATATTGTAAAGTAAGTTTTGTTTTAATTGTAGATACATCTGTTCCTAAGGCAATAGATATTAAATCTAAAACCTCATTAATAGATTTTTCACTAGCTTCAAATGATTTTCTAAGTAGTTCTGAGTCTATAATATATCCATTATTTCTTAAAGCTAAACTTATATTCGACATGGTTTTCTCACTAAAATTACTAAAGAACCAAACATATACATAATGAGCAATATGTTGTTTAAGTAAATCCTGATGAATACTTTTGGTTGATAATTTTAAAAAAATTCTTATATATGTTTCAGAAACTAAACTTAAAACTTGATTAGGATAATCTTTTCTTGTAAGTAGATTTAAAATAGCTCTACCTCCATATATATAAACAATTTTATTAAAATCTAAATTAGGAATAGCAACTACTAATTTATCGTTATATTCCATATAATGAGGCATAGCAGGTATCTCATTAATAAGTATAAAATTATCACATATCTTATTTGCAATATTTCTTACTACCATTTGTATCATAGGTTCTTGCTGTTCTGAAATATCTAATAAATATTTATGACACGATTCTACACTATTTGTTTCTTGATATATTGGATCACTAACAATTTGAGATTTTGAAAGTTCAAGACTTTTACCATTTAAAATACTATATCTTTGTTTAAATATCATAATATTTTCTCCTTTATTTAATTATATTCAATATGGATATTGTCTATAGTATTAATCATAATATTTATCAATTTGGTATTATAACCGTCCCCGTAGGATCTGGGATTGAATCTGTTAAGTTAATCTGTTTAGTAAATGTAGTACATCTATTTAATGAATCGCAAACAGTAACAGATAAATTATATATTGGTAGTTGGGAAATCTCAACTGTTTGCATATTTGAATTAGGTATAAGTTCATTATTTAATAACCATTGATATGTATATTGATCGCAGGAATTTGTTATAAACTGTACAGTATAATTAGTATTATTTGTTGTTGTAATATCATAAATATTAGGAGCGGTATTAAAATGACAACATACATTTTGTGATAATGTTATTTGAGTAGTTCCATCTGAAATTATTACTGAAAAATTATATAAACCTGGTTTGTTATAAGTATATGATAAAGAACCTTGAAATGTTTGAGTTATATTTCCATCTCCCGTATTCCAGATATATGTAAGGGGGACAGTTAATTGTCCTATTTCAACAGTAGCTGTAAAAGAAGTTTGTTGAAATATTGTTGGTAGAAGTAAAGTTGTTTCAAGCGTAGATATATATTGAGGAGTTATAACAGTGTTTGCATTTACTGTATAATTATAAGTTTGTGTATCTAATGGATAAGTAACTAAATCCGTAATGGTATCTATCTGTGGTAAATAAAAAGATGACATTGTAAAATCTGAAAAAGAAAAACAATCATTAATATACATTATTATATACCAATATTCAGTTGTACCATAATAATCATAAGATACATAATCTGGTCTTTGATAATATCTAGAAGTCATTGTAATTATTTGAGCATTAATTTTTAATGTTTGATATTTAACTAGTAATAAAGTAATAGCTGGAGAATCCATTGTCAATGTTCCATTAACCAATATTGTATCATCTGGAATTCTTGCAGAATTTGCTTCTCTAATTATATCTAATAAAGAATTCATTATGAATTATCCAAAATATAATTATCTTTCTTCCATTGTATATTAACTGGCAATACAATTTGTTTATATCTTGATACTTTGTTTTGAATTTCTTGAGAAATTGAATATTTTCGTTCAAACTCTGAATAATTACCTAAAACTAAATTCATAGGAATATCCAAAAATCCATTATGAAATTTCTCATGTAAAGTTCTTACTAATAAGATAAAACCGATTTCATTATTATAATGAAGTAATAATACTTCTTTAGAAATATTTAAACTATTTATAGTTCCCTTAACTAAATTATTTGAAATTACAGTTTCTACTATATCTTGTAGTGCATATGGATGATGATGTAAATCAACTGTAACTTCATCATCTACTTCTTTTGTAAATTGACAATATTTATGTCCCAGCGTATGTTTTATATAATCTGTCCAAATATTATATTCTGGACTTTTTCTTATAATATATTTTACACTAGTTACAAATTTTTTATAATCTTTCTCTGATGCGAAATCGTCAGTTTCAAAGATTAATTCCATTTTTATACATTCTTCTTTAATGTTCTTAATATCATAGATAAATCTGAAAGATCTATAGTTTTTGATGATGTAGGAATTGCGTTTATACTTGTATTTAATTTAATAAATGATTTTTCTGTTTTTATTCTTATTTCAATTCCACCCAACATACTATCTACAATCATTACATTAGAATTTTTAATATGATCTTCAAATTGTTTTTCTTCTGTTGCTTCTATAATAAGTGTAGGTACTTTTTCATATATTGTTTTTACACTTGAAGGCATTATTTTTTGTAAGAAACTTTGTTTAGATACTTCTTTAAGTTTTGCAAAACTTTCTACTATAATTGGAAATAAAAGTACAGTATCTTTGTTAGATATTTTAACTAAAGCATCCTCTGTAAATAATGAACTATTAATATCATATGCTTTATAAAATCCACTGCTAACTGGTTTAGACTTATTTTTATTATCTGGAAAAATTTTTCTATCTAGAGCTTTTAATGCCAAAGATCCAACAATAACTCCAACTAAAAAAGTAGCAAGTTTAGATCCCACTGGATTTATAATTGATTTACTAATATAATTAAGTCTATATGTTAGCATAGTTTCAGACATAAAGGTACTTAATTTTTTAGTAAGATCATTTTTCTGTATAGATGAAGTTACAACCATTGGAATAGCATAAATTCCACTATATGTTTGACTAAGTAAAGATGAATAATCTCTATCTGCCATAATAATTAATCTCCTTTTACTTTTTAATTTGTTCCTGTTAGAGACTGACATATTTTATATGCAGGACAATATTTACAGTCATTTAAATCCTTAAATTCTATAGGAGGTATATTTGTTTGTAAAGATTTATATAATATGTTTGGTCTTTGTAATATTTGGTCAATTTTTGGTTCAATATCTTCTTGTTTAAATTTACTAATTTTCTGTTGTAATATCCACCAGATATTAATTTCTTTAATATCATAATTGAATTTTCTTAGAAGATAATATTGTAGTATTATTTGGTTTTCTTCATGTCCATTAACTTTACCACTCTTAAGTTCCCATAATATGTTATCTTCTGTAAGTCCATCTATCTTTCCACCAACATGATTTTCTTTATCTGTTAACATTGTTTCTATTTGTTTAAATTGAAAATTATCGTAAATATACTTATGTACGGTCTCTCCAATTTTACCATATAACTCGAGTAGATAAAATAATCTAGATATATCCAAATTTTGTGGATTAACAAGACCCTTTAAACGAATATATGTTTGTAATAAACAACCAGTAACTTCTGTAATTGCAAATACATTTTTTGTAGGCCATGGTTTTAACCAACTAGAAAGAGCTTTTTCAATACCTACAATTCTTAATTGAGAATACGGATCAGCTGCTTTATTTTGTATAGCAACCTGTTGTTTTGGTATTTTTGTTTCAGTAACTATATTGGAACTATTATTCTCTGTATTGGATAATTGATTTAATAAATCCGAAATACTTAAATACATCTTAACCATCCTAAAAATAAGAAGAACAAAAACTTAGATTATAATTATAGTTTACTTGATATATCTAATAGTGTTTTAGCTGCACTTGTAAATACAGTTTCAGCTAAAGATAATCCTATCGATGTTTTCTTTGGTAAATTAGATTCAAGTAATCTACTATATAGAACATCACCAAACATTAATGATTCTAAATGTAAAAGTTTTTTATCTATTTTATCACCTTTTATAATACTTTCAGCAACTAGAGAATTTTTTCTTGCCAAATTATTTAGAATATTTTTAGAAGAAACTATGTAATCTCGAACGTTATTCACATAACCAGTTGTAAGTGCTTCTTTACTTTCTCCTAGTAATTTTCGAATAACATACGATTCTTTAATAAGTTCTGTTTTAGCAAGAATATATCTTTGATAATTACTATTATAAGAAGATAAATGTTTATCTTCGAGAACAATTTTATCAATTGCTTTCCATAAAACTTTAATTTCATCTTTCAACATTTTCCACTCCTTTATTATTTTGTATATTTTTGTTCATCCTATTTGGTTTGAGTGGTTGTACTTTTAGTTTGCTCATTTTCTTTAATTGCTTCATCAAGAGAAACTTGTTCAGAATCTGCTTCTTGTTTTAAACTATGTAAACTATCTTCTACTTGTTTATCTGTTGGCTGTTTTCCTTGAGAAATATTTTTAAAAAATCCAAGAATCATGTTAATAAAATTAAAAATACTACTTAACATTATTTACTTTCTCCTTTGATAAATACGGACTAAGTTTTATTAATACATTATTAGCAATATTACTTGCTCCTGTATAATTTCCGGCACTAAGTAACTTTTGTGCAAGATCTAGATTAAATCTGCAATCCTTAATTGTATTATCAATTTCAATTGCTTGTTGTACTGTTATTTGTTTGTTATTAAGTTTTGTAATAGTAGCTCTCTCAATTAAAATTATATTTGCATAATCCTGAGATATAATATTTTTAGCTTGTTCAAATTGAAATTCCTCTGGATTAAGAGTTTGTTGAATGGAACAAGAAGAAACCAGGAAAAAAATAAACAATAAGAATATAATTCCTTTGTTCATTTTTCTGAAACCTTCTTTTTCTTTTTGGGAAGAAAATATATTGCGTCTTTAGCTGTAACTCTTCCAATAATAGATAAAGTACTTCCTCCTAATGTTAGAAGTCCAGTTAAAGCAAAGTATTTATCATTAGGATTTTTACTTGTTAAAAACATAATAATATAAGCCCCAAGAGAAATAATACTTCCCCAAACTGTTTTGGATTTTAATGCATGTTTTTGAGCCATATTATTTTTTATTACTGGGAGTTTTTGATAAGTTTATAACTACATCATTTTCAATTCCCAAATCCGTGATTACTGTCTGTATTAATTGTAAAAGTTCCATAACAGTAATTTCCTTATCGGCTAGATCTTGTTCAATTTTACCAGCAACCCCAAGTAAAACTTGAAAAATTTTTGAAGTATCCATACAAATGTCCTCCTTTGACGTCCAGCTCTTCCAGCTTATGCTGATAAAGATTTCTGCTGGTTCCTGCTTCGTCGTATACATTTCGTATACTCTACAGGCATAACTTCCCGCAAGCCCTGCGGTAGGATTTTTAAAGGGGTTGTCTCCCCAAGACCTTTTCTAAGTATATTTGTTGCAGCTACAAGATCGGTATTTTCGCTATAATCGTACTTCTGGCAGCAAAATATAGACTGAGTATTGTGATTGTCTTTAGATATATGACCACATGCAGGATATGTTTGAGACATATACACTGGGTCAACTCTAATTAATTTTTGTTCTTGTTTTTCATTAGTCTTAAGATGGAATTTAAAGGTTTTGTCTAATTTTGTCTTCATAATTATATTTGTTCTGAATTTTATAATTCACAGATAATAAAAATGAAAGCAATAATATCATGTTATTAATATTTGTAAGTAATAAAATTAAAAACGAACAAAAACATGAAGAAATTATCAGTAATGTTTGCAATAATTTTAATATTTTTAATTACATATATTCAAATATCTTTTGCTAACAACTTACCGATAATTAAAATTCTTTTAATACAATCTTATAATATTAATGATATTGCAGGTGAAGCTCAACTAGCAGGATTTAAAGATAAATTACAACAATATAAAAATATATATTCTTTTAAAGTTCAAAGTTTCTATATGCAAAGCAGAACTGTAAATAAGACTAAAGAAGAGAAACAACAAGTATCTCGATATATAATTAATAATCTTATTAAAACATTTAAACCCAATGTAGTTGTTACGTTTGGAGATCCTGCTTTTACTTATGTTGGATTAAAACTGCCAGTTACACTTCCTTGGATATTCTGTGGAAATACGAAACAATTTTCAATGTATTTAACTAATCCTATATTAAAAACTAGATTAAAACTTAATGATATTTTCGGTGTTCAAGGAACAATACAAATTACGAATGACTTTTTAAATATATTAAAAGGAGGACATAAAATTATCATATTATATGATAATACCAAAACATCCAGATTTTTAATGAATGATATTTATTATCAGTTAAAGCATGATAAGATACATAATGTACAGATTGAAACTAAATATATAAGTGATTCGACTTATTTAGAAGAGTATTTATTTAATAATGATAATATTACTAAATCGAGAATTATTTATATAATTACACTTCAGAATTTATACGATTCTCAAAGTAATAAATTTTTAGATATTATAAAGATTGATAAGATATTTAATCGTTATAATTATCATAATATAGAAGTTGGATTGGATCTAAGTTCTATAAAATATTTATCAATTACAATTGGTCATAATTATAAACAAATGGGAGAATTTACAATGAAACACCTAATCGAAATATTAAATAAACAACATTCAAGTATTATTACTACAACAATGTATATATATTTAAGTGTATCTAATCTTCAACGAATTGGACTAGGCAATACAGTTTTATTAAAATATATAAAGGAAATTGATGAAATCAAATCTTGAATATTTTTTTGAAATTTTTAAACTTAAAAATATTTCAGTTCGAATAGCCATCATAGTTATTTTTATTCTTGTTTATATTACTGTAACTTATAATCAAAATTCTGGCATCTTTCAAAAAGAAAGACAATTATCGCAAAATGAAAATCTTAATAATACAATATTATGTGTAACCAAAATTTGTTTAAGTGAACAATGTATTGAAGTACCAGGAAAACCACAACTATCTGAAATAAAAATTATTGGCCAATTTGGTGATAATCAAACCAAAATAATAGAAATCATACCTTATAATAAAATTTGTGGAGATTGAATTTATGAATTTAACTGATATAATTTTTTCTTCTGGAATTACAAGTAGTGGATTTCTACTTGGAGTTTTAATTGTCTTAATAATATTCTTCTTATTCTATTTCTATCCCAGATTAAATAGACTCGTTGATTTAGAAAAAGAAAGAGATGATATTATTAATAAAACAAAACAAATAGATGAAGTTTTACAGAAAGAAGATGAACTAATAAATAATATTATAAATATCAAAAAAGAATATGACGTTATTATAAAGAATATTCATGAATATATAATCATACAAGATAATAACACCGAATCTTTAGATTTTATTATAGAAAACTTAACTGTAATAAGAGATATATTAACACAAATTCCATTAATTTTAACAGGAGATATAAATGATGCAAATAAAGTAGTAACAGAAGCAATATTACGTATAAACTCTCCAAAATCAATTAAGAAAAAGTCAAGAATTAATAATTTTATAGATAAGGAGAACTTTGATGACCCAGAAGAATAATACATTCATAAATATGAAACAAACGATTGTAGATAACTTTTTATCAACATTAGAAGAAATTCGAGATATTAAACAAAAGATTTTATTTAATGATAACATTAAAGATAAATTATGTTACTGTAATAAAATATTTTTAACAAATTTCTTTTTAACTACTGAAAGTGTAATTATATTAATCTTGTCTAGAACAATACTTAAATTATATACAAGAGTAGAAGACGATACTGAAGTTAAAAAAGTTCTCGAGCCTTTTATATCATTGAAATTTGGATTTTTACAAAAAAGTAATTATAATTCTTTACTGCTTTATCAAAAGATATCTAAACGATATGTGTTATTCTTACGAGAAATAATGAAAAATATAGATACAAAATTTTACAATAATCTTAAACAAACATTAGAAATACTTGATGATTATATAGAAAATACTAATGATATTTCTATTATAGATAATACTAAACTATTAGAAGTTATAGATAGTATATTACAAATATTTATAGATTATATAGATTCTCTTGTTTTTGTATTATATGGATTACAAATAAATTGCTGTAATATTTCTGAAACTATTTTTGAAACATTTCCAGATTCATCTCGAATTAAAGAAAAAGATTTTTGCGGAATTGACACTGATTTATGTTATGTTCGTATACGTGGAGTAGAAAGAATATCAATATTAATTCTTCCGTCTCTATTTAGTAAATCTGAAATGGAGTATATTTTATCTTGTATCTATAAATACCATTCAAATCCCAAGAATATAGAACTGCTCTTAGATTTTAGAATGGTATCCACATTAGGAGAACCTTGTAAAAAAGATCTAAAAGAGTTAGCTACTAGTATTAAAGCTAATTTAAAAGATTTGGTTGCAGTGAATTGTTCGTCAGATCTTAAAACATTCTGTGACGAAACTAATATTTCTATTCAAACAACAAAAGATTATTAATACTAAAAATTATCGGCGATATTTTGCTTAAATTTTCAAATATTTTTTCTGCTACTTCTCTAATTTCCCATTGTGCACTTTGTGCTAATCGAAGTTTTAAAAAGTGCATCCATGTTCTAAAATTTCCTTTCATAATTAAAGAAGTTGATACAGCTTGTGGAATGATGAATCTAGCATCTTCTCGAGAAATATTACTTTCGATCATTTCATTATAAAGATTAATAGACTCTTGTTTAATTTCTTCAAACCGATCTTTATATGAAGAATTTTGAATACTTTCTGGTATTATGAAATCTTTCGATATTTCTGAATATCTATCGGATTTTTGTAAGAATGAAAACAATCGATGACGTACAATTTGGTGACTACATGTTCTAGAGATTCCTTCAATATAGAATGTTGCAGAAGCAAATTCAAATACTGAGAAATGTTTCCAGTTTAATAATTTTTGTATAAAATCTTTAGTATTTCCAGAATAAGGTTTAAATAATCCTGCTTTAGACAGATATGCAATATTACAAATTAATGATTCTGGATCTTCAGTATGATCAATTAGTTGAATATACATTTGTTTTCCTCCTTATAAAGAAATGTCTCTCTTTACAATTATCCAATATAAGAGAGACATTTTACTTTTATGGCTTTTTAAGTTGATGCGATTTATCGATCTTATCAACTACTTTGATTTCTTCGATCGTGTAGATATCATCTCGTTGTTGATTGGGACTTACTTCATCATAACCCCTAGCAACTTCAATTATATACCCTTCTGACGGATCATCATACTCTCTAAGTATTGTTGTTTTAATTGTACAATCAATCATTTCTTCTATATCCTTATCTACAATCGTCCGAGCAATATCAAATGTACTGGCTACATTAAGTAGATACGGATCTTCTTCTCCTTCCCAGACTAAGAATACATTCATTTTACTTCTCCTTCTTATCTTGAATCACACAAGTTCCTGCTATTAAATCATGCAGTCCTCTTTTATCTTCACGAAAAGCAATCATTATGAATCCTAAACACAAAATTATATAGCTAATGACATATGATAAACATCTTATTATGGCCGTACCAATTGTAATTTTTCCTAAGTAAGGATACGAAACTACTTTTATACCCATTATCTTTTTTCCGGGTGTTGCGCCTTCCATAAATACCCACGATAGTACAATTATTGCACCGATAAGCAACCATAAAAATACAGATGCTCTACCATCAAACAAATTATCTACACCGAAAATAATAAGAGTAACGGTTGCTGCTATTCCACCAATAATAATATTATCAAAAATATAAGCCAAAAACCTTACCCAAAATCCTGCGTACCTTACTTCAGTATTCTCGTTCATATAAAAACCTCCTTTTAAAATTGTATTCTAACTACATAATTATTCTAAATCTTAAAAATATTATTAATATACATCTATTCCTCCTCTTCAGCAATATCTGTCTGTACAAAGATATATTCTTTATTTAATACATCTGAATGTTGTCTCTTAAATTCATTGATCTTTTCAATTAGTACCTTATCATATTTTTTAAGATAAATGGACAAAACTAAGTATTTATCATTAGTTTCGAAGTCGTGGTATAAATCTAGTACGGATCTTTTAGAAATATCCTTAGCAATTTTAGAAATATCCATAGTTAAATTT
>JABEBX010018098.1_pt1 | contig 12583 bp, 10 predicted proteins | sample 7245971 | NCBI WGS metagenome assembly JABEBX01 (sample SAMN14506365, study PRJNA622280) | hot springs metagenome | biome: hot spring [ENVO:00000051]|acidic hot spring [ENVO:00002120]; feature: spring [ENVO:00000027]|sediment [ENVO:00002007]; material: sediment environment [ENVO:01001048]...
TACAAGAGATCGCGCAATTCGGGATTTTCCTGTTTTTCTTCCCAGAATTCGCCATATCCGGCAGCATTAGCATCATTTTCGATGAGTACGGGTAGTTGGCAGGCGTTCTGGACGGCGCTTTGCAAATCAAAGTGGATGAGTTGCGGAATGTTGGGGGATTGCAGTAATACGCCTTTGGCATTCACAAAACCGGGCACGGCCACCCCGACACGAACAATTTCCGGATATTGATGGCGAAGCTGGGCGATACCCGCTTCGAGCAAATCTGTAAACAGTTGGGCAGCGCTTTCTGAATCGGCTGCCGCAGCGCATTTGGCGTGCAGATCGACTTCATGGCGAATACTGTCCAGACAATCATTGCCCCGGAAAACCCCAAAACGTAAATTGGTGCCACCGACATCAACACCAATGGTCAGCTGCTCAGTCATCGGCGATGATCTCCGTCAGTATCTCAATATGTTGCGTCTTGCCAGCCGTCAGGTCCCAGTAAAAATCCAGTTGCAGGGCCTGCATGATTTTTTCAAAGCCCGCTTCGGATTGGGAAACGGTCATATGGGGCGCAGCCTCCCAGCGCGCAGGCGGATTGCAATGGAGGGTGATTTTACCGCCCATTACGGCATCTTCCAGCACGATTTGTCGGGTTTTTTTACCCTGGATGGGAAGTCCGAAGCCACCCTGGGATTGCTCATCCGCAAAAAACTGTCCCGCCGGCCCATCACAACTGGGCATGGCCAGAAATAGCCGAGTCTGAAAATGGTGAGACTCCACATTTTGTTGGGAAGCTGGTGATTCTATCCGGAAATGCACCATCAGTCCTTTATGGGTGAGGCTGTAGGCTTTACTGACTGCCCAGCTGTCAGCGACACCGCCCGTAAAGTGGGGAGTATCCTGAACGATGCTGTTTTCCGGATATGTGACTGCGACATTATCCAGCCACTCCTGAAAACTGTGACAGGGGGCGGTGTCGGCAAGCAGATCTTCTGCCGTAATTTCTGTTTTGAAGCTGATGCGGTCATGGGCGGAAGCACAAGATTGTGATGCAGTTTGTAACAATCCCACTCGGCCACGGCGCCGGAGGGCGTCGGGCGAATGATTAGCTGTTGATGGTCATTGTGATAATACAGCTCTTCATGACCATCCATATCCACGTCAATGAACTGTAAACCCGGACGTTCCTGGATTTTATCGAGCTGCGCTTCCAGTCGTACCATGGCCTGGTACACCGCCCGGCGCAGGTGCGGCAGATAAATGCCGCCAAACAGCCCGTGCCAATAGGCATCATTGGCTTGGGTTTCATGTAAATCCGCACGCATCTGCTTACTTTGCTGACGCTTGGGCAAAGCATGAAAGCGCTGGGATAATTGCAGCATGCGTTTTTGCATCCAGTTGGACTCGGGATAACGGGTCAGAAAGTTTTTCCATATCCCGCCACGGATGAGTGGCTTGCGTAAGTCCAGGCGGCCCGCAGCCTTTTCCTGTTCCAGAAAAGCCGCGTAGTTGCGGGCAGCATCCGGTGCCAGTGTCCATTCGTTCATTTCACTGTAGGACACCGTGGGCAGATAAATCATACCCTGGGGTCGATGCTGGTGCAGATAATCCTTGAAATGCATGGGTTGAATGTGTGGAGAATTCAGGACGCCCCGCAGAAACTGTTCCAGCCAGCCTTTTTCATAAACCCAACTATAAGTCTCCGGCCAGACCCCGAACTTTTCGATGTCATCAAAATAAATCCCGGCGCTGCCCGGGTTATGCGCGGATATTTCTTCGATATAAGTGACTGCAGCAGCGGCCTCCGAGAAAGGCAGGCGATAACGCAAGGCTTCGGAAATAGGAAACACATCAATAGCCTGACCATTTTCTTCGGTGCGATGAAAACTGCCGAGTTGGTCGGTAGAGGCCCCAGCGCAGAGAAAGTGATAATCATCCACCATCACATATTGAATTCCCGCCTCTTGCAGGGCAGGAACCACGCTGGGATCCCAAACGCGCTCGGTCAGCCAGGCACCCACCGGGCGCTGTCCGAAATTTTTGTCCAGTCGGTCGGCCATGGCCTCCAGTTGGGTGATGCGATCTGCATGGGGAATAGCCGCCAGTACCGGTTCGGTGTCCCCGGCGCCCACCAGCTCCGCCTGCTGGCGGGTGACCATCTCTTTCAGCAGTTTTATGGTGTTGGGGTGCTGTTGCACCATATATTGGAGTAACCAGCCGCTGATATGAATGGCAAAGGGAAATTCAGGAAAGCGATGCATGGCTTCAAGAAAGGGGTGATAACAGCGCAGTACGGCGTCATCAATCACCTGCGGAAAATTACCAACCGGCTGATGGGCGTGGACGCCCAGGAGGAGGGGGGTACTGTGGGTCATTGCTTATCCTTCCATTGGGTGCGGCGCATGGTACCTCCAGATTCGGTGGGTCCCCCACCATGACTGATGGGTTCGTTGAGAGTTTCTGGAGGAGAAATTTGCATCAGGTTATAAAGTTTGCGCAGGTTCATCCTGAACAGGTGATCAAAATCCCTGACCGAATCGGCAGGATTGTAATCCCCGAACCACCAGAACCAGTCCGAGCCCTCGCAGCGACCTAACTGTTCAGTGATTTCTTCCTGCAGTTCGGGGGTGAGTCCGGCAAAATGCTGGTCAACATCCTGCTTGGCGGTGCAGAGCATATCCCAGGCCCGGTTTTTGGCTCCATCGCCAATCCAGGTGCTGAAATTGCCATAGACCCAACTCCCGGCGGCAAGATCCGGAATGCTTTTGATGGCTTCCGGATGGTCCTGGACATAGTCGCTGAAGGTACACATTTTGATATGGGGATGATTGGAAAGGGCCCGGTAGAGCTCGGAAAGAAAATAGTAGCCATTGTAGGGGTAGTATTCCCAGGCATTTTCTCCATCAAGAATAATGCTGACAACGGGATGATCCTGATCTTCCGTCTGGCGCCAGATGGCTTCGAGCTTATGCACGAAATCGATGACTGCATCGTGGCCAAACCAGGTTTTATAGTCAAAACCGATGGTGTCAGAGAGCGCGTCATCCCGAAAAAACAGCGCCGGTCCCTGATTTTCGAGGCGATAAGCCTTGTATAAATATTCGGCCCGACCGCGTGGTGCCGAGTCGTCATCACTGCGCAGCAGGCTATGTGTGAGTACGCCTTCTCCCGAAGCCGTCCAGGTCACTTGAGCCTCACCCAGCATTTTGACGAAGGCGGCAGAAACCCCGCCCTCTGCTGGCCACATGCCCCGGGCGGCAATGCCGAAATGTTGCGGATGATAAGTCTGAGCGCGTTTAATATGCCAGCGCGCACGCTCGGCCCCGCCGGGGTACTCGGGGGATTCGGGCAATGGCGCATCGGGGACGGCTTCCCGTGCGGCGGCAAAGTCCAGCATCAGGGGGCCAATGGGGTGGTAGTAGGGGGTGGTGGATATTTCGATACGTCCTGCTTCTGCCAGGGCGCGGTAACGGGGAATCAGTCCGCCGATCAGCTCACCGAGAAAGTGCAGTAAATCCTGCCGGTCTGCGAGCGTGAAACCGTGTCCCTTGTCCATCAACTTCTGAATGAGCGGGCTGCCGCGTCGCACCGTTTCACCGGTCCAGGCCAGGTGATACCAGACCAGCAGATCGGCCAGAAACTGAATGGACAAATAGTCAGAAAGTTCCGCCGGATCACTGTGCATGATGGTATAGATTTCATGCAGTCGGCGGTATCCGGGAAAGGGATTCAGCATATGTTCCGGATCCAGACGAAAACATTGCTCCATGAGGTGATGACGTTGCTCGTTGTTCAGACTTTTTAGATCAGGGCTGGCCAGGGCGATGAGTAGAGGGTCGCGAAAATGCCCGCTTTCAAATTGGCTGGTGTAATCTTCAATTTGCTCAACCAGAATAGGCACGCAGTTGAATACACCCCGAGCCATGGGGTTTTCCTCATAATGCGCGATCATGTCTGCATAATCCTTGCAGGCGTGCAGGTACGTCCAGGGCAATGCGTATTGCCCATCTGCATTGCGATAATCGGGCTGGTGCATATGCCAGCAGAAAATGACATGAAGTGCGCGTGCGGGGGGCATAAGGTCACCTCACAAAATGTAGTTGCTGGCCTAGTAACTCCGGAGTAATCAGAGTGACGCCATTGGGCGTTCGATAAAAGCGGCGGGCGTCTTCGGCAGGATCTTCGCCCACCACCAGCCCGTCAGGGATGATAGTACCCTTGTCGACGACGACTTTACGCAGGCGAGCCCCTTCACCCATGCGCACGTTGGGCAAAATCACCGAATCTTCGATGAGGGTGTGGCCATCATTGACCCGGACATTGGAAAACAGCAGGGAACGACGGACCGTAGCCCCACTGATGATACAACCCCCCGAGACAATACTGTCCAGGGCCATGCCACGTCTTCCTTCGTCGTCAAAGACAAATTTGGCAGGCGGGAGTTGTTCCTGATACGTCCAGATGGGCCAGCGGCTGTCGTATAAATCCAGATCCGGGGTTACATGCACCAGATCAATGTTGGCAGCCCAATAGGCGTCAACCGTACCGACATCCCGCCAGTAGCAACGACTGGCCTTGCCTTCATTGCTGGAAATACAGCTGTTACGGAAGCGGTGAGCCATGACCCGATAGCGTGACACCATGTAGGGGATCAGATCGTTGCCAAAATCATGGCTGGACTCGCGACTGTCCGCATCGCGGATGAGCTGTTCATACAAAAAATCCGTGTTGAAAACATAAATACCCATGCTCGCAAGCGCACGGTCGGGGTTGTTGGGTGTGGGTGTGGGATCGCTGGGTTTTTCGGTGAAACCGGTCACCCGATCTTCGTGGTTGACGGTCATGACCCCAAAACCTTTGGCTTCTTCCAAAGGGACCTCAATGCAGGCGACGCTCATATCTGCCTGACTTTGCACATGCTCGGCGAGCATCTGACCATAGTCCATTTTATAAATATGGTCACCAGCGAGAACAATCACATAACGCGGCCGATGGGCACGCAAAATGTCAATATTCTGAAAAATCGCGTCTGCGGTTCCCTTGTACCAGCCGGTATTCATCCGCTGTTGGGCAGGGAGGATTTCAATAAACTCGCTGAACTCGCCTCTCAGGAATCCCCAGCCCAGCTGAATGTGACGAATCAAGCTGTGCGCTTTGTACTGGGTCAGCACACCAATACGGCGAATGCCAGAGTTCATGCAGTTGGATAAACAAAAATCAATGATGCGGAATTTGCCCCCGAAAGGCACGGCGGGCTTGGCGCGCCAGTCGGTCAATGGTCCGAGGCGACTACCACGACCACCCGCCAGGACCAGGGCGAGGGTATTTTTGGTCAGGTTACTGACAAAGCGCGGGGAATTGCTGGGGCCACTCTGGTTTTCTTCGGACATGCTCTTCTCCTTGTCGGGCACTGGTATTACACCTGACCTGGAGTATAGACAGGATTCCCCCGTGCTTTCGGTTTAAAGGTACTGAACTTGGAGGATGTCGGCAAGCACTCAAAGGGGACAATGGTCTTTTCCGGCGATGTGTTATGCTCTTAGTGGGAGTGGCTCCTCAATCACAATGATGAAAAGGAGATTGTGGTGACGAAATTACCAAAAAAAAATCATGGCGAAGATTGGAATCATGATGAAATAGCCATTCGCGAGGCCCGTCATCACGATCCCTTCGCCTGGTTGGGGCAGCACCGGATCGGTAACGACAATCAAGCTGTGCAGCGCGTTTTTCTGCCAGGGGCCGCTCAGGTAGAGCTGCAAACCCCGCAGGGATGGGTGCTGATGACCATGCAGCATCCCGACGGGATTTTTATTCATACCGGAGATAGCCTGCCCACCCCCTATTGTTACCGCTGGCAGGATTCCCTGGGCACACACGAAGCTTATGATCCCTACGTGTTCAGTCCGGTGCTGGGCGATCTGGAAGTTTACCTGTTCAGTGAAGGCCGATTATATGAAGCCTATCGACATCTGGGTGCCCATCGTCGTTATCATGAAGGTGTCGAAGGCGTTTTGTTTACCGTTTGGGCACCCAATGCGGAGCGGGTCAGTGTCGTTGGCGATTTTAATCACTGGGATGGTCGTTATCACCCGATGCGGGTCCGGGGAATGAGTGGCCTCTGGGAATTGTTCATTCCCGGACTGGAATTGGGTGAAATCTACAAGTTTGAGCTCCGCCACCGGGAGTCCGGCGCGGTTTTTGTGAAAACCGATCCTTATGCCAATGCTTTTGAAAGACGTCCAAGTACTGCAGCCCGGGTAGTGGATAGTCAGCATGTCTGGAAGGATCAGGACTGGATGACTGCGCGGACGCAGGCCGACTGGCAGCACGCCCCGATGAATATTTACGAAGTGCATTTAGGATCCTGGCAGCGCGACGAGAAAGGGGACTTTCTGGGCTATGCCGAGCTTGCCGAACGCCTGCTGCGCTATGTGCAGAACATGGGTTACACCCATATCGAACTGATGCCGGTGATGGAGCATCCTCTGGACGAATCCTGGGGGTATCAGGTCAGCGGTTATTATGCACCGACCAGCCGCTTCGGGAACCCGGATGGTTTTCGGGCCTTTGTAGATGCTTTTCATCAGGCCGGTATTGGCGTGCTGCTGGATTGGGTGCCGGGGCATTTCCCCAAGGATGACTGGGGACTGGCCCGTTTTGATGGCACCGCTTTATATGAATATGCAGACCCCCGTGAAGGTGAACACCGTGACTGGGGAACTTATATTTTCAACTTTGGCCGCAACGAAGTCCGTAATTTTCTGCTGGCTAATGCCTGCTATTGGGCGGACAGTTTTCATATTGATGGTTTGCGGGTAGATGCGGTGGCCTCCCTGCTCTACCGGGATTATTCCCGGAACGAGGGAGAATGGATTCCCAACCAGTACGGTGGCAGGGAGAATCTTGAAGCCATTGATTTTCTACGGGAAATGAATGTGGTGCTCAATGAGCGCTATCCGGGTATTTTGACCATTGCTGAAGAATCGACCTCCTGGCCCATGGTCTCCCGCCCTACCTATGTGGGCGGGCTGGGTTTTTCCATGAAATGGAATATGGGCTGGATGAATGACACCCTGTCCTACATGCAGCAGGATCCGGTTTATCGGCGTTTTCATCAGAATGATCTGACCTTCAGTCAGCTATATGCGTACGCAGAAAATTTTGTACTGCCCCTCTCTCATGACGAGGTGGTGCATGGAAAATACTCTTTGCTGGATAAAATGCCTGGCGATACCTGGCAGCGTTTTGCCAATTTACGTCTGCTGCTCAGTTATCAGTGTGCTCATCCGGGTAAAAAACTGAATTTCATGGGCAATGAATTTGCTCAGGGAACGGAGTGGAATTGTGGAAAAGCCCTGGACTGGGATTTGCTGCAAACACCCTGGCATCAGGGGATACAGTGGCTGAGTCGGGATCTCGGGCACCTGTACCGCGACCTGCCAGCTTTTTATGACCTGGATTTTGCCCCGGAGGGTTTTGCCTGGGTGGATTGCCATGACGCAGACCAGTCTATACTCAGCTTTCTGCGCCGCGATCGCAACGGTGCTTTTATTCTGGCCGTGTTCAATTTTACCCCGGTATTGCGCAAAAATTATCGTATCGGCGTTCCAGAGTCCGGGCGTTACCGGGAAATTTTCAATAGTGATGCAGCGGCGTATCAGGGCAGTAATGTGGGTAACCTTCCGCTGTTTGCCGAAGCGCGGAGCTGGATGGGATTACCCTGTTCACTGGAATTGACTCTGCCGCCCCTGGCAGCACTGTTTTTGCAAATGGACTGAGGAGAATGACTCCCGGCGTGGGTGATTAGCATGCTTTATATTTATGTCATTATTGCTTTCGCAGCGGGAATATCCGAATTGTTCACCGGAACTTTTTATCTGGCGGCGGTGGCTCTAGCCGCCTTGTTTACCGCCATTACCGGGTTGGTGCTGCCTGGCGCGGTTTTGCACTGGGTGTTTCTGGGCTTCTGTCTGGTGTTGTTGCCTGCCGGAATGTGGCTGCGCCACCGCCTCGCCGGAAAATCTCAGGGACTGACGGATTTTGATTTGGGTCAGGGCGTGGATGTGATTCGTGGTCCTGACCAGAATGAACATTATACGGTGCGTTACCGGGGCAGCGAATGGATGGCGGTGGTAGATGATGGCCCGGCCCCCTGTGCCGGTGATCGCGCCGTGATCGTGGGCAAGACCGATAACCTGCTACATTTAGGGGTGCTACCCCGGCAACCCTCCGACAAGGAGTCTTTATGTCCTCCCTCATCATCATCCTGATTGTTATTGTCGCGGCTTTTCTGATTTTACGCACCACCATCCGGGTGGTTCCCCAGCAGCGTGCCTGGGTGGTTGAAAGACTTGGTAAATATCACGCTGTTCTGGAGCCGGGCCTGAATTTTATTATTCCTTTTCTGGACCGTGTGGCCTTTCGTTTTGATATGCGCGAAGTACCCATGGAAGTGCCCGCGCAGGCCTGTATTTCCTTTGATAACACCACCATGACGGTAGACGGGATTCTCTATTTGCAAATTACGGATTCCGTCAAGGCGGCTTATGGTTCGAGCAACCCCTTTACTGCGGTCATCCAGTTGGCACAAACCACCATGCGTTCAGAAATCGGCAAGTTGCATCTGGATGCAGCCCTGTCTTCCCGGCAGCTGCTCAATACGGCGGTGGCGGCTTCGGTGGATGAAGCGGCCCTGAACTGGGGCGTCAAGGTGCTCCGCTACGAAATACGGGATATCACCCCACCCCAGGAAATCATCCGCGCCATGGAACTGCAGATTACCGCAGAGCGGGAAAAGCGCGCCCTGATTGCCAAATCCGAAGGACAAAGACAGCAGCAAATCAACACTTCTGAAGGTCAGCGGCAACAGGACATCAATGTGGCAGATGGCCGCAAACAGGCGGAAGTATTGCGTGCTGAAGGTGAAGCCAAGGCCATTCAACTGGTTGCCGAGGCTACCGCCGAAGCCATCCGGGTTATTGGTTCGGCAGCCCGTGAACCCGGAGGCTACGAAGCCCTGCAAATGCAGCTCGCCAAGGACTACATCGAAAAGTGGGGATATTTGGCCAAGAGCAGTACCAGCTATGGTGATCCAAAAAGATTGCGGACTGCCGAGTTATCAAATTGGACTGGAAAGGCAGTCTCTGGGCCAAGGAGTGAATTCGAGAAAGTATTAGAGCGTGAAGAATCACAAGGATCTGGAGTTTATTTTCTTTCCGGGACTGATCCAGAGACCAATAAAAGTGCAATCTACATTGGCGAGGCTGAGTGCATTAAGGATCGTATTAAGTCACATCTGTCTAGAGACTTCTGGAACAACATAACTTTCTTTATTTCAAAGGATGAAAATCTGACTAAGGCGCATATTAAATATCTCGAAGGACGGTTGATTCATATTGCGCGTACAACTGAACGAGCTATTGTGATGAACAATCAAGGCAGTGGTGCAAAGCTACCAGAGTCAGATCGTGAAGACATGGAGGTATTTCTTGAAAAGATGCAGCAGATACTTCCGGTCCTTGGGGTTGAAGCTTTCTTGGATAAGTCCTCATCTACAGTGCATAGTAAACAGAAGAAGGAACTTCTCAACTGCAATATTAAAGGACTAACTGCAAACGGATATTTGACGCCTAATGGGATCGTTGTGCTCAAAGGTTCTCAGGCTGTTCTGGAAGAGCGTGCATCAGCGCAAAAATGGCCGAGCGTGTTGATGCAACGAAATAAACTTATCGAGGAGGGGGCGCTTGTCGAGAAAAACGGTGCATATGTTTTTGCAAAGGATGTCGAATTTACCAGCCCGAGTTCTGCTGCAGCAACGATTCATGGTGGCAGCGCCAACGGCTTAACAGCATGGGTAAATAAAGAAGGTATTCAACTTAAACAACTACAAAACGTATAACAAGATGCTCGTTCGGATGTAAACTACGCTACGCTTTGTTTGCGCAGCACAGCTTGGACGTTACACATTGCAGGAGGCATTGTGATAGTCATCTATGGAATCAAGGACCACCTTAATCCGGTCAAGGCCCAGCTTTCTGAAGTCATTCACGGGTGTATGCAGTCAGTCTTGGGCATGCCAGAGGACAAGAGGGCTCATCGTTTCATCCCAATGGATGCTGAGGATTTTTATTATCCAGGTGGCAGAACGTCCGCTTATACAGTCATTGAGATCAATATGATGCAGGGTCGTACCCCTGAGACCCAAAAGGCTTTGATTAAGGAGTTATTCAGAAAAATAGAGGCTGAGCTTGGCATTTCACCTGTGGACATAGAAGTGACGATAAAGGAACAGCCAGCTCATTGCTGGGGATTTCGGGGTATGACCGGAGACGAAGCGCGTGATCTCAAGTATTCAGTCAATGTGTAACAAGACCAGGAACCGGATGCCAAAAACTTTTCCTTGCTCCTTTTTTGTCACCGGTGATGGCTGGCGTAGCCTGCTTTGAAAAACACTAAGACAAAAGTGATAGAAAATGATTAGAGAGCCATTCAATAGAAATAAACACGTTTACCACAACGAAGCATTTGTTGAACTAGTTAAAGATGCGGTTCGCTTCTTCAATGGTACACCTGTACATCACCTGCCACCTCCAGAAAGATTTCTTGGCACTGGCGTTTATGCACTTTACTACACTGGCGGAAATCCAACTTATTCGCGGTATAAAGAATTAAACCGGCTATCCTATGATTTCCCTATTTATGTTGGTAAAGCGGTTCCAGAGGGTTGGCGTCAGTCAAGAACTTCTGATTCTAAAACAACTCAATCAACTGAGTTATACCGGCGTTTAAGGGAACACAGCAGAAGTATTATAGCTGGGGATGGACTTAATATTGCAGACTTCTCGTGCAGATTTGTCATCTTCGAGAAGGAAGGTTCTGACATAATTGGCTCAATCGAAGCTGCTTTGATCAAATTAAACCAACCTCTTTGGAATTCCTGTGTTGATGGTTTTGGTAATCACGATCCGGGCAAGGGAAGATATGGACAAGCTCGCTCAGACTGGGATGTGATTCATGCAGGCAGAGTATGGGCGGAGAGGTTGAATGGCATTCCAAATGCTAAAAATGATGTTGTTGCACGAATTGACAATCATCTTAAGAGGTTCAAGTAACAATGACGATGAAAACTCTCGAAATATTTTCTGGCGCGGGAGGCTTGGCAAAAGGACTGGAAATTGCGGGTTTTGAACACTCTTATTTTGTTGAGATCAACAAAGACGCATGTGAATCATTGCGTAAAAATTTTTACCAACATTATGTTTTTGAAGGTGACATTTTAGAATTTGACCTAAATTTATTGGAAGACATTGACATTGTTGCTGGCGGTCCTCCATGCCAACCGTTTTCATTAGGTGGAAAACATAAGGCTCATCAGGACAATAGAGATATGTTTCCTTACGCTATACGCTGCATAGAAAACCTGCAACCAAAGGCATTCATTTTCGAAAATGTTAAAGGGTTATTAAGAGACTCATTTTCTCAGTATTTTAATTACATAGTGCTTCGTTTAATGTATCCGCATTGCACGATATGCGATAAAGAAAGCTGGGAAATTCATCTGAAAAGGTTGGAAAAACTAAACCCTATGCAATATCGCGGTGTCCATTACGATGTGTCATACAAGTTACTAAATGCCGCTGACTATGGAGTCCCTCAAAAAAGAGAGCGTGTTGTCATCGTTGGGCTTCGTTCAGACTTAGATTTAGAATGGAACTTCCCAAGTGCAACTCACACAGAGGATAGGCTGAACTGGGATAAGTTTGTAACTGGAGAGTATTGGGAAAAGCATAATATTTCATCTCGAAAAAACATTGAACTTTCAAAGCTGCTAAAGAGCAAATATGGATTTTTTCCACCAGAGGGTGCGCCCTGGCAGACAGTTCGTGATGCTCTGCTTGGTGTTCCTCATCCAAAAGATAAGCATGATATCCCGGATCATATTTTCAAAGGTGGTGCTAAAATCTATCCCGGACATACCGGAAGTGAAATCGACCAACCATCTAAAACTATAAAAGCTGGGGGGCATGGCGTTCCGGGTGGTGAGAATATGATTCGCTATGAAGATGGCACTGTCCGTTACTTCACCACATATGAAGCAAAGTTAATTCAAACCTTCCCAAAGGATTTTATAGTTGCGGGAGCTTGGAGCGAGGCAATGCGACAAATAGGGAACGCGGTTCCTGTAAAACTCGCAGAAGCTATCGCCAAACAGTTACTGGCTACCCTGCAGGTAAAACAGGTGGACAAATCGTTCCAGCGGACCATCAACAGCTACGCTGTTGTCAGTCGCTGAACTTAAACACTAGCTCGCATAAGCCTTCAAATCACGCTGAGCCTTTCCCTGACACAGTGAGCCCGAAACCGCTGCAGAGTAGGCCATCAACAAAGAGTAGCCTACTTGGGCAGACTTTCCGGCCACGCAGCCATATCCAGCCAAACATCCGCGCCACGACCCACCACCGCTGCAGGAATGTTTTCACCGCGTAACCAGGAAGCAATGGCGTCCTGCTTTCCTGAGCCGCAGGCCAGAAAAAACAGGGCGTGCGTGTGGCGCAGTCGCCAGGCGCTGAGGCTGACTCTCTGCGGGGGGGCTTTA
>JABEBX010020573.1_pt1 | contig 12579 bp, 10 predicted proteins | sample 7245971 | NCBI WGS metagenome assembly JABEBX01 (sample SAMN14506365, study PRJNA622280) | hot springs metagenome | biome: hot spring [ENVO:00000051]|acidic hot spring [ENVO:00002120]; feature: spring [ENVO:00000027]|sediment [ENVO:00002007]; material: sediment environment [ENVO:01001048]...
CTCTTCGCCCGCCACAACCACGGCGCCATGGTGCTGCGCCTTGACGATACCGACGTCGAGCGCAACACCGATGCCAGCGTGCAGTCCATCTTCGAGGGGCTGCGCTGGCTGAGCCTCGATTGGGACGAGGAGTACAAGCAATCCGAGCGGCTCGACCTCCATCGCAGGGCCGCCGAAGCGATCTTCGCCAAAGGTCTGGCCTATCGCGACTTTACCCCCGCCCACGTCGGCGACGACAACCAGTCGGCCTCCGCGCAGGGTGCGTGGCTCTTCAATCCCGGGATGCGCGAGATGTCTCGCGAAGAGTCCGATCGCCGCGCTGCGGCGGGCGAGCCCTTCGCGCTGCGCTATCGCGTGCCCCGCGGCGAAGGCCGCATCCTGCATTTTGTTGACGGCGTCTATGGCGCGCAGTCCCGCCCCGCCGATGAGGTCGAGGACTTCGCGCTGCTGCGTTCGGACGGGATGCCGACCTACCACCTCGCCTCCTGCGTCGATGACGCCGACCTCCGCATCAGCCACATCATCCGCGGCCAGGATCACCTGACAAACACCTACAAGCACCTGCTGATCTTTGAAGCTCTCGGCGCCCCGGCGCCGCGCTTCGCCCATCTGCCGCTGCTGGTCGCGCCCGACGGCGCCAAGCTCTCCAAGCGCAAGCACGGCCCGGTGGTGAGCGTGACGACCTATCGCGACGCGGGGTTTCTGCCCCAGGCCTTCGTCAACTTCCTGTGCCTGCTCGGCTGGTCTCCCAAAAACGACCGTGAATTCCTGACGTTGGACGAGATTCGCACGCTGTTTACCCTGGAAGGCATCAATCGCGCCAACGCCGTGGTCAATTTCACCGAAGACGATCCCTTTGACGCCAAAGCCGTCTGGCTCAACGCCGAGCACATCCGCGCCCTGCCCGTCGAAGAGCTGAGCCGCTGCCTCATGCCTTTTTTTGAGCAGGCAGGGTTTCATCCCACGCCGGAAAAAGTCGCAGCCGTCGCGCCGCTCATTCGCGAGCGCATCAAGCTTTTGCGCGATGCCGTTCCCGCTGCCGATTTCTTCTTTGTTTCGGAGCTCGCCCCCTACCACCCGGCTGAACTGATCCCCGTCAAAAAGGGAGAATCGACGGGCGACGCCGCGCTCGCGCTGCGCGTGCTCCAGACCGCGCAAGAGGTTCTGGCTGCAACCCCGTTCGACCACGATTCACTCGACAAGGCGCTGCGTGAAGCCGCGGCTTCGCTCGGCCTCAAGGCCGGCCCGATGTTCCAGCCCGTTCGCGTGGCCATCTGCGGCCGCAAAAACGCGCCGCCGCTCTTTGAAACCATGGTTGTGCTGGGGCGCGAGGTCTGCCTCAAACGCATTCGCCAGGCCGAAGAAAGCCTTCAATCGATCAGTGACCATCCTGCATAGATCGAAAGCGTCGTCAGCGCCGGAGGCCGGCAAGTCATATGCTAAACAGCGTGGTCTACCTTTACCGGATGTTCTTGAGGCCGAATCAGGCGCGGAGATCGGAGGCAGTGGCTTCCTGCTCGCAGTGAACTCCGATACAAAGAAAGGAGCGTATTGCTGCGCTGTTACATGCGGTGATGTGGTTCAAGGAGGTTCTCCGATCGTTCGCATCAACTTGAAGGACCGAAGCAGCGGTTACCAAAAGACCTTCTGCATGGATTTCGCAAAGGAAGATTGGGTATGCCATCCAGACCACGACATCGCATCTGTCCGCTTCCATACGACGCCGAAATCCATCGGTTTGATGCCGCATTCCTTAGTGCCGGTGCCAGGTCTCCACGGCAACCTCAATGACAGCGAAGACCACGCTGACCGCGGCCAGAAAACCCTTGGCGCGCTGCCAGTTTTGCTCGTGACGGTCCATGCGCCGCTCCAGATCGCTCAAGCGCCCGCCGTTGCCGTCGCCCATCAGCCCATTCATCTGCACCTTCAGAACACTCAGGTCGCTGAGCACCTGGGCCTCAAATTCATTCAACATGCGCATAAGCACTCCTGTGCAGGTTTCAGGGATCAGGCATCGGAGATCACTCAACCGCAGGCCGGCCCGCTTGCCTGCCGACTCGCTGACTTGCTCATGATCCCAGCGGTAAATTGATAAACAGCGCGGCGGAGAACTCCGAGTAATTCGGTGGCGTTGAGCCGTCATACATCCGGATATAAAACCGGTCGCTTGCCGAAACCCGCGTGAACGTAAGCGTCTGCCCGGAACCGCGCAGCACCAGCGTTGGATCTTCGTCCGCCTGAAACGCGTAGTCGCGCAGGCGAACCTCGAAGCCGCCCCCGGTGGGCGGCGCAACACCGGTATTTACCGTCACTGAACTGCCGCTGAGTGCGGTTACGGTAAGATTGTTCAGATTCGCGAGGTAGGTAGGATTCACGGGAGCAGGAAGCCATGCCTTGGCCGGCACCACAGTGCTGGTTTTAATCGCCAGGTCGTCAGCCCAATCATTCGCAAATGCGATCTCGTAGTCCACAAGATCGGGATAGCTTGGGCTGTAGGTCACCTTGACCGAGCGCACGACTACCTGCGCGTTGAGATTCGTTGAAGGCGCGTTGAGCAGCAGCGCATCGCCCGGCCACACGTCGCTCGCAAAGCTCGTGCGGTTGCCTTTATACGTCCCACTCCACAACGCACTTACGCTGGACGCGGCCTGCGCCATCACCTGCGCCGCATTACGGCAATCTTCCGAACTGCGCGCCGGAGGTCGAATCACGGATCCAATCCACGCCGCCGACCACGGCGAACCTGCTTGCTTGAGAGCCTGCTGGCTGGCGGTGTTCACGGCGCGTCCCGCTGCGCGCCGGATGGTGCGGTAACTCACCGCAATCTGCTCACCAGCGACCGGCGTGTATCCGGTGTAGAAGACAAGCCTGCCCGTGCGCTCGACGAGGCATTCGCCAGCCGACTCCGTCGGGCCAATGCGTCGCGTATAAGCTCCGCTATTGGGCGGAGTGCTCACCACCCATCCTGAGCCCATGTCGGTCAGATGAATGGCGCGGATCGTGCCCGTCATATCGATGCTGCTGACCGGAATCAGATTGCAGGGAGCGGGAAGATTCGCGATGCCGCCGTCGTAGATGGTCACTGGCGTTGCGCCCACGCCGTTGACGAACTCCTGCACCTCCATCTGAATCTTGCCCGGAGCCATCACCCATGCGCCGCCCGCGCCGATCAGTCCGTTGTCGCCATAGGCGTAGAACATCGCTCCGGCGCGATTGCTCTCCGGGCAATGAATGCGAATGCGCAGCGTATATTCATTGGCGGAATTCACCGTAAAGGTCGAACCTGCCGCCGCGCCCAGAATGATCGGCTGCAGGGTCACGGTTCCCGTGCTTTGTTGCGCCGTGGCCTGGAACCCGACCGTACAGTCGGCTGCGGCCGGCAGGCCGTCAAAAAATCCACCCAGAATGCCCGTGCTGCCTGCGGCTAGCGTTACCCCAACCAGTTCAAGCAGCAGCGTGTCGCCCATCTCAATGGGATTGAGCCAGGCAAGCGTGGTCTGGCCGTCATTGCCGTTGCCGCCGTTGACGCTCAGGCCGTTGGCGCCCAGGCTAAAGTAACTTCCACCATTCACGGACCAAAGCACCGGATCGATCTCCGGTCCGTTGAAGAGCTCGGAAATCAGGATCGTCCTCGATGCGGGTTGAAAGTACGGATCCTCTGACAAAACGTAATGCGTTGTCGCTCCGTCGCCCAGAAAATACTCCGTCACATAGACCGCGGGCTCTTCTTCTCCGCATACCGTCACATCGTTGGCCAGCCCACGCTTCACGCTGCCGGTAAGCGAAAGATCGGCAAGATTCAGACTGCCATCGGTCTCATTGAGCGGGTGCACCGTCGACTGCACGGAGTTGAGCAAAACACTCCCGTTAAGGGCACGATAAGCAGCCCGAGCCATGTATGCAGCCTCGCCGGCGCTTCTGCTCCAACACGCGCCGTGCTCGGGAGCAAAGCTGCCAAGCGGCGTTCCCAGAGTGAGCCCCGTGGACGTGAGCGCCGTCGAACCGGACTCCTGAATGAGCAAGGCCAGCACCTGGCCCGCGGTCAGGTTGCTAAGGCTGATGCTCGGCGGCATCAGCGCCAGGTCGAGCAGCCACTCGTCACTCACGGCCTGGATCGCGGTGCGGTAGCGTGGACCTTCAATGCCCATCCCCGCATACTCCGGCAGCGGACTCACCGCGATGTACCCTGTGAAATATTGGGTGCCGTCGTCGCCCGTCACCGCGAGTGTCTGGTAGCGCGCGGGCGCGGCAAGACTCCCACTGGCGGCGAGGCTCAGCCACAACTGGCAGACGGAAGGCTCATTGATCTTCCGCTCAATCGTCAACGGACGCGCGGCATCAAGCGCAGCCGTGTAGTCCAGCCCTTGGATCGTAATCTTCATTGTCTCTCTCGTGAATCGTGGTTCGCGGCCGGATGTTTTCGCTCTTCCGCAGTCTCGCGGTCCCGGATCCCTGCTCTCTGCGCCATTTCACACCAGCGAGTTCGGCGCCGGCACAAAGCTCCGGTAGCAAACCACTCTCTCGCCGTCGAGCGGGTCCGTCACCGGCAGCGCCACAAACTGCGCCCTGAGCAGGATGCGCGACTGGCCGTTGATGAAATTTCCTGAGGCTTGATGGAATGAGACGGAGCGGTGCACCGCATCCTGAGCGCCACGCCTCCCCGCAGCCTCTGACAGCGGTGTCACGTGCACGGTCGCCTTGCCGTGGGTATTGCGGCGCGAAGAGGCTGCCTGTTCATCGAGCGGCAACACCGCTTCTTCGGCGCCGATCGCCGGCTGCAATCGCGGATAGTAGAAAAAGATTCGCTCTCCCTGGCTTCCCTGCATCACAAACAATGCAGACCACTCCTGATAAAAGCTGCCGCCTTCGCGATCGACAAAGCCCGTAACCGCCTGTACCTTTACGCCCGTGATCGGCGCGCCTCCAGGCAGCGGAGTAGCCAGCGTCAATCCGCTGGAACTGGTCTCCGTCACCAGCGCGACATTGAAAGTCACGCGCCGGATGTAATCCGTATCCGTCAGCGCCCCCCTCACATACGCGCCTGCCACCGGGCTGCCCACATAGCCCGTCTGTCCTGTGTAATCCACATCCACCGCGATGATCGACCCCGCCGTGAACTTTGCCGCATCCGACAAAGCGAGCGAAATCGAAGTGCTGGTCGAGCCGCTCTGCGGTACCACGGCTGCTGCAGCCTGCGCTCCATCGGCCGCTGCCGTGGCCCCGTTTGCCGCAGCCAGCACGTTCATGTGCTGCGAACCAGTCGCCAACGCCATCGTCAACTTGGTCCAACTCAAAAACTCCAGGCTCACCCGCGCCTCAAGCGTTTGTCTTACCTGATCGAGAGCCGCGGCGGGAATACCTGTAAGCACAGGCGTCGACTGACTCTGCGACGTGCGCACGAAATTCTGGATCCAGCCCAGATCGATCCATGGCGCGGGCGGCGCATCCAGATTGAACCCGCTCTGCTGCGATGGATCGAAGAGCACCGGCGTCTGCGCGGCTCGATTCACGGGCGCAAAATAGGCGCGCACCCGGCGCGCCACCGGCGCCGGAGCGGAAAACCATGTTGCTGTCATCACGAAATCCTCTGAAAGTCAGGTCTCAGGGACCAGGGATCAGTGAACCGCGATCGGCAATCTCCCACCCCGTGCGGGATACCGAAGCTGAAGCCTGATCCATGGCGAAGCCTTCACTCCCCCGGCTCCTCGTAGCTATACACCATCACGGTCGCCGCGCGGCTCAATCGGTCGCGGTTGATCGTCACCGGCCCAAAGGCCGGCTCGTCCCAGAAGACCTGCGTCAGCATCGCCGCCGGCGGAGTCGCCGTGAAATTGAGCTTTGGCGTCCAAAACGGCTGCAGCATCCCCAGCAGCTCTTTATCCATCTGACTGAGAGCGCGCCCGCGGTCCAGCCCGCCAAAACTCTGCGTTCCGCAGGTCTGGTAGACGATCTCGCACTGCTCGGCTGTCATCGTCAACGCAAGCTCCATGTCCGCCGCCAGGCCCATCCAACGCAGCACGAACACATCGTCGGGAAGCTGCGCGTAGGGCGCCTCGGCCTCTTCCACCAGAATTCCCGGTCGTACTGCACCGCGCAGCAGAATCGTCCGCTCCGGATTGATGGCAGACAGGCGCGTGCGCAGCGCCATATAGAACGAGTCTTTTGCGTTCTGCATATTTGCTCTCAGTTTCTAGTGCTTGGTTCGCTGCTCATAGTTCAACGATGTGCTGCGAACCGTGAACTTCGAACGGCGAGTTGCTAGACAGCTTGTGGCCGCGCCTCGCGCAGCAAAAGCCGGTAAAGGTACACCTGCCCGAAAGCCTCATTCGACGAGATCGATTCGATCAGATAGTCTTGTTCGCCTACCGTCACCGCCAGGGCCATGGCAAAAAACGCCTGCGCCGACGCGAGATTGAGCGCATTCACCTGCTGTTCGACACCGGTGGCCGACACCAGCAACTCCCACCTCGGCTGCCCGCCTTCCTTCCAGCCCGGCTCCGCTCGTCGCATCACAGCCGGACTCACCGGAACCTCCGCAAAGCTCGTGGCCAACAGCCCAACCTCCGATGTCACCGTGTCCGTGCTTGCGCCGGTCACGCGAAAGAACGCTGTCGTGCCCGCCGCGTTGCGCAGCAGGGCGTCGGCCAGCATCTGCGGCGCACCTCTCGGACTGCGCGGCTCCGTATCGCTCATAACTCGCTCCCATCTCCAGTGAACAGGCTCCAGGTATCAGTGATCGGCGATCAAGGATCAGAGGAAGTTCACGGGCAGGCCAAGGCTATTCTCTTTCGGCTCCCGATTCCGAAGTCCCGCGACTCGTAGTCCGCGACCCCTGGCTCCTGAAACCCGGCCCTGTCTCTTCAGCCAAGCCGGCTTGCCACGTACGGCTTCAGCCACTCCTGCACCGTCTCGTCGATCAACGAACTTGAGAAATACTTCATCCACATCGTGTCGACTCGTGTCATGCTGGCGTTTAACGCCGGCGTAGCCTGTGCGTTGCGCACGATCTGCGCGCACGCCGACATCACGTCGTCGCCAATCGTCGTCAGACCTGCCGTGTAGGTGACCATCACTTCGTTGTAAGGCAGCCACAGCACATTCGCCGGCAACGTCAGTTCACCGGTCGCAGGATCAAAGTCCACCAGCGTGGGATCAATCGCTGTCCATTGCCCCGGCAACGCGAAGGCCCACACCATCTCACTCATCGGCTCGGGCAAAACAGCACCGCGCCGCGGCCATGTGTAACGTCCCTCGATGCTGACAATCGGAGACGTAGCCGGCGCCAGGGCGGCTAACGGCAGATAGCTCAGCAGCACCGTATGCGCCCCCTCAACTACGCGCAGACGCTCCACATACTGCACCACATTCAGATCCGGCCGCCGGCAGTAGCTGTTGATCAATGCCGTGGCGGCTGTAATCCAGTCCGCCGTGGTTCCAGCCGGCAATCCGTAATTCGTGTAGTCCGTTGGCTCAAGATAAGCCATGTCTTCCTCCGGAACGGTGGTCAGTGAACAGTGCTCAGCGGTCACCACCCTGCGAACATGAAATAGCGGTTCGTAGAAAAGCCGGCGCGAGGCGATGAAGCCGCCTGCGCCACGCACCAGCCGATCACTTCACTGATCACTGACCACTGTTTTCCTAACGCTCCACAATCACCTGGTAGTGCGCAAAGTTCGCGCCCTTCACCACCGGCGCGCCGAACTTGACCGCGACATACTGGTAGGTCAGCGAGTTGGGCAGACCGAGCTGGAAGATGCGAGGGGCCGGATCGCCAAGCCAGTGATACTCGATCAGATCCTCGGTAACGATGTACGCCGGATAGCTGCCCGGAACATAGCTGGATCCGGAGCCGGAGCCCGGTGTATACGGCAGGCTCCAGTCGGGAATCAGCGGCAGATCACCGGCCTGCGTCGACAGATTCTTGACCGTGAAGCCCGCCGAGATCTGCGTGGTGTTCAGCACCACGTTGTAGTCGGCCAGCATCTCCTGGTCGATCAGGTCCAGAAGTACCGGGTTGGCATAGATGGCCGTCGGACGCACGCGATAGCCGCTGCTGGCAACCATCTGTGCGATCGTGGTCTTGATCGTGGTCACGATCTTCTCGGACGTGGTCACGGTCACCGTGTTGCCGCCGGCCACGATCTGCGCGGCGCAGCCCATGTACTGCGTGGTCGTGGGCGCGCTCAGACTGGTGTCGCTCCCCTGCCACAACGCCACGTCGTGCGTCACCATCACGCCGCTTACCGTATCCACCAGATCCTTGGCCTGCAGATAGGCGAACTGCTTCTGCTGGTCGCCCAGCTCGATGTCGAAGAGGTTATAGTTGATCTGCGCCACGATCGCCTTCAGCGGCACGCTCAGCTCGATGCGCGTCGGGCTCACCACAGCGGGATTGATGCTGCGCGGATTCACAAACCCGGCCGTGCCTGGATTGGGGATCGCCGTCTCTTCAAAGAAGCGCGAGGGATGACCCGTCGCAGGAACCTGCTTGATGCGCTGTCCAAACGGGCTGGAGCGCCGGCAAATGTCGAAGATTTCCGTCTGATACAGCGGAACTTCGATAGCGCCCGGCCCGATGTAATCCGCTGCCGCGTGAATGTCTGCAAAGGTTGCGTTCATAGCTCTCTTTACCCCCTCCATGGGGCCGTTGCTTAGTGACTAGTGGTCAGTGATCAGTTCATGTCGATCGGCGGTCAGAGCAGTGGTCAAAAGCGACTAACCACCGATCACTGACAACCGATCACTGCTATTGCAAAATCGCGCCGGCCCGCTGCAGTTGCGCCTTCACCGCGATGCGCTGTTCCAGGCTCAGGCCCGACAACGCGGCATCCAGCGCGTGCACGTCCATCGGACCATCGCCAATGCCGCGTTTGGCCAGCATCTCCGCCGTTGCCGCAGGCATCGTCCGCCGCAAAGGAATCAGCAGATTCTGCGCCGATGCGGCTTTCAGCTCGGCCAACTCCTGCTCGGCCGCTGCCAGTTTCTCGGCCAGCTCTGTCTCCCGCCGGCTTTGCTCCACCGTCGCAGAGATCCTCTCCACATCGCCCGCGAGAACGCCCTGGCGTTCTTCCAGCCAGTTCAGCGTTCTCTCGATCAGTGTGGTCGCGGCCTCCAGCCGCTCGACTATGCTCTTCTCGTCGTTTTCCATGTCCTTCCTTTCTCCAGTGATCAGCGAACAGTGATCAGTTGTCAGTTCCTTTGTGCCGGCATGAATCCTCCACAAAGAAAATTCCCATCTGCGCTCTGTTTTGCCCGTTCGTTTTTGCGGAAGTCGACAAAAAGGCCCCGCCATTCGGAGCCTCTTCGCTGACTCGATAATTTGTTGGTTCGCCGGCCTACTAACTTCGCTGCATCCGAAAGCTCGTCGCCCGATACGCCGCCTTGTCACGCAGCAGAATCGCCGCTCCGGTAAATGTCACGCGCGTCAGCTTCCACACCTCGGCCCGCATGTCTTCCACATGCGCATCGGCCAACTCATAGCTCATCCCCATCGACCCCGGCGCGTGGGCTGCAATCGCCTCGGCCACCTCGGGAAAATCCCGCGCATAAAGATACCCACGCACCATCAGCCGCTGTCCAATCACATTCGCCTCGGTCAGCAGGCCGATCTTGCACCGCGCGTCGTGCCCGTCCCACCCAGGCCGGTAATCCACCGCCATGCCTACCAGCGACGCCAGCGCACCCTCCGCCGCATCTTTTGTCAGCATCACGCGATGCCCTCGCGCCCCCGCCGGAGCCTTGTCGCTGGCTGCGTTTACCACCGTTAACACGCCCTCGAACGGCACCCGGTTCGGGTGTTTGTCCACATGAGGAATCTCCACCGCCATCGCTTCCAGTCGCATCGTCACTCGCTCCGCTCCGCTTAAGGATCTTCGGACTAACCCCTGCTCCCTGTCTCCATCGGCGCCAACCCACGCATCGCCCGCACCTCGTTCACCGTCAACACTCCGGCCTGCAACAATTGCACCTGCACCGCAAGTTCCGTCATCTCATCGCGCGCGCTCAGCTCGTTGAAGACAAACTCGAACTCGCGCCACCCGATGCATTTTCCAAACAGATCCCGCGTAATGTGCTGCGCCAGCAGCAGAGCCAGCGGCGAAATCGCTCCTCGAAACGCCTCATCCGTCATCTCCGAAGCCGTCGATTGGTTCACATCAGCCTCGAGCCCCAGCATCAGCGGCGGCAATCCAAAAGCGTTCGCCACCATCCGGATCAGGAACTCCTGCCAGGCCAGTCGCAGATCCGCATCCGTCCCCTGCGCAAACCGCAGCACCTCCGGCTTCTGCTCGGTCGAAAGCAGTGGCACCCTTCCCGTGCCCTCAACATCGTCCTGCCACCAGCGGATCAGCCGATCATGCTGCGCTGGAGTAGCCTCATTCAGCCATAGCGCATACTGCGCCACTGAGTTAGCCGCCAGCTTTCCCGCAAAACGATGCGCACTCAAAAACTGGTTTACTGTTTCAAATGCCACCTCCAACGGCCCTAGCCCAAAGGGCGTAAAACTCCGCGGGTTCATCCGGATGTACATCAACTGACTGTCCAACAGTTCCACCGCGCTCGACTCAAGTTGCCCCGGCATTGCCTGCGCATAACGCGGCACGTCTTCCTGCCCGTCCCACTTGGCGTTGATGCGGATCGACGCTCCATCCACCGGCCACAGCATTGCCGGCCGCTCCGGATCGCCCGTCGGCTCCATCTCAACCGCCCCGTATCCGCCCGTCAGCGCGTCCTCAATCGCCTGCTCAATCAATGTCCTGAAGCTGTCCGTAGGATTTGGCTCCTCCAACACCAGCCGCAACGCCCGCAACTTCCGAGCCTGAAACGACACATCCCCCGGCTCCACGCCGCGCCGCAACCGCACCTGCCAGTCCATCGCCGCAATGCGATCCTTGATGACGTTGATCGCCCGCCGCGCCACCGGCGTCTCCGCAAACCGCCGCAGATTCATCGGCGTCGGCTTCGGCAGATGCCGACCCGGAAACTGCATCGGGCTCAAGATCGCGGGCAAGGCCAGCGTCTTGCGCTCAGGCTCGGCTGCTGCCTCCAACTCCGCGGCCTGCGCCTCCGCGCCGCGGCGGTCCCGTCCGCCGACGCGCGCCTGCCGCCACATCTCCCGCAACTGCTCACCTATGCTCACGCGCACCTTCCTTGCTCAAAAAAACATACTCGCCAAAAACAAAAGGCACGGCCCTTGAGCCGTGCCTTTCGGAATTGTCAAAGCCTTTGCCTCTGTTCTTCGCCGCGCCTCAAAGCTCAATCGGCGCCATCGAACCGCCTGCAATCTCTTAACAAAAACGATCCTACCGCGAAGCAGAGAAATTATCTGCAAACTCAAAACATCTTTTTTGGGAGTCATTGCCGATGAATTTCCAGGAATCCCACCCGCCCCCGTCACTTATCGGTACGATTCGTCGCGGTGAATCACGAATTCGGGATAGGCACCGCCCCCCAGCTCATGCAGATCCATGCCAATTCGTTCGCCGTCCGGATCGACGCGAAACTCTAGCACGCGATTAAGTAGCGCAAACAGTAGATAAACGAGCGGCAGTACTACGCCAGCCAGCGCCGTCACGCCCACCAGTTGCGCCACCAGTTGCCCACTCTGTGCGGAAAAGAATCCCGCAGCCACCAGTCCCCAGAGCCCTGCGGCGCCGTGCACCGCGACCGCGCCCGAGGGATCATCGATCGAGAGCGCCAGTTCCAACAGTTCCACTAGCAGCGGCGTCACAATTCCCGCCACAGCCCCGGCGAAGATCGCTTCGAACGGCGTCGCCATGGCGGCGCACGCGGTCGAAGTCACCAGGCCCGCAAGCCATCCGTTGGCGCAAAGACTCGCATCCGGCTTCCCGAAGCGCACGCGCGTGATGGCAAACGTGATCAGCAGAGCCGCCGCGGCCGAGAGCAATGTATTGATTGCCGTTCCCGGCAGCTCCGCCAGTGGCGCATGCAGCCAGATGACTGCGCCCGCAGCGTTCCACGCCAGCCAGCCTATAAGCGACAGCAGACAGCCGAACAAAACATAAATGGCATTGTGGCCCGGCATCGCCGTTGACAAGCCCTCTTTGGGGAACTTCCCTCTGCGCGGTCCCGCAATCCAAACCAGCGCCAGCGCCGTAAGTCCACCCAGCGCATGCACCGTGGCCGCGCCCCCACCATCGAGTACTCCCGCTCCGAGTCCGAAGTTCACACCCAGCGCAGCCAGAAACCCGCCGCCCCAGATCCAGTGCGCCGCCAAGGGAAACACCAGACCAGCAATCACCACCGCCCCTGCACATCCAGCCACGAGCCGCCAGCGGTCCGCACCCGAACCCCACGGAATCATCGCCGCCATCGCAACAGCCATCAACTCGAAGAGCAGCGCAAGCTGCGTCTGCGGCGCGCCCGATCCAGTCCCGCGCAGCAGCAACGGCCCAAACCCCATCACGCCCCAGTTCTTTCCGGCGGCGTGAATCGCAATCTCCTGCGATCCCAGCGCGCCCGCCAACGACGCGCCCCAGAGCGCAAACACAATCGCGGCCATAGCCACAATCGCCAGATTGCCCAGCATCGCCTGCGCCGCCGAGCGCGACCTTCCAAGTC
>JABEBX010000633.1_pt1 | contig 12573 bp, 12 predicted proteins | sample 7245971 | NCBI WGS metagenome assembly JABEBX01 (sample SAMN14506365, study PRJNA622280) | hot springs metagenome | biome: hot spring [ENVO:00000051]|acidic hot spring [ENVO:00002120]; feature: spring [ENVO:00000027]|sediment [ENVO:00002007]; material: sediment environment [ENVO:01001048]...
GGGTTACCGTACCAACAAGAACTTCATCAACATGGCTTACCTGATCCTGGGAAAAATGGATCTGGGACTACCCACATGAAACGTCGAGGAACCCAAAAATGTATCAGGAGCCGCAATGCTATCCATTGACAAGCTGCCTTTGACAGTCGCTATCAGCGTGTTGGTTTATTGCGGTTTTCCCCATGTAAAAGATGCCGCCGAGGGATTCCTGTCAAAATTGTTGCTTATGATGCAACCAACAATCTTTTTTGGAAGAAAATTCAGCCATTCTTTTACGAATAATGATATGGCTAAATTGACGTCAGTGCTTCTTATAGTATTTCTTATACTATTCGACCCAGCAATTGCATGTGCGGGTAAGTCCGTCGAGTGGGTATATCATTTAACTGGGCCTAATGACCTGAACGGTACAATGAGTGTTGTTCAGAGGGGCAAAACACTGTTATCTGACACCGAGTTGCAAAGGGGGCTTGTTGACATTATCAATTTACATAGTCGATTGTTGAGGCATCCGGACGGTACCACAATATCGTATATTCAACAGGAATTCTCTGACAAGAAGAAGATTTACAGTTTGCGACTTGATGTACGCGGTCATAAAATTACTGGTGAAATAGATCGAAATGAAGATAAATATACACTGCATTATCTCATAAATGGTGATAAACATGGTGTTTACATCATGGGGAATAATCTCCTAAACGGTGTGCAAGCCTTATTAGCCAGCCTGAAAGGAAACAGCGTTAAAAAAGACTTAGTGCTATATCCAATGAAAAGTGAATGGTATCGTACGATTCTTAAACCAGGGCGGATAATAAGATGGAATACGTTACATCCGATCTCAGCAATACCGGTCCAAGTTAAATTTCAGAGTCGAGGCGTAACAGTATATCGTTTAACAGTATGGTGTACCCCGAAAAAACATATTCTTTTGGCAATGAAAGAGGGAGCAATTTCAATCTATCGTAGTGATCTGACAGCAACCATCATTAGACGAATGGCGAACGTAAATCAGGTCAGTTATATGAAGGTAAACCAAAATCATTTTTTAAACAAAAAAGCCGGAAACTTATCAATTATCCATGCGCATATTGACATACTGGGAAGATCAATGCTGGGGACGCTCACTCTGCCGAAAAACCGCAGCATAATTGGAAGCATTCTGTTTATTCCCGGAAGTGGCCCTACCAATAAAGAGGGTAACAACCCTTACGGTATGCATGATTATATATACAAACAATTGGCCTATGATCTAGCTGAAAAAGGTTACGCAATGCTGCGTTACAATAAGGCCAGCATTAGTCCAGCGACGGAAAAACAGCCGCCATTATTAAGCCTAAAACTTTATGCAGAGGACGCAGCCGCTTGGTTTGCCTGGATGAAAGAACAAAAAGCGTTACTCAATACAAAAATGTACCTTTTTGGTCATTCAGCAGGTGGAATAGTAGCTTTGTATACCGTCAGTACGGGTCTTATCCATCCTAACAAGCTTGTTTTATTGGAAAGTCCAGGCGTGCCTCTTAAAAACGTTTTAACCTCACAGTTGAAGCTCCAGGCGGAATTCCACAACGCGCCTGAATCACAGATTAAATCTTTCAGCGAAAATATAAAAGTTCTTTCACATTATATTTACACCGAACATAGCAAAACGTTACAGCTGCCGCCTGATTTATTGAGCAAGTTTCCTTTGGCTTCATCTTTCACACAACCCGATATTTTACCTTTATTAAAGAGTGAATTTTTCATTAACCCGGTGGTTTTGATAAAGCAAGTTAAAATTCCTACACTAATAGTTCAGGGCGAAAAAGATACACAGGTGTTACCTATGAATGGCAACAAATTGCACGCGGCAAACCCAGAGCACTCAACGCTCATGTGTCTTCCAAATTTAAGTCACGATTTAACAGATGTCACGAGTTTAGAGCAGTTGTTAAATCCTGAACCACAAGGGCAACCATTAGATAGGCATATGATTTCGGGTATAGCAGACTATTTGTCAAGAGGGCCTCAACTGCATTTGACTGAAGCACAATGTGTAAGCAATTATTCTGGAGATGGTCATAAATAGATATAAAAATGGAGAATTATCGTGAATGTAATATATCCTAACAACATTAATCAAGGCTTACTGGAGATGATCAAGGAATTATTAACAAAGGAAATACCATATGTATCTTACGCGATATTGTGCGGAAGCATTCTAACAGAAAGATTTAATGATTCTTCTGATATAGATGTAGTGGTAATTACCGACAACAAAACTATGTGCCCATCCATTAAGTACTTGATAGATAGAAGAATAAAACATGAGTTAGAAGTCGCGATTTTTGACTATACAGATTGCCTTTTAGCAATGTCGAAGTGTAGATACTCCGGAGACTCTACAATATTGCGGCAAATAATTGAGTCGCAGCTATTGTTTGATAAGTTAGATTTCCACTCTGCATTAAAGGCCGAAGCATTAAAGCTTTATGATGCTGGTCCAGCACCTCTCTCAGAACATCAGAAGTTGATATTTTCGAGATCTTTGTACAGTTTATACAAAGATCTTGATACCGCAGATTCAGGTGAGTCTTCTATTACGTTAAATACGCTATTTCTAGTACTGTCTGATGTTTCATTAAGAATTAACAATAATTGGTCGGCTGGCCCAGGAAAATGGAGATACACTTATTTAACAGAATCTGAATACAGACTGGACAATGAGATAGCGCTCATAATTAAAACAAGAGATATAAAAAAAACCAGGACTATAACTGAGCTAGTACTTAAAAATCTCATGGAATTTCCAATAAATAACCTAACTGTTCCATTCAACATCTGAAAAAGGAGGTTAACTATTGCTAACGATGGTGTCTTAGTATTTACGATGAATGGCTCACAAAATGGAGGTAACACAAATGTTGAACAAACTTTCTTTCGGAAACAGATTTAATGTATACGATCATTCTTTTGCCAAACTTGTAGAACACTTAGAACATACGGATGAATCAATAACCGAAATGGCAGACCCGGGAGACCCTCTCACATTTGCTACTATTTCTCTTCTTAAGGATGGCTTCAAATTACCATTAGAATTAATCGGTAACAATATACAACGTCTTGCGACAGAGCCAAATTTCACCAACTTTAGAGATGGAGCAACAAGATCCACTATGCAAACTTTGATAACTTCTCTGACAAAGGAGGAATTGATCGGAGTTTATTCAAGTAATCTAATGACAAAATTCAAAGATCTGAAATTAACAAAAAATAGTGTCAACGGACAAGACTTAGTTGACACTTATTATTTTACATCAACTACTGTCGCAGTCCAACAAGAAGGTGTTGTTTATGTTGACATTGCTGCCGCTGGAGTTGCCGTGGTAGTTGTCGTTATTGCTGGAGATGAGCTGCAGGCAGGCGATGCAGTGGCTTCCTTTATTTCACCACGTTTATTACGTCATGCTTTGCTTGCTGCAATTTTAGATGCCTGCAGTGAAGGCTGTGTAGCAGCATAATAAAGTAAGCTTGCCAACATCGTTATATGTTTTATCGGTGTTGGTATTTTACACATCATAGACTATTATCAAGCAAGTTTTCAGAACTTTTTGATACCTATAAAGGATTATGCGAAATGAAACCTACCAAAACACTGTCCGTAATGCTAACACATCAGTGCACTGCTAGCTGTAAAAACTGCGGGACTTTTTCGCATCCATTGAATATGGAGAATCTCCCATTTTCTGTGGCCAGTCACTATGTAAATAACATTGACACTAGTGACTTTAAGGTTGTTGTATTTACTGGTGGTGAAGCCACCTTAAGACTCGATGACCTAGTTTCGTTATTAAATATTAGCAATAGTAGGGGGCTTATAACTAGACTTGTTACTAATGCACATTGGGCCAATGATAAGGACTCCACAGTTAAAATGATCTCGAAACTTTCTAAGGCAGGACTACAGGAGCTTAACTTGAGTACTGGTGATGAGCACTTGAAATATGTTCCATTAATTAATGTAGTTAATGCAATTAAATATTCTTTAGAATGCCTATCTGTTTCGGTTATGGTAGAGGTTACGAAAGAAAACAAAGCAACAAAAGCCAGCTTAATTAATTCTCTAATTAGTAATGGACTGTCTAATAATGAACTCAATATGGTTGGATTTATAGAAAGTCCTTGGATGCCGGTAAATTTTCGTGATAATATTATTTATGATAAAAATAATACAATTTCTTTTAATCAAGCGGAAATATCCGATGGATGCAGCAGCATTCTCAATACTTACACATTGAATGCGGACGGGAGAATCACAGCATGCTGTGGCATTGGGCAAAAAACAATTAGGGAACTCACTATTGATACTTGTAGTGAGACCAATCTGCCTACTCTTTCAACTATCATATCAGAGGCAGAATCCGATTTAATTAAGCAAGCAGTATCTGTTATGGGGCCATTTCAACTGCTTAAACTTGGCAGTGATCTCAAATCCTCTCAGGAGTGGAGTGAAAGAATTGCGCATAAATGTCAAGCATGCAGCCTCCTTTATCATAACAAAAATATTCAAAGCAATTTAATTAAAAAATTACCAGATATTAAAAGCAAGATTATAAATTCTATTGTAATTGATGCTACCATTAAAAAACAAATTTCTGGTTATATTTATTCTGAAAAACTAACCAAAATTAATGGGAGAGAGAATAATGCATAATTTAGTTTTGTCTTTTTTTATTCTTATTACGGGGTTGATTCTTATAGCTATAGGATTACCTCTGTTTTATATGAAGGTTCCGTTAAATAGTTTTTATGGGATAAGAATACCAAAGGCGTATGAGTCAGAAGAGTCATGGTATAATATCAATAAAATTGGTGGAGGGAAGATAGTTGTAGCTGGTTCTATATTGATAGTCTGTGCTATTGCATTGCTTTTTGTTCCACAGATTCATCAAAAGCAGCACTCCGACGTTGTCTTCGTACTATCTTTAGGGTTAGCAGCTATCGGTGGCGTTCTTACTAAAATTTCGGGAGTTCGCATCACTAAAAAATATTAAAGACTAACATGCTCTGAATCGTGCTCATCATTTATTACCTTATTTCAAGGAAATCATATAGTCGGAGTTACTGATATGAATGTGAAAGATATGATTTTGCTTAAATGGCAGCCACTTGTTTCAGAGGCAAGATGCGCCGAAGCGTTGAGTCAACAGCCTTGGCGCAACGGTTTTCAGTGCACGGATTGCGGACATGACCATGAACACTGGGTAGCCTCTTTCCAGGTCTACCATTGCAATCATTGTCGACACCAGAACTCTGTGACGGCCGACGCACTCTTTCACTGCGCAAATCTTCCCTTGGAGCAGTGGTTTCTGGCCATCTATTTGATGGTCTGTGACAAAGGTGGCTTGTCGGCCTTGCACCTGTTCGCGCAGATCGGAGTCTCCTGGATTATCGCGCACCAGATGCTGCGCAAGATGCGCGACGCCATGGCGGACCGTGACATCGTCAACCGCATGGGTAGATTGGTTGTGTTGGATGATGCTTTCGTGGGTGGACGCAGAGCCGGAGGCAAAAGCGTACGCAGTGCAGAAGGGAAAACACCGATCCTGGATGCTATTGAAAGCCGGGGTAAGAAGGCGGGTTTCATGGACATGGAAACCATCTCTTCGGTCTCTGCTGGAAATATCCGTCAGTACGTTCTGGGCGAAACCCAGCACCTTGAGGGCCGTGTTACACATCCGGAACTGGTAGAGGTATGGCTGCCCTGGATGCACATCGCTATTGGCAACCTTAAGACGTTCTTGCTGGGGACATACCTTGGAGTCACCGGCAAATATCTAGATGGAATTGTCTATCCCTTCAACTGACATTTTTGGAAACTTGAACTGCCATTGCGTCTGCTCATTGCCTTAATGGACTATGCATACACTCATTCGATTGGTAGCTGAGAAAGGTTAAGAGACATGATGGTTAATGCTAATATCAGCAAATATTAATGGATATCAATTATGTATATTAAGCAAGATTCTCGTAAAATTTTTATTCATAATCCAAAAACAGGGGGCACGTCTATTATAAAAATGCTTAACTTTCACAATCATAATAATAAGCGCTTTATTCATATGACAACATATGATGCGATCACTATTTTTCAGAACAAATGGAACGATTATTACTCTTTCGGATTCGTTCGAAATCCATGGGCTAGAATGGTTTCATTATATAACTATCAACGTTCTATTAATTATGGAATATTTACAAAATTCAATCAAACTCATCAACTGGCACGTCTTTATGACTTTTCTGACTGGTTGAGCTTTAATATTTCAAACCCCACTTCTATGTGGGTGGATAAACCCCAGTCCGATTGGTTGGAATGTTTGACAGAAGTTTATGTTTTTGAAAAATTCACTGAGTCCGCTTTTAGACTGTTTGAATTATTTGATATTTTACCTGGCAATATTGTTCAAGAGAATAAATCAGTACCATATGATTACTACAAGAACTATTTTGTTAGAGATGACCATATTAACTATATAGGAGAGTTAGATAAAAAGATTATTGACCAGTTCTCTTATTGTTTTTAATATTAAATTAGATCTATTGAATAATCCAATTGGATTTGATATGAGATAAATTGCACATGAAATATCAGGCAATTCCACCGCTAAACTCGCAATCAAAAGACTGGCTCGGTCCCATCCAGCTCGGCTCTCCCGTCCACCACCATGTCTACGCCTGGACGGCCTTTATCCTGGTTATCGGCATCCTCCTAGTTTTATTTCTCGGTCACTATACCCGCCATCTACCCGTGTCAGGCACGCTGGTTCCCAGTCAGGGTTTGTTGTCGGTCACCAGTCCCTTATCTGGCACCGTCGAGAAAGTACTGGTACGCACTAATCAATCTGTGCTGGCCGGGACTCCGCTGCTGAGCATTGCGAGCAATCTCTACAGCCCCAAAGTCGGGATGGTCAACACCCTGATTGAACAGTCCCTCAGTGGTGAAGAATCGATTCTGCGCCGAAATCTGGCCACTGAAGACAGTCTGTCACAGATGCAGCGATCCGCCCTATCCAGCAAACTTGCTGACCTGCAGCAGGAATACACCGAATTGGGTACCGAAATTCATATTCAGCGGGAGGATATTGCCAGCACCCAAAAAGTCCTGCAGGAGTTTTTGTCGGTCAAAAACCGGGGGCTGGTATCTGATCCAGAGCTGCAGCAGCAACGCCTGTCTGTCTATAGTGCCCGCAGCCAGTTAGCGGCCCTGTACACCCGTCAAAGCACTCTGGCGCAGCAGATCAGCGATACCCGTCACGCATTGTTGGAATTGCCCTTGAACACCCAGAATCAGGAGGGAGATATTCAGACCCGACTGGCGGCACTCCGCCAGGACCTAGTCAAGACCGCAGGAGGACACTCCCTGGTTCTGCGGGCGCCATCGTCCGGCCGGGTGTCGGCCTTGACCGTGACCGCCGGACAAGCCGTCAGTGCGGGTTCTCCCGTATTATCCCTGATGCCCAAGGGCGATCCTCTGGTCGCCCAGTTTCTGGTGCCCAGCCGGGCGGTGCCCTACCTGCATCGGGGCACGCGCGTCCTGTTGCATTATGCCGCCTTTCCTTATCGCAGCTTCGGGGCTTTCCACGGCGTCGTGCACAGCATTTCCCAAAGCGCCCTAACGCCCGCTGAGATTGCCACGTTGACCCAGCAACGCAGCACTGTTCCTCTGTATCGCGTTTTGGTTCGTCTGGACCGCAGCATGGTGCGTGTCAATGGCCAGATCAGCCCGATGCTGGCCGGGATGCAAGTCCATGCCGAAATCACCTTGAACCAACTGCGCCTGATTGATTGGGTTTTCGAGCCATTGCGCGGGCTGCAACGCGACTTCTTTTTTAAATCCAGGGGCGTGCAACCGGATTTACGGCAGGCAGAACCCACTTCATGAAGTTCGCACAGGAGATGCTGGCAGATCTGCGCTTTGGCCTGCGGCGCCATGTCCCCATGATCCAGCAATCCGAGGCCGCCGAATGTGGACTGGCCTGTCTGGCCATGATTGCCGGTTATCACGGTTATGCCATTGATCTGCCGAGTTTGCGCAGACGTTTTGGGAGCTCTCTCAAAGGGGTCAATCTGACCCAACTGGTGCGCATGGCCTCGGCCTTGCATCTGGAGAGCCGGGCTTTACGTCTGGAGCCGAAAGACCTTTCCCGGCTGAAATTACCCTGCCTTTTGCATTGGAATGGCAACCATTTTGTCGTACTGGTGGCGGTCCATCGGCAACATGTGGTGATTCATGATCCCGCACGGGGCATGCGTGTGCTCACCCTAGACGAGTTTGCGGAAGACTTTACCGGGGTGGCACTGGAATTGACCCCTGCTGCGAACTTTCAGCCGGCACAGGAGAAGGCAAGTATTTCCCTGCGGGCACTGACCGGTCCGGTGCAGGGGCTTCGTGGGGCCTTGTTGCGCATTTTTCTGTTGGCGCTCATCCTGGAAGTATTAGGGATTCTCGGCCCGTTTTACATGCAGTGGGTCATTGATGAAGTGCTGGTCATCAATGATCATCACCTGTTGAAACTGCTGGGTATCGTCTATTTATCGGTCACCGTGTTTTCGGCGCTGTTCTCCGGTCTGCGCGCCTGGGTCGTTATTCATATCAATGCCACCCTGGGCGTGCAATGGGCCGCCAATGTATTTGCGCATCTGATGCGCCTGCCGCAGAGCTTTTTCGAAAAACGCCATATTGGTGATGTGGTCTCCCGTTACGGGGCGATCCAGGAAATCCGCAACACCATCACGACCCGTCTGGTTTCGGCCAGTCTGGATGGCCTTCTCGGGGTGGCGATTCTGGTGGTCATTGCCATTTACAGCCTGCAACTCACGGCCATCGTACTCGGCGTGTTCGTGCTCTATCTTCTCCTGCGCTGGTTGGTGTTCTATCCCCTGCGGGCTGCGACGGAGCGCCGGATTTTCGCGGCCGCTCGCCAGCAAACCTATCTGCTGGAATCCATTCGCGGGATACAGACCCTGAAACTGTTCAACCGCGAAAGTGATCGCACCGCCCGATTCAGCAACCTGCTGGTGGAAACCACCAATCAGAACATCCGTGTGCAACAGTTTTCAGCCTTGTTCGATGCCGCGCAAAAACTCCTGGTGGGCGTCGGGCACGTCGTGATTATCTGGATGGCCACCTTGATGGTGATGCATGCCGAATTCACCGTGGGCATGTTGGTGGCCTATGCTACCTTCGCAAGCCAGTTTTTAGGTCGGGGCGATAAACTGATCAACGCCTGGATTGAATTCCGGATGCTGCGCCTCTATGGAGAGCGTCTTGCAGATATCGCCTTAATGCCGCCTGAGGATCACCGTGAGGCAACCTATCTCGGTACTGAACCAAAGGCCGACCTGGACCTGGAAGGCATTCATTACCGCTATGCCGAGACCGACCATTGGGTTTTACAAAACCTGTCCCTGCACGTCGAGGCCGGCGCGTCGATTGCCATTACCGGTCCGTCCGGAAATGGCAAGACCACCCTGGTAAAAATCCTGCTGGGTCTTGCCACTCCGGAGCGGGGCACGCTCTGCTATGGGGGCGTGGATCTACAACAGTTGGGGTTGCACCGCTACCGCAGTTATGTGGCGGCCGTCATGCAATCCGACCGGCTGTTCGCGGGCAGCATCGCCGATAACATCGCGTTTGCCAATCCCGATGCGCCGCTGGAAGAGATTGTCGAGGCGGCGCAATTGGCGGGCATCCATGAGGAAATTAGTGCCATGACCATGGGCTACGAGTCCCTGGTGGGCGACATGGGCTCCACACTCTCCGGGGGTCAACAACAGCGGGTGTTTTTGGCAAGAGCCCTGTTGGCCAAGCCGCGCATTCTGGTGCTTGACGAAGCCACCAGTCACCTGGACCCCGCGCGCGAACAGGAGGTCAACGCCCATATTCGGGCGCTGGAGATTACCCGCATCGTCATTGCCCACCGCCCCGATACGGTCCTGCAATGTGACCGGATTTATCGTCTGGAGCACGGATTGCTGACGGAGATTGATCGGGAACAGTATCGGCAAGCGCTCTGGAAGGGCCAGCGATCCCTCAGCACCCCTCCAACCACCACGGCAGCCACTACCGGTGACGCATGAGGCGGTTCTTGGGTGTTTTTCTCGTCTTTTTCGCATTACCCGCTTCGGCCACGCTGCTGTATCCGACCCAGGGCTTTTTTTCAGATCCATGGGATACGCGGGCGCTGGTTCCGCCCTTGGGGCAATATCGCGCAGTGCCCGGACCGCATTTACAGATCCGCCGCGTCAAGCTACCACCCCCCGCCGTTCTGAAACGTCTGAGAACCCTGCCTGCCCTGACCGCATGGGCATTGGCACACAACCCCCAGACCGCCAGCGCCTGGGCGGATCTCGCAGCCCAGGCAGCCGCCTTGGGATATGCCAAGGGACTCTGGTTACCCAGCATCAGCGCCCAGGTGCAGGGCCAGCGCAGTGAAACCTTATATAGTACCCGCCTGCTCAATGCCCCGGCGGTGAACGGTCTATATAGCTCCTTGAGCTTCAGCGAAGTCCTGTTTGATTTCGGCTATCGCACGGACAGTGTCCAGGCCGCCCGCTCCACTGCGCTGGCGGCCCGTTACAGCGCCAATGAGACTTTGCAGACCGTCGCTCTTCATGTCGCCAGCGCCTATTATGGCCTGGCCGAATCGCTGGCTATTGTCCAAACTTATCAGCAGGGCGTCCGCGAAGCCCGAAAAATCTATCAGGACACCCGCACCCAGTATCGCGCCCACCTTAAGGCCGTGACCGATGTCTATCAGGCCCAGACCGAACTGGCACAAGCCCGGGAAGACCTGGCCTCCGCACAAGGCTCCCTGCAAGCCAGCCGGGCCCAGTTGGCCGAAAGTGTCGGTTTGCCCGTGTCGGTACGGCTGCATATTCCGCCGCTGTTCACTCCGCAAGCACCGCATGCGCCGAGGGTCACGCATTGGTTGCATCAAGCCTACCATCAGAACCCGGCCATTCAGGCCGATCTGGAAAGCATGGCGGCTGCCCGACACAATATGGCTGTGGCCAAAGCCCAGGGGCTTCCTTCCGTGTCCCTGGTGGGCAACCTGGGTAAGGACTGGTTCCATAAGACTCCCAACCAGGAGAGTTTTTCGGTGGGTCTGCAACTGAATGTGCCGCTGGATGCCAATTTTCAGCACCAGTACCAGGTACAGAAAGAGCGGGCCCTTTATCGCCAGGCTCATGCCCAGGCCCGACAGGAAGTGCAGAACGTTTTTCTGCAGGTATGGCAGGCTTACTATCGCTGGCAAAGCAGCTACCGCGCCTATCAGGCGGCCCAGTCCCAGGTTCACAGTGCCGAAAAAGCGCTGTCTGGCATTCGCACCCAATACCGGATAGGCCTGGCCAATATCTTGGATCTGGTCACCGCTGAAGAAAACCTGATCAGCGCACGGGTCACGGAAACGGAAGAACTGGCCGCCTACTATCAGTATCAGGCATCCCTCTACCGTTATGTAGGAGTCGCCCTTACGGGCAAGGGGGTCTGATGGTAACTGAATGACTGCAGAAAACATGGGCACGGTAACTGGTGCAAATGGTGCAATACCGGGGTGGTTTGATGACCTTTTGTGTGAAGAACCAGAAACCGGATAACACTCGCTGACGTCAAGCTGCTTTTGTGAATTCATACCATCTCCCCACCTTCGGCATCGGGTAGGGTGACAAATTTCTGCAAGGTTGAAGCTGTTTCGCATCTGTTTCTGATAGTCCGCAATACGCGGCATCACGGGCTTGCAGCTGGGTTTCCATTTCGTGATTACGGATATCCAGCCGGTAATTGACCCGAGCCAGGGAAGCGAATTCCTCTTGCGCTTCTTCTACCAGCTTCCGGTAATCTTTGAGTTTCGCTTCTGCTGCTGCCATTTTGGAACGCTGGGCGCTGGGTCTTGAGTCATTGATGATTTTTAGCGGATCACGGACATCTTCTGCGCCTATCGGGAGCCAATCACCGATCATCCAGGATGATCAGATCCACCTTGGCTTGCGCGCTGAGATATGATCCAAAACTACCGCCCCCATGCAGGTGAGCGACAATAAGCGACAATAAGGATGACTCCGGGAGAGGTCAGTGCGGAACACCGAGAAACTATGTAAAGATATGTAAAAAAACATAACATGATGATATATTCTATAATCATGTTATTATTGATATTATGTCTGGCTACAGGTAAATTATGCATAATTATAGAATAAGACTGGAGTCCAACCGGGAAATGGGTCTGCTGCTGAACGGATCGGACCTGAACAAACTGCAAGCGCAGTTTGATCGGGACTGGAATCGGGCTGAATAAGGAGGGTTACTTTGCTGCAACACCCGACACTTTGGCTAGTCAGCACTCCGGCAGGACCGGAAAGAACCGTATCTGTAAAACCCACAAGGAGAACATCATGTTTGGATTTGGAGAACAACACCACGAAGCCATGCAAGCCACTTGTCCCTGTTGTCAGACGCAGATGCAGGACATGGGTACCCACGGCGTCCGCATGGGCGGATTGACGGGATTGGGTGGAGCGGCCCTGGGC
>JABEBX010016723.1_pt1 | contig 12572 bp, 14 predicted proteins | sample 7245971 | NCBI WGS metagenome assembly JABEBX01 (sample SAMN14506365, study PRJNA622280) | hot springs metagenome | biome: hot spring [ENVO:00000051]|acidic hot spring [ENVO:00002120]; feature: spring [ENVO:00000027]|sediment [ENVO:00002007]; material: sediment environment [ENVO:01001048]...
GTGGGAGACAAATCGACAATAGATCCATTTGGACACATAAAACTTGGAGGAATAGCCCATTATTTGTCCGAAGTCATAGAACAAAAAACAGGATATGAGACGCGTTCTGTGGTACTTGGCCATTTGTTAAGGGGTGGAACACCAACGGCTTTTGATAGAATTCTTGGTACACGTTATGGAGTTGAGGCTATGAGGCTCGTTCAAAAGGGCGATTTTGGACGTATGGTTGCTTTAAGTGGAAACAACATAATTTCAATTCCCATAGAATACGGTGTCACAACGAAGAAACTTGTCCCATTTGATTACTATAAACTTGCGGAGATGTTTTTTGGATGAGAGGAGAACATCCTTACGTTAGATGGGCAATAAAAGTTATAGAGGCTAAAATAAGAGATGATATATTTCTTGAACCAGATCCAAAGATTTTACCTCTAGAACTTTTCCAAAAAAAGGCCGGTGTGTTTGTAACTTTACACACGCTTGACGGAGATCTAAGAGGTTGCATAGGCACTTTTTTGCCAACAACTGAGAATCTTGCGCACGAAATAGCGCAAAATGCCATTTCCGCGGCTTTAGAAGATCCAAGATTTGCACCTGTAAGTTCGGAAGAACTGAATGATATAACCGTTAGTGTTGACGTACTCTCCACACCTGAAGAGGTAAAAAATGAAAAAGCACTTGATCCCAAAAAATATGGTATTATTGTCGAAAGTGGGTGGAGAAGAGGACTTTTACTTCCGGATCTTGAAGAGGTTGATACAGTTGAAGATCAAATAAGAATAGCAATGATAAAGGCCGGAATAAAAAAATATGATAAAATATATCGATTCACGGTTGAAAGATATCATTGAACGGGGGTAAGACCATGGAAGTTAAACAAGCAGAAGAATTATCAAAAATGCTTTCTACGTTGGACGGGGTCATGAAAGCGAAGGTAATACTCGATCCAGAAAGTGGTGAACTTACAGAAGTTCATATTCTTGCGTATGGAGATAAAAATCCAAAACAAATCGTGAGAGATATAGAAACGGCCATACTTACCATCTCCGGAGAAAGAATAGATAGAAGGATAATAAGCATAGCGCAAATAGGCGGCGAAGGCCAGGCGGAAGGCAATTCGTCTAATTTTAAAGTTCAATCTGCTGGTCTTTCTGAAGATGGAACAGAAATAGAGATAAGTGTGGGAATAACCATGGGTGTTACCTCTCAAGATTCAAAAAAGAGGGGAATAAAATCTTTCAAAAATGTTCTGAAATTATCCGCAGAGGCAACTATGGAAGCAATGGAAAAAGTTTCCGAATCTAAATTGAAATTTTCTCTTGATGAAATAAGAGAAGTTACGGTTGAGGATAGAAAGTTTTTCATTGGCATAATGACTGTTATTTCTAATTCAGGTATGACAAAGGAAGTTGTTTTTGCTGGTAAAATTGAGTTTAACTCGGTTAAAGATGTTTCCGAGGCGATAATCGAGAAGATAAATTCTTCCGGTTTGAAGTTTTGAGGAAGGTGGTTTGATTGTCAAAGGTTTATGTTGTTACATCCGGAAAGGGTGGGGTTGGAAAGACAACGCTGACGGCTAATTTGGGCACTATAATGGCCTCTAAAGGAGACAGAGTTGTCCTCATAGATGCAGACATAGGAATGAAAAACTTAGATGTGGTAATGGGACTTGAAAATAGAATAGTTTACACAAGTATGGATGTTGTAAACGGCAAAATCGATGTTTTTGATGCACTTGTAAGGCACAAACAGCTCAAAAATTTAAGCATCTTGCCCGCTTCTCAGGTTGCCACAAAAGAGATGCTCTCTCCCGATGACATGAAAAAAATAGTTTCGCAAATTTCAGAAAAATTTGACTATATACTCATTGATTGTCCCGCTGGCATAGAAAGAGGTTTTAGAAATGCCGTTGCACCTGCTGAAGAAGCTCTTGTTGTCACGACACCCGAATTGCCGGCAATAACAGATGCTGATAGAGTCATAGGTCTCCTTGAAAACATGAATTTTGAGGATTCGAAGATTCACCTTATAATCAACAGATTTAAGCCTCACATGGTAAGGCATGGCGATATGCTTACCATTGAAGATATAAAGTCAGCTCTTTCGATAGATATAATAGGGATCGTTCCAGATTCTGAAGATGTCATAATTGCAACAAACAAAGGAATACCGCTTGCTTTAATGGATGGAAAAGATAGAATGGGAAAGATACTGGAGGAAATCGTCTTAAGACTCAAAGGAGAAGAAATCCCAATCCCAACACTTGAAGAACTCGAAGAAAAGCAAAGTTGGTGGAAAAATTTCAGAAATCTTTTCAGGCGAGATTGAGGAGATGATCTAAAATGGGATTTTTTGACTTCTTTAGAAGGAAAAAAGATGATTCCAAAGATTCTGCAAGGGAATCGGCCAAAGAGAGGCTCGATACACTCGTGGGCGGTGGCCGTAGATTCGTTTATCGCATAGATGAGTTCGAAAGCAAAGAAGATCTTGATAAAAAAACAGAAGAGATAAAACGGAAGATCCAACAAGAGGCTTCGGAACTCTTCAAAACTGACGCTGATAAAGTCAAAATTGTTGTGGAAGAACACAACGGTTATGTCATAATTATAACGAATATAAATTTTGAATAAAATGCTACAGATAAAGATCAAAAGTTCAAAGCACTTTGAATTCATAGATTTAACCGAAAATATTCAAAAGATCGTCTCCGAAGACAAAATAAAAACAGGAACGTGTCTTGTTTACGTCCCACATACAACGGCAGCCATAACGATAAATGAAAATGCCGATCCGGACGTAAAAGAGGATATGCTCGTTTTTATTCAAAAATTTGTTCCGTGGAATGGAAATTATTTACACGCTGAAGGAAATTCAGCAGCACACATTTTATCAACGATCATAGGTGTTTCTGTTATGATCCCTGTTTCAGATGGTAAGTTATCTCTTGGAAGATGGCAAGGAATATATTTTTGCGAATTTGATGGGCCAAGAGAAAGAAGTGTTCATGTTATCCTTACGGGGGTGAAATGATGAAAAGATATCTTTTAACGATCTTTTTTCTCGTCATACCGATTTTGACCTTTGCTTCTTCACCAGTTTCTTTTCCTTATGGTTCAATTATGAATTTTAACCCTTCCTATATGGTTTATAACACGCAATGGTCAGTATCTTACGAAACCTATTTCGATGAAACTCAGCAAATGGATTTCGCTATCTTTCAACCTTTCGAGAATGGCTTCGCAGGAAAATTGGGCTTTTACACTTCTGGGGCGACAAGTGGAATAGCATATTCCGTTGCCACAAAGGCTGGTAATCTTAATCTTGGTTCCGATTTTTTAATTTCTACTTACGGAACGAATGTTTCAGTGAATTTTGGGGCTGGTATGGTTCAAAGAATTTCACAAAATCTCGATCTGTCCGTAAGATTACCGAATGTGTTAACGTATACCTATGACAAAAGTATAAATATTTCTCCCAATTTTGAAGTTGGTTTGAATTTCCCATACGATTACTGGTCGGCCGGTACATTTTTATCGGTTAGCCAATTTGTCAGTGGTGGTATCTGGGGAAGTTTTTCCGCCTTTAACATTCAAGCGTTGGCACGAATTCAAGGTGGGTATATTCCTTCCGTACCTTCTGTAACTCAAAATATTTTCGATTTTAACCTTCAAGGTTCTATTGGATCGATAAGTTTTGCTTACCTTTACGAATATGCCTGGGGAACCACTAAAAATCAGGAAAATGGCTTTAGGATATCGGCCCAATGGTGATTTTGAATGATTGACAAAGTTAAAATACACGTTGCCGCAGGCAATGGAGGCAATGGCGCTGTGAGTTTTAGAAGAGAAAAATTTATACCCAAAGGTGGGCCTGATGGAGGAGATGGTGGCAACGGAGGAAATGTCATAGTAGAAGCAACGGCTTTTATCAGCACCTTGAGTGATTTTAAGTACAGAAAGCACTTTCGAGCTCAATCTGGTGAAAGAGGAATGGGCTCGAATATGACGGGTAAATCGGGCAATGATCTCGTCATAAAGGTACCAATAGGAACGATTTTAAAAATAGACGGTAAAACAATTGCGGATCTTAACGAAGAAGGAAAGAAAGTTGTGGTTGCGAAGGGTGGAAAGGGTGGAAGAGGAAATTCGCATTTTGCAACTCCGACCCGTCAGACTCCGACAATTGCCGAAAACGGAGAAATTGGAGAAGAGCACGATGTAGAACTTGAATTAAAATTGCTTGCAGATGTGAGTTTAGTGGGATTACCCAATGTTGGAAAATCCTCCTTAATTTCAGTTATGACGAATGCGCACCCTAAAATTGCCGATTATCCTTTTACCACACTCGAACCAGTACTTGGTAAAGTAGAAATAGGTCACGGAATTTCTTACGTTGTTGCAGATATTCCAGGACTAATAGAAGGAGCGCATAACGGAAGAGGGCTTGGCGATGAATTTTTAAAGCATGCTGAGCGTACTCGTGTTATTGCTCATGTCCTGGACTCCACAAGCGAGCATGTACTCAACGATTACGAAAAGATAAGAGAAGAAATGGTACTTTACAGTCATGATTTCGAAAAAAAGACAGAGATAATAATTTTGAACAAATCTGATTTAGTTGATGAACAAAGGATCTCTAAAATTTCAAAACTCTTTCCCAACAGGAAAGTTTTTGTCGTTTCTGCTCTTACAAGGAGTGGAATTGAAAATCTTAAAAACTCGCTTTATTACGAAATTCAAAAGGCGCCAATTGTTGAATTCAAAGTTGACGAGATCAACATTTTAGATTTGGATGATGAGAAATCTTCAATTTTCATTGAAAAAATAGAAAACTCATTTTTTGTGAAGGGCAAAACAATCGAGAAATTGTCAAGAAAATACCAGTTAAACCAGCCTGATGGGATGGAAGTGTTCATGAAAAAATTAGATGAATTGGGTCTTGAAAAACAACTCGTTAAATTAGGCATCAAAGAAGGAGACACTGTTGTGATAAGCGATATGGAGTTTGAGTATCACAGATGATAGGAATTTACGGTGGAACTTTCGATCCTGTTCATAACGGTCACCTGATAATTGCAGTTGAAATTCTGAATGCGACGCCTCTTGAAAAGATAATCGTAATACCCACAAGAACGCCACCACATAAAGACGGAAAAGTGTTTGCAAATTTTGAAAGACGTTTCAATTGGACGAAAATAGCGTTTGAAGGGCTGGAAAAGATCGAAGTCTCTGACTTTGAAAACAAACCAGAAGCATCTTACACAATAGATACGATAAAATACTTTGAAAATATCTATGGTAAAGTGGCGTATATAATGGGTGAAGATAGCTTTTTAAACATAGAAAAATGGTACAAATACGAAGAAATGCTTGCAATAACAAGAATCTACATTTACCCAAGGTACTGCGATAGAAAATTAACGAATACACTTGTCAAACGTTTTAAAAATTACGATGTGCATTTCCTTCCGTTGTCGATAATAGAGATATCCTCAACGAAGATAAGAGAAAGAGCAATCTCCGGTCTCACACTAAGGGGATACGTACCAGAGACAATAGAAAAAGAAATCTTTCAATTTTACTCAAAATAGGATCCCGGCAGAGAGCATGGCACGCCACAGAAATCCTTCATAGCGAAGCGAGGACAGATTTCGACGGGATGCATGCCGGAGCCGATGTACAAAATAGCATATGGCTGATGGCATATAGCAAATAGTGACGAGTGATCGTTAAACAGCAAAGACTAAAAACAATGATAAATAGAATCGGTAAACGATTGGGGCATCATGCCGTCCGCTGTAAGATTCGGAGTTTAGAAAAGATTTAGTTATTTATTTTCCAAGATCCACTCCAATGCTGGCCGAATAGACAATCGCAAGCATAGTTTGTAAAAGTTCATCGTAATAATTAGTTTTGAAGATAACTCCAGTATCTAACATCTCGTTTTTCAATTCTTCAACAAGCGCATGATCTCCGACCACCAAAGAAACCGGTACGTCATGATTTCCTGCAAAGGCAGCATTGATCGTCGTCTCACTCATGTGTTTACCATTTATCTTAAGATCGTAAACGTCCGTAGAATACGTGTGATCCATCGTACCATGAATTGATCCAACACCCGAATGGTATCCAATGAAGAATACCGTTGAAAAACTTGAATCAAATCCGGCCATCATGTAGTAGTCTCTCAATCCGCCGCTTACAAGGTATATCCTGTCATCACGTTCAGTGAAATCGTAAGAAAGATTCTCTCCTTTTGAATGGGAATCACAGATCAAAATCTCATCAACCTTTGAATTAAGGTCCGATGATTTAATTCCGTCTATAACCCATCCCACAGTTTCGGCCATGTACTTACCAAGATATCGTGGATCTTTTTCTTCAACTTGATGCCAGGAATTCACACCAGGCAATCCTTCCATATCTGTGGAAATAAAAATCTTCATAGCATCGCCTCCTTTATACTAAACATCTTTTAAATTCTGAATTTTCCATCCTGTATGCATCGGAATTTGTCCTCGCTAACGCCGCGAAGGCTTTCTCTGAGGCATCATGTCTCCGCCATTACCTACTACTGACTAATCCCTGTTTTTGTATTTACTGATCACTGATTACGCGTCACTGTTTTTTTCGCTATTCTCTAATGCCTAATCTCTAACCCCTATTTGCCATGTGCTATTGGCTATATGCTATTTGCTGCTTTGTACATCGGCTCCGACACGTATCCCGTCGGAATCTGTCCTCGCTGCGCTGCGAAGGATTCCTCTGGGATATCGTGTCCTCCGACGAGATTTTACCACTCACTAATCCCTAATCTCTAATCCCTATTTGCCATAGGCTATAAGCCATGCGCTGTTTTTACTAATCTCTAATGTCTAATCTCTATTCCCTGTATTTGCCATGTGCTTCATGCGTGAGTACTCCTCCACCTAAAAGTTCCCTGTTTTTGTAAAAAGCAATTATCTGTCCTGGAACAGGAACAACAGGCTCATTAAAATTCACAATGCCAGTTTTGGGATCAAAACTACATTTCACAAGAGGGGCCGTACTTCTTACTTTACACTCACAATCAAGATAATAAGATCTGTCAGCAAAAAGATTTAAATCTTTTACGTATGAATAAGTCCTAAACAAATCAGATTTCCCGCCGACTTTGATCGTGTTTTCAACAGGATTTACATCGACAACGTAAACTTTTTCTCCCGTCGCCACGCCAACGCCCTTTCTCTGACCTACTGCATACATTTGATACCCTTCGTGATGACCTATGATCTGCCCTTCCATATTCACAACTGGTCCTTGGTGTAAATCAACGCCATTCGATCTGAAAAAACTACCCAAATCTCCGTCTGGAACAAAACAAACATCCTGACTGTCTGGCTTCGTTCCAACGATAAGATCATTTTTGATCGCGATTTGTCTTACATCTGCTTTTTTCATCGTTCCAACGGGCAATATAAGTCTATCAAAGAACTGCTTTTCAACAAGTGAAAGAAAATAAGATTGATCTTTTTTAATCTCATTTGACATATACACTTTTCCATCCTTAACAATAGCATAATGGCCCGTTGCCCATCTCTCTGCTCCCATGCTATCGCCAAAAGTTTTAAGAGCCCAGAACTTCATGCTTTTGTTGCACCATGCACAAGGATTTGGAGTTATACCCGCTTTATATCCATCCAGAAACGGCTTTATTATTCTTTCTCTAAATTCTTCTTTAAGATCAACTATTTCTAAGCGTATGCCCAATTTTTTTGATATTTTTAGAGCATCCATGGTATCATCAGGACTGCAGCATACTTTTCTTTTTAACTCATACTTTGAAAAAAACAGATCATCTTCCATTTTAAAATGAATTCCAACGACATCGTATCCCGCTTCTTTCAGCAAAAATGCACTCACTGCACTATCTACTCCACCGCTCATCGCAACTAAAATTTTCAAATTTGCACCACCAATCAGATCGTGATCTTGAATTTGCATTCTTAATGATGATATAATAATCAAGAAAAAGATTTTTAACCATACAACTTCATTGTAAACAATTCTTCTCGATATCTAATTCAATTTTACAACATTTTTGTGAGCGGAGATCAAAGATGAATAATTTCATTTTTCAAAAGCTTAAATTAAAGAATACCCTTTTTTTGAGCAACAAGATGTTGCTATCTTTGAAGTTGTTGAACGCAAATACTTTGGATCTTGAAGAGGAAATAAATAAAATAGTGGAAGAAAATCCATTTCTTGAAACAGAAATACTTACTATGCCAAACGAATACAGAAATGTTAAAAAAAAAGATATCGAAGAAGATTACATTGAAAATTATGAGGTTGAAAATCGGTCTTTGAAACCATATTTAATGGATCAATTTTACGCTTTAGAACATGATGACTCAAAAGAAAAAATTTTCCTCTATTTGCTTGATCTTATCGATCAACATGGCTTCATAAGATCAGAAGTGGAAGAAATTGCAAAAGACCTGAAGGTTCATCCAGAAAAGGTCAAGGAAGTTTTGGAAATACTGAAATCCCTTGATCCGCCAGGAATAGGAAGTAAAAACATAGAGGAAGCGCTTAAATGCCAAACTGACGATCAAGACGCCAGAATTTTGATCGACTTACTTGATACAATTTACAGGGATCCTCAAGAAGCGTTGAAAAGATCTAGAATCTCAAAAGAGAGATTTGAAAGGGCGCTTTCAAAGATCAAAAGTCTTAATCCTTATCCAGCAAACGGTTTTTACGAGTTCTCATACACACAATACGTTGAGCCAGATATTTTTGTAATAAGAAAGGATGATGGCCATGAGGTCTTCATTAACGATCGGATTGATATTAAATTTTCATCGCTTGAATTTTACAACAAGTTGATCCACTCTGGAAACCCATCTTACATTGAATTTGCAAAGTTAAAATACAATCAAGCCAAAAATTTAGTTGAAGCATTTTTAAAAAGAAAAGAAACCCTTTTGAAATTCGGAAAATTAATAGCCGAAAAAGAATCAGACTTTTTTAATGGTGGTAAATCAGTACCTCTTAAAGTATCATGGATTGCGACAGAACTTGAGATCAATCCTTCAACCGTTACAAGAATAATTTCTTCGAAATATATCAAGACTCCGAGAGGCATATATCCTTTGAAATTCTTTTTTGAAAGGTTTCTATATAAAGGTAATCATAAAGCGGTATCGAGAAACGAAATAAAAGAAAAAATTTCTGCTTACGTATCAAAAGAGGATAAAAAAGCACCGTTATCAGATTCAAAAATAGAAGAGATCTTGATGTCAGAGGGAATAAAATTGAGCAGGAGAGTTATAGCCAAATACAGAGATGAACTCATGATGCCTTCTTCTTCAAAAAGGAAAATGAAATGAGAACAGTCATCTTTGCCGGAGGAGATTACAAAGAATACGATTTTTATAGATCGACTATACCCTTTTTTGATGTCAAAATAGCGGCAGATTCAGGTGCAAATTTTTTGAAATTAATGAATGTTGTTCCAGACATTTTAATAGGAGATATGGATTCAATCAATGAAGAGACGTTGCATTTTTGCGAAGAAAATGGATCTAAGATCATTCGGTTCCCGCCTCAAAAAGATGAGATAGACACAGAACTCGCAATGATAGAAGCACACAAAATAGGATCTGAAATTATTTTTATTGCCGGCGCTTTTGGCACAAGACTTGATCAGACGTTGGGAGTTTTTAGACTGATGGAGCGTTTTAAGAGCAGCGTGATTTTTAACGAGGATGTTTGTGCTTTTATCATAGATCATCCGTTAGATCTTGAAAGCATAATTGGAGAAACTTGGTCGATCATACCACTTCAAAAAGATGCCAACAATGTTTCTCTTAAGGGATTTAAATATGATCTGACCTGTAAAAAAATGGAATATCTCAGACCATATGGAATAAGCAATGAATCTTGTGAAAACAATATTTTCATAAATCCTGGAGACGGTAAATTACTCGTTTTCAGATATCATTCAAGATCTTTTGGATGGATAGATGAACTTTCGTTCAAATTAAAATAGAGGTGATAAAAATGAAGGAGGAAAAAACGATCCGTCAGTTAAAAAAAGAGGCTATGTTGTTAAAGATCAAAGGTTACTACAACATGACCAAATCTGAACTGGCTGAGGTTATTTCGAGAAGAAGGATGGAACTTTCAAAAAAAATTCACGAACTTGATAAGATGGAAATCGACGAACTAAGAAAATTATCAAAGGAATTTGATTTGAAAATTCCATGGAAATCTACCAGAAGTACCTTCGTAAAAAAAGTAAGGAAACTTTTAGAAAGCCTTAAGTTGAACGGTGAAGTGGAAGAACAAAAATCTGAAAATGCTAAATTATCACATCAAAATGTCTCTTCTTTCGAAACGCAGATATCTCAAGATATTGAAAAACCATCTCAAAAAATCACACCTCTTCCTTCAAGTTATTTCAAAGATAAATTTTTTGGTTTTGAAGTAAATCCAAATTGGATTTATTTCTATTGGGATTTTTCAAGTAAAAGTCTTGAGATCATAAAAAACCATTTAAATCTTGCTTTGCGCGTTTACGATGTAACTTATATAGAATTCAATGGCACAAACGCACACAGAACATTCGAGATGGAAATAGACAGGAATATGCTAAAATATTACGTTTTTGTTCCGCAATCTGGAGCAGATTACATCGCTGAAATAGGGTACAAAGAAAATAACAGATTTATGCCTCTTTTAAGATCTAATCTCGTTTCAACGCCTCCTTCTTCAGCAAAAATAGCACAAATGGAACTATGGATGGATCTTAAAACAAGAAGAAAATTCACAGAAATGAGTCCTTCGAAGAAGGTTTTGAGAATAGAAAGGCTTGTTGGACTTTCTTCCATGCCGATGAGCCAATTCAAATCTGGCGAAGCATTTTTCATACTTAGCGGGAGGCGAGGATCTTGAAGGGGAAAATACTGTTGATGCTTCATGCTCATCTTCCATACGTCAATCATCCAGATCATGCTTACTTTTTAGAAGAAAATTGGTTGTTTGAAGCGATAACAGAAACTTACATTCCCTTGCTTATGGCTTTTAAAAAACTTGAAAATGATGGTGTACCTTTTGGCATCACGATTTCCTTGAGTCCACCTTTGATTGAAATGTTGGCAGAACATACACTTGTTGATAAGTACAAGAGACATCTTGAATCGCTTATAGAGCTTGCAAAAAGAGAGGTTGATTCGACAAAAAAAGAGCCTCTGAAGCATGAAATGGCGTTGAAATATCTTAACGATTTTAAAGAAGAATTTGCATTTTTTAGCGACTACAATGGAAATCTTTTAGAAGCATTTAAAGATGTCAATAAAAGTGGTAATGTTCAGTTGATAACATGCAACGCTACTCATGGATTCCTACCGATGATGAAAGTAAATCCTAAAGCAGTCCATGCTCAAATTGCGATAGGCGTTAAAGCATTCGAAACAAGAATGGAAGATCATCCAAAGGGAATGTGGCTTGCCGAATCAGGATATTATCCAGAACTTGACAAAGAACTCGCCATGCAGGACATAAATTTCTTTTTTGTAGATTCGCATGGTTTATGGTATGCAGATGTTCCACCCCATTACGATGTTTACAGGCCGGTTATGACTCCTTCAGGAGTTTTTGTGTTTGCAAGAGATCCAGAATCGAGCGAACAAATTTGGTCTGCTCAACTTGGATATCCTGGTGATTGGAATTACAGAGAATTTTACAGAGATGTCGGATTTGATAGGCCTTTTGATTACATAAGACCATACATTGATCCGTCAGGAGTCAGGATAAATACAGGCATAAAGTACCATAAAATAACTGGTAATGTTTCTTTGGGAGACAAAGCACTTTATGATCCCCAAATAGGCCTTCAAACGGCCTTAATGCATGCTAAAGATTTTGCACAGAAAAAATCTGCTCAAACACGCAGGCTTAAAGAACAAATGGGTATCGAACCCATTATAGTTGCTCCATTTGATGCAGAACTTTTTGGTCACTGGTGGTACGAAGGGCCAAAATTTCTCGAATTCTTTTTAAGGGAATCTGCAAAATCAGATATCTTTGAATCTTCGACTCCAGACAGAGTTTTGGATTCACTTGATGATGTCCAAATTCTAACTCCAGCCGCATCAAGTTGGGGCGCAAATGGATACAGCGAAACATGGGTAAATGGATCTAACGATTGGATATATCCCCATCTTCATGAAGCAGAAGAAAGAATGAATGAACTTGCAAGTCAATATTTGAATGCTTCTGATTCTCTTTACATACGCGCACTTAACATGTGCGCGAGAGAATTGTTACTTGCCGAATCGAGTGATTGGGCTTTCATAATGACCACTGGTACCTCTGTTGAATATGCAGTTAACAGAACCAACACACATTTATCACGCTTTCTTGAAATATATGATGCAATAAAGTCGCATAATATAGATGAGAGAGCGATAGAACTTTACGAGTGGCTCGATCCGATTTTCCCGTACATTGATTACAGAGTCTACGCATAATTTTGACGAGACGATTTAAGTTTAGCGATATCATGGAAGAGCATCTGTACTTTTT
>JABEBX010000634.1_pt1 | contig 12552 bp, 16 predicted proteins | sample 7245971 | NCBI WGS metagenome assembly JABEBX01 (sample SAMN14506365, study PRJNA622280) | hot springs metagenome | biome: hot spring [ENVO:00000051]|acidic hot spring [ENVO:00002120]; feature: spring [ENVO:00000027]|sediment [ENVO:00002007]; material: sediment environment [ENVO:01001048]...
GAAGAAAAAACAAAAGACTCACAATATTAACTGTGAGTTAGGCTTGGGATGGGAAGATGGATAATAAAAAAATAGTCTTGACAAGTGGGGGCAGTATACCCTTGCCCTTTCATCATAGCTATCATAAACATTGCTACTTCCAATCAATACAATTGGAATGTAGTAACTTTCTGCTTTTATAAAACTACCACCGTAAATAATGTCATAACTCATAGTAAAACCTCCTTTATTTAAAATCATAAAAAAGCCACCCGTAAGTAGTAGCAAACGCTACTAACCATTAGGTAGTGAAAACAATTGCAAAATATTCCTTTTAGCAACATAAGCCGCTTGATCATTCGGATTAATCTCTATCGCCTTGTCAAGATAAGGAATAGCTTCGTCGTATCGTTTGAGGTTAAGTAGGATAATACCACAAGTAGTATAAATATTAGGATGTCTTGGATTAATCTCTATTGCTTTATTAAAAGAATCAATAGCCTCTTGGTATTTGCCAAGATCCTCTAAAACAATTCCTTTCCTAGAATAAATATAATCATCATTAGGATTTAACTCTATCGCCTTGTCAAAACAAGCGATAGATTCTTGATGCTTACCAAGAGCAAATAATGCACTACCCTTTTCAAAATAAGCATTAACATACTCCGGATTAATTTTTATCGCTTTATCAAAACAAGAAATGGCTTCTTGGTATTTTTCAATACGTTTTAATACAATACCTTTATTATAATAAGTTTCAGCATCGTTTAGATCAGCCTCTATCGCCTTGTCAAAACAAGCGATGGCCTCTTGGTATTTGCCATGCTTATAGAAATAAAGACCCTTTTTATTATTAACAGTATCCTTTGGATTACCCTCTACCATCTTTTTTTCAAAATTTTCTTCGAAATTCATAATTTCCTCCTAAATTAAATTATTTTTCTAAATATATAGATTTTATAAGACATAATCTTCATTTATTTAAAAAAAAAAGCCACCCGTGGGCGATAGTTAATATCAAACCCAAAAACGGGTGGCGAAACAGTCAATAAATTACTTTTTTATTCTATACAACCTCCTTCAATCTAAATAATCTTTTATTTTCTCGTACTGCTCCGCAGTCACGGCAATTATGCATAGCTCGCTGACCTTTCCCGGAGTTATTAAGAAACCCCATTTTGCGCCATCTTCGCCAGTAAAAAGAAGTCTTACACCTCCACTAATGATGACGTCTTTTAGATTTTGTATAAAAATCTCGTCATCATAAAACTTGGCATAATATTCCTCTAGTTCTATGTTTTCCAATTTATCGCCATTGACGATTAACTTAACGTTACCGAATCCCTCGACATCATCCAGAGAATCTGGATTTTCCAAAGAAAACAGATTCTCTAATTCTTCCTTTTTATCCAAATTAATTTTTGTGTCTCCTATAATCTCATACTCTAAAGTTGCATAGTATCCCATAAAAAACCTCATTTTAAAAATTTTAATTTTAAAAATGATAATCGTAAATTTTTAAGATTTCGAACTTCGGCTTATTCTCACTAGGATAATAATCATTTAAACAACCTATCAAATCCATTTCTGTGTATAGGTTGCCATTTAGATAAAATAGAAATCCCGTTTTACTTTCTAGATAATCTATAGCTCGCCACAAATCAATATCGTCTATATCTTCTGCGGGCTTACTATTTAAGATTTCTTTTGCCTGTTCTATTCTTGCTATTCTTGTTACTTCTAGTTTCGCCATAAAAGGCGTTAAATCGAAAGAATAGCCGTTATCATTTTTTTGAATTTCGACGCCGTAAGATTCAGCAAACCACTCAGCGTCGCTATCAAAATTATCAGATTCATCCAAATAATCTGCCGAAGAGCAGAAAATTTGAAAAGTTTCGAAATCGATGTCTGTGTCGACATCTTCGTAGTCGGGATTCACATCATTGATTACAAAAACTCTTGAGTGCATAAAACCTCCATTCATAATATTTTTTAAAATTAAAAAGCGGGACAATAGTCGTCCCACTAAAGCAAATGCTTAATTTTTTCATATTTACTCTCAGGAATCGTAAGAAAACACAATTCCTCACTATTTCCTGGCGTTATCAAGAAACCCCACTTTTCACCGTCTTCGCCGGTGAAAGATAATTCAACGCTCCCGCTAATGAGAATGTCCTTTAATTTATCGCGAAACAATTCGCTATCATAGAACTTGGAATAAAAATCATCCAAGTCTATTCCCAACATTTCGTCGTTTTCGACGTAAATTTTGACTCCGAAAAACCCAAAAACCTCTGAATTGTTAGAGGAAAAAAACTCCTCTAATTTTTCTTTCTTTTCTAAATCAACTCTTGTTCCTTTATTAATTGAATAATCAAAACCACTATAATAACCCATAAAAAACCTCCTTAAATAAAATAATAGAAAGTAAAAGAAGCAGGGCGGTAAAACCGCCCGTTAACTTCTAATGCCCGTGATATATTCCACCGCCTTTTCAGCAGATGCTGCGGCGGTTACTACTAACTTTTTGTCGTTCTTTAAAGCCTGTAGCCAACTTTGAATGTAGGCTACAGAATTATTAAATGTTTTTTTAATCCCAGTCATTGAGCACAAAAACGCCGCGCCTAGCTCAGCTATCAATTCTTCCTTTGAGTACTCAACTGAGCCAAAAGCGGCGTTCTGCGCACCGTCTTTGAACCTATTCAAACGACTGGGATGACCAGTCGAATGAACAAGTTCATGGAACAGCGTTTCATAACGCCCTTCGGGCGTTTTAAATATTGTTCGTGGCGGTATAACCACAACGTCTAGAGATGGCGAATAGTAAGCATGATCCCCATCTTCGAGAATTTGAGGGTGATTTTTATAGCCCTTTATAATTTTTTCCGCCTCTTCCAACACCATTTCTGGTGTCTTAGAAACGGTTTTGATTTTGCTTTCGATACCTTCTACGTCATCGAGGTGATAGACGTAGTAGTATCGAAGCATGTATTTAATTTCATACTTTTGACCGTTTTCAGTATTTTCAATTATTTGTTTAGTTTCAGTATCAACATAAAACGGCTTGTAAAACACAACCATATAGGGCGTTGCACCTTTCTTAACTTTTCCGCCATATTTTTTAATTTGGTAAAAAGTCAGGTATTCGCCCATCTTTTTCAGCAATAACAAGTTTATGCCGTGATACGGTTTCCTTGTTTCGTAATTAACCTTAGAACCATACCATGGTTGTTCCCATGGTATTTTGCCATTTTCCAACTCCTGTATAATTTTGTTTGTTATAATTTCATAGACACTAGACATAAAAAACCTCCTATAAAAATAAAAATTAGTTAAATAAAAGAAAATAAGAAAGAATCCTCAGGGTTTATTCAACCCTGAAATAGACGCTTTCTTTTTCAATAAGAAACTGACCATAGATTTCAGGCATTGCAGTTTGCAATGCCTTGCTATCTAGCGTTTTTCTAAGAACGTTCTTGACAGAAACTTTGTTTCCGTCAAACTTCAAAACACCCTCGTTGATAATTTCAATCATCTCTTGCCTAAGGGCGTCTTTCTGTGCTTCCAATTCTTTTTCGCTCTTAGAAATCGATTTATATTTTTCCACCATTACCTTAACATCTTCTGAAACTACTTGTTCATCACCCGTGAAAGCGGGACAAGTTTGCTTAAACGGGCAAAACGAACAAAGTAATCCAATTTCGTATGGCAAATCCACAGTTGTGCGGGTTTGCACATACTTAAAAATCTCGCGAGCCTTTTCAACAAGGTTATTAAATATAATGTCATTTGGCTCGTAACCGTTAAATTCCTCATATTTGCCGCTATTGAGATCTATAGCGAACACAGACCCCTTTATAACGGCATTTGGATACAGCAACTTTGCCAATCCCATTTGGAACTGCAACTGTTGTACCCAACTTTCATAAGGCGCATCAGGCACGCCTGATACGCTCTTCATTTCAACTATACCTATCTTATTAAAATTTGCCGTGTGAAACACAAAATCAGCATGAGCTTTTATAAACTCATACTGAGGATGGACAAGCTCTAACTGAGTCGTCCACCTATAATTTGTCTCAGCAAAGCACTTCGCTAATATCGTTTCTGCGAGATGACCTCGCATAAAACGTATCAAGGTATCATTTTCGTGATCTACCGGATTTAATTTCGCCATAACTATTTTTCTTGGGCAACCGACTACGTCGGAAGCACCGACGTATTTTGAGCGGTCGCCCAAGGATTCTAAAGATTCTCTTTTTGATATTTCCTGTAGCTTCGTGTCAATTATTTCTTTAATCACATTAGCCTCCTATTGTTTTTTCTTTGTTTTCTTTATGCCACCTATTGCTATAATCAACAACCCAATTAAGAACTTCTCTTATTTCATCGTTGTAATTAATGGCTTTGACATTATTTTTAATAAAATCTCTACCGTAGCAACGGGTGATTATGCCAATCACCTCGTCGCCAAAACCCTGTGTAATGCCCTCTATGCCTTCAAAATCCAAAGTAACCGTATTACCGGCGTCAAAAGCATTTTCCATTATTTCTCTAACTTTCTCACCGCTAGGTCTCGTGCCTATAAAAGACACGTTTGGAAACATATCTTTAATTTTTATTACAACGTCCATAAAAACCTCTTATGCAACTTTCTTAATCCAAGCTTTTCTTTCCCTATCGAAAGAAAAACCTAAATTTTTCAATAACGTTTTGTTCTGATAAGTGGCGTTGCCACTAGCTATTAGAACACCTTTTTCTTCCTTAACCTCAACGCCACTTTTTATAAGAATATCAATAGACTCATTTTTAGTATCGGTTCCAGTTTTTGTAGGTTTTGGCGTTGGTTCGGGTTGAGGTTGTGGCTGTGGCTGTGGTTGAGATTCTTGAGGTTGATTTTGTGTTTCAAATTCTTTTTTAACCTTTTCTACATATCTTGAATCATCAAAATAACCCAAAAATACGTCGCTATTAAACCCCAGATAGCTTAGTGCTTTAGTTAAGCTATCTGTATATAATTTTTTCATAAACTCATCATCAGATATCCTAATGGCGTTTATAATAGGAAATTCTCCGCCAGGATAGTAAAAAGCACCCTCTAGGAGACACATACCAAGTTCATTAGAAATACTTATTTTTATATTTTTTAATCCCCAACAACTTCCGTAGCTACCCCACAGCGAGGTAGCTGTTTTAATCTGATAGTAAGCATCGATCGTTGTAAACGATCGCTTGCCATACGAAACTTTTTTTGTAAATCTTGGATCGGTTTTTTCAACTGAATTCCAAAGTTTTAGATTTTCACTATTTGCATTCATAAAAATACCTCCAAAACTATTTTCTTTTTTTCTCTTACTTATATGATTTGTGTTACAGATTTTTAAAATTAGAAAATAACAGATGAGTTATAAACTACACAAGAAGAGTCATTGCAAGAAATAACAACACAAGTATAAATGTTATTATTTCTTCAATAACACTAACTCCTTCTAGATTGTCTTTTCGAATATTATTGGAAATGCGTGGATAAAAAACATCTTTGTTGGCATAATCTTTCATATAAAACCTCCTTTATTTTCTTTTTAAAAATAAAAAAAAGCCGCTTAAGCCAACTTTATAGCATTAAATAGCTATTAATTGGCCTAAACGGCGAAAAATTAAGCAAACAATATTTTTTGAAGCGCTGCATCATGCTCTGCGGACTGCAGAGCACCCTCGGCGTATTTTTCTAAAGTGTGCTGGTTGATACCAGCTTCTTGACTTACATATTGTAATCCAAATTTTTTAATCAATTTTTTAATTGTTTCAGGTTGAAGCATATTATGCTTCGCTCTAAACATTCGAAAAGCGGTATCAATTTCGTCTTGCGGGTTGTTATGGTCTTCGATTTGATCATAGCCACAAGACGAACATTTGTAGAGTTGTATAGGAATTTCAAGAATTTCGTCCATTACAGGGATTTTTCGTGTCGTTGTAACAGACGAAACAACAGTTTCTTTTTCACAAACTGGACAAATCATTTTCATATAACCTCCAAAAAAAATTAGAATGGTATATCTTCATCAATATCCTCTGGTTGCTTAAATCCCTCATCTTTTGAGTTGTTGTTTGCGCCACCAATAAACTGAAAGGCATTCAATACAACCTCATACTTTGAGCGCTTATTGCCCTCTTTATCTTCCCATGTTCGCAAGCGTAAACGTCCTTCGACGAAAAGCGGTATACCTTTCTTGCAATATTGAGCTATCGCTTCGGCTTGCTTGCCAAAGGCAATAACATCAATAAACAATGTTTCAACTTTTGGCGTGCCATCGGCGTCCTTGCCGATGTTTGAATTAATTACCAAAGTAAATGTTGCAACGCCAACATTGGCTGGCGTATACCTGAGTTCTGGATCCCTTGTAAGATTACCCATCAATATTACTTTGTTGAAATTAGACATAAAAAAACCTCCTAAAATAAAAATAGTTAAATACTATTAAAAAATGAAATGTAATTAGAGTGAAAGTTAATCATCACCCTCTTCTAATTCAAAAATTATCTCATACCCTGATTCTACAAAATGCAAAATCAATTCACTTGATGCATTTGCGGATAGAACTACTGACATAAAAACCTCCTAAAAAATTAAAATAAAATTTCGCTCATAACTTTCAAAAAGACAATTGAAATAATAATTAATAAAACAATAATAAACATAAAAACCTCCTAAAATTAAAATATCTCAAAAAATATAAAAATTATTTTTTCCACCTTAAGGCGAGCTACTCTTATGCAACGGTAGCACAAGAGTTTTAACGGTGGGATTAAAATCAAGGCAAAATGATAAGAGGACAAGCCTCTCGAGGATATGCCTTGATAAAATGTGGATATACGCCAACTATCCTTGATTAATCGTTTGATTGGCATATATTATAGATATGATAACGATAGTCACAGTAATAATTCATTAAAAAATGAATTAACCGTTTTACTCCAACTATCTAAAAATGGCTAAAAAATAAAAATAATATTGATAATATAGATAAAATAATAGACAAAGTACGCGGATAAAAAATGAAAAAACGAATATATAGTAGCAGTGTAAATAGTTGTAGAACAAAAAAACAACAGGCGTTCATAAAGAACGCTTAAACTCAATAACCTGCAACGACCTAACGGCCCTGCGCTCGAAGCGCCAATTCTCAATTAAGAGAAAGGTTGCAGTTAACTCATCAGCCGCGACGCTGGTCAGTAAGATAGTAGCGCATCCCCACTACCTTTGTCCAGTCTCCTGCAACGGCTCACGGACCACGCTAAGCGCTAATCCTCAATAAAGAGGAAAGTTGCAGTGAAAGGTTTACCCGTGAATAAACAATGTAATTATATAATAGCGCATTTTTGAAAAAAGTCAAGAAAATGTTACAGAAATAGCTTTTTCTTAGAATATGTAGGTGAAAAAGTCAATCGGTTTCTTTTTCTTTATCAATTTCGACGCTTTCGATTTTTTTCAACAGCCCTTGCTTTATCGCTTCCAAACTGGCGATATCGCTAGAGAACGCCTTTGAGTAAAAAGGCACGAAAAAGCCTCGTAATTTGTCTTCTTTATGCGGAAGCGTTCCCTGCTTGAACTTAATAATAAAATATCCGCCAAAATATCCCTTTTGCACTAATTCTTCAGCAATATATCCTCTTTCTCTCATTATATTGATTATTTTAAGCTGTATGGCTTTTCTTTCTTTCTTGTCGTCAATGTCGTAGTATTGCAAACGCCCCTCTTCTTTTGCCATCCTGGCAAAAGTATCCATAATCTTGCCCGACTGCACAAACACATAGCCGTTTTTGGTTGAAAATGCGCTAAATTTACCATCTATCATCTTATTTAAATACTGGTCTTTAATTATCAAAAGCATTTTCTCTATCGACAGCCATTCTAAATCTATTTCGCTGTCATCTATTTTATCTTTTTTAGTTTCGTCGCCTTTAAGCGCCTTCTCATGTTTAGCTTGCTTTATTATACGATCTAAGTCTGGAATATCATCGTCTGTTTCAGTTGAATTAATAATGTCGTCGCTTTGCGCGCCATTGTCATCAGATTGCTTTTCATTTTCAGTCGCAGCGGCTTTGTTAGGTTCTTGCTGCTCTATTTGCGACTCGGCGTTTTGCTCGATTTCTTGATTGGACTTTTGTTCAATTTGCTGTTGTGGCGGTTGATTGGCTTCTTGTTTTTTGCTTTCCGCATCTTGATTGGCTTTTAATTGCTCAGCCATTTGTTTTTCTTTAAGAGCTTTAAGTTCTTCTTGCCTTGCCGTATGATCCGCTTTTATTAAATCTTTTGAAAACGGTTCTTTAGGCGCCAAGTGATGTTTCGTAATAGCGTCTTCCACTTCTTTGCGACATTGTATCTCCTTATAGCCTTCTATCTGCGAAAGAACATATAAGCTTATGTCAGGATGATCGCCTGTTGCGTATACCCCTACATGGTATTCTGGTATTTTGCCTAAATCATGTCCTAACGCCGCTATAATATCTCTTGGCATAGTTAGATAAGAAAAATCATGAAGTCTCAAAAGTTCTTCGGCAACGTTTAGCGAGTGCTCTAAAAGCGTAACCTGCGAAAGCAAACCATACTCATTTTTTTGATGAGCCAACCTTGTGGCGTCGTAGTCGTTTTCATTTTTTGGATTTTGCACAACAGACGGGCAAGAACCTTTTTCTTCAAGCAATTTCATTATCCCAATTATAACGTTTTTTGGCAGGGGTTCCATAGACTTGTTGTTTTTTATGTGTTTATTGTAAAAAGATTGCAATCTTTCATTTTTAAAAATAGAACTCTCTGTTTTGTCATTTATGGTTTCTTTTTTAATTTCTTGGATTAATTCTTCTTTATATTTTTCTTTGGCTTCTTGATTTTCAAAACATTCCATGCGCCATATTTTGCTCAGCTCTTCTAAGGCTATTTCTTTCTTTGTTTTTGTTATTTCGACATGAACTTCGCCTGTTTTGTCTGTATATTTAAAGCCAAATATTATAAAAATAAAACTCAATATAATTAAGACAGCAGCAATCCATATAAAAACGCTGAGGCTGATAAAACCCTTAAGCAAAAGAACAGCAAACAATAAAATTGTGGCCGGCACAAGTACAAAATACGAAAATTTTTTAATTAATTTAAAAAATATGAAAATTAAGGCTATTAATCCAATTAACTGCAAAGCATAAGTTAACATAATTTTTAGTCTTTTCCTTGCGTATCCGGCGTTGGAAATTTTACGTCTATATAAGCTTCCGACACATTATTAGTAATACCTTTATACATACCATCATAAGAAATATAATAAAATTGTCTGGGCTTTAGCTGTAGAACATTTTCAGGCTTAACAAGAACATCTTCAGCTTCTCTTGTAGATATGCTTCCGCCCGCGCCAAGTATAGGCGAAAAAGTTTTATATTTGCCAAAAAAACCAGATACATATTCTGCAGTAGTCGTATCGGGCACTCTCATAAAAATTTTAGTATTGGTGTTGTCCAAAATGGCGTTGCCTTTATCCTGCCCAAGCTCTGCATATATCTGGCTAACCGACTGGCAAAAACCGTGCAGCCATACGTTTGCGCCGCCGCCTTTGGCGAAGAAATCGTCTATTCTGTTATATAAGACGTTTTGCGCCTCGTCAACAAAAATAGACATAGGCGGATCGACTTTTTTCCCGCTTGAGAACACGCGGCCTACAAAGGATTGTATCATAGACAATATTACCTTGCCGACGGTAAACGCCGCGCGCGAGGTCAAGAGCGAACCCAAATGTACAACCAGAATAACCCTTTGGCCTCTCTCTAAATATTTCATAAATCTATTTGAATCTGCCGTGCCTATTATTTTACCTACGTTTCCGCTTGTTAGCTCGGTAAGCGTGACCCTTAGCGATGAGGATACTTTTGAATAGTAATCCTGTGGCGAATCAAGAATGCTTTTCAAATCCCTTGCCAGCTGAACAGAACCCTCTTTGTTTATCATTCCAACTTCATCCTTCAATTTTTCAAGCGCTTCGTGAGTTATGCCGTTTTTTATGTCAAGAAGATTAAAGTTTGTCGATTCGCCAATGCTTTTAGCTTTCATAATAAGACTGTTTACAACGGCAAGGCTAATCTCGTAGGCGACGTTGTAGAAAAACGGCTCCCTGCCGCCCTCAACGCCGCTGACAATATGCGCCACCAACTCTTCGGGCATATAATAATAAGCCAAAGGGTCAACCACCGCCGAATATTGCGGGAATATCGGCGTGACAAAAATAAGTTCTTTTGTTCTACGCTCTTCCATAGCAACTTGAACTATTTTTGAAAAAAGCTCTATATCGCCTTTTGGATCTAGAACTACGACAGAATAGCCTTTGCGAATGTCTTGCTCAATCATGTTTTCCATAAGGCGAGTATTGTGGGTAACTATGTAGTCGTTGGTAATAAAAAGTCCGTCTTCTGAGTCTATCTTTATGCAAACGGCTTGCGCTTTGCGAGAATAAACTATTTCTTTAACGCCAAGCTTCATATCTTTATAAGCGTAATTTATAGGCAGGCGTTCTCTTCTATCCGATCGGGTGATTAACTCTGTAGGGTTGTCATAGGCGCGAATCGATATGTCATAAGACACTCTGCCGTCTTTCTTTTCGCCGTTGTGAAAATACTTTTTATGCTTTTCTTTAATATATGCGATACATCCCAAACTCCAAGCAAGCCTTTGAAAATCTTTGGCAAGTTGCGGGCTGGTGGTTGTATAAATCATATCGCCACGCTTTCCAACATAACCGTCTGTGCCAAGCAATCCCCTTATCAACTCAAGCCTGTCTTCTATATCAGACTCAAGGTATTCTTCTGGGATAAATTTTTCCCAGGCTCTTTTATCTTTTAAACCTTTTTCTTTTAAAAAGGCTCTAATAGAATTATGCTTGCCGTCTTTTGGTTTGATATTATATTTAAAAACAGTTTTTCTATCTCTATACAAAACCAACTCAACATCTTTAGGTAAAAAGCTTTTAAATCTATTAATAACTTCTTTAGAAGAAACCGTTATTTTTAAATCTTTTAAAGCACCGTCGCCAAGCAAAACGCCAAGAACATAAGGGTGAATCGGCAAATTCTTTTTTGGTTTGCTAACGGGCTTAATTAGCCTAACGCCGAATTTGCCTTTATTGCTTTCTATTTGCGCTTTTAATTGCTCTGTCGTAAGGATTCTTGGCTTTGCCTTGCCCGCTCTTGAAACGCCGGGCTTATATTTGCCGCGCCAATGCCTGTGATGAATTTCCCATAAGTGATCAGCGCTCGCTTCAACATACCTGCCGTCCTCGAAAATTACCTTGTAAAGATCAAGCTCGCCTTGAGGGAACACGCCTGTTACGGTCGCAACGCCGTTGTCCGGCGTGGTAACCTTGTCGCCTACTTTTATGTCGCCTATGCGTATCCATCCCTCGGGCGTGTGGACAAGAGCGTTGATGTCTAAAGCTTTTCCACTTCTTGTGGTCCCAAAGCACCAAAAATGCCCTTTTCTATGGCTGTCTGGCAACTCTATCGGAACAACTTTTTTTTGCGGATCTTTGAGTCTGTAGCCTTTACCTATCTGGGTAATTGGTTCACTGCTTTTTTTCTTAAAAAACATTATCGCCTCTTGGCAACTTTGATAATTACTTTTTCATTGTTTAGGTTTTCTTGCACGTATGAAACTAGTTTTTTAGGTATCTTTACTTTAGTTTCTAATATTGAATACTTACCAGGCACTCTTTCTACGCACTTGCAATCTATATTCACGCCAGTATCCTCTTCTACAGCTTTTTGAAGCAAAAGCTCTGGAAGCTTAGAGCTTGTCCTTGATAAATAAACTGTTAAATCAAATTTAAGGCCAATTTGCACGCTTTTTACTTTTAAAAAAACAAAAAAATAGTATTCAAAAAACTTTAACTGCTCTCCTGGGATTGTATGAATATCCAATAAAATGTTTTTTGTATCAAAAAGCATATCGTTTAGCTTTACTAAGTAATGTCCATTCATTTTTTCCACTGGATACCCGCCGACCAAAGTATGCCTTAAATGTTTAATAGCGTTGTAATTTCTTGATGTTTTTTTAAACAAAAACCTTTCGGTCAATTGCTTTCTTAAATAAGTAATAAACTCTTCATTTGCGCTGTTGAGATCAAATGGTTGGGATTGATTATTGCCGTCATATACGTATATTTTAATCTCGCCGTTATCATAATAAACTTGGGAATCTTTGCCAAAGTAAGAAAATATAGACTCTCTAATAACAAGCTCAATAATAGAAACCACGCTGTCTTTATCTATTTCGTATGTTTCGCTTAAATGCTCTACCATTTGTGAGGTATTCATCACCATCTTTTATTTTAGCCGTGATTGTTTGCAAAATTATTCCTGCTGTTGTCAGAAATAGCGTATTGATAGTACTTTCTTAAATAGGTTATATACACTCGCTTTGTGTAATTGCCGCCACCGTAACCGTTTGGTCCTACATGATAACAAGCAACAGCTCGCCAAGTATATCCGTATTTTTGAATGCACTGTGCTAAAATCCATGCGCCAACATAAATATTG
>JABEBX010020574.1_pt1 | contig 12546 bp, 11 predicted proteins | sample 7245971 | NCBI WGS metagenome assembly JABEBX01 (sample SAMN14506365, study PRJNA622280) | hot springs metagenome | biome: hot spring [ENVO:00000051]|acidic hot spring [ENVO:00002120]; feature: spring [ENVO:00000027]|sediment [ENVO:00002007]; material: sediment environment [ENVO:01001048]...
TCTGCAGGCGCTCACGAAGCTGAAGGCCATGCCTTCCGGCGCGCCGCCGACCGATGAGCGCATCACGGAGGTCATTCTGCACGGACGGCAGATGATGCCCGCCACCTCTCTCACGGACGATCAACTGAGCGATCTGCTCGCCTACCTGCGCACGCTATGACACGAATCCAATTCGAGACCTTCCGCGAAGAGCCAGAATGGTTCACCGGCGCTACCGAAGGAAGCGGGAACCAAGCTCATCCGGCATCCCGGCCTTATCGCCATCGGCTTATACATGTTCCTGGTCGCCGGGGTCGTCGTGGCCAACGTCGTGCAAGGCCGGATCGGACCTTTCTTTCTTGTCTTCTCGGCCCTGTTCATCGCCGGCGGTCTGGGCCTGATGATGATGATGCGCTGGGCATGGGCGCTGACGCTGGCCGCGGTCGCGATCCTCTCGGGTCTGTGCTTCTGGATCAGCGTGGCGCAGCGCCTCTTCTCCTACCTGGGGCTCGGCATGATCAATCTGGTGTTGTTCCTCTACCTGGTGCGCGACGAGGTACGCCGGAATCTGCGCTAAGGCCGTTCGCGCCTGCCTCTCTGCGCATTTGGCCTCCGCTCCATCCTTGCCTGTCCCTACTTCTACAATAAAATATGATGAATCTGGTGCAGATTGAGCCTATGCGCCGCGCGCCCGCGCCCAAGCCGGAGTGGCTGAAGGCGCGCGCGCCGGTGGGCGAGAACTATCACGCCCTCAAACGGCTGGCCCGGTCGCTCGGTCTGCATACGGTGTGCGAGAGCGCGCAATGCCCCAACATCGGCGAGTGCTGGCACCACAGAACTGCGACCTTCATGCTGCTGGGCAACCTGTGCACGCGGCGCTGCGGATTCTGTGCCGTGCCCAAGGGACGGCCCGCGCCGATCGACTTTGACGAGCCGCGCCGCGTGGCGCAGGCCGTCTCCGCGCTCGGGCTGGAATTTGCCGTGATCACGAGCGTCGACCGCGACGACGATCTCCTGGGCGGAGCGCGTGTCTTCGCCATGGTGATCGATGAGATTCGCCGCCAGGCGCCCGGCTGCCGCGTCGAAGTCCTCATCCCCGACTTTCAGGGCGATCGTGAGGCGATCCGCACGGTGGTCGAAGCGCAACCCGAGGTGCTGAATCACAACACCGAAACGGTACCGCGCCTCTATCGCGTGGCGCGCTCGGGCGCGCGCTACGAGCGCAGCCTTGAACTATTGCGCTACGCCAAGGAGCTGCGGTCTGAAGGAACAACGAAGTCCGGCGTGATGGTCGGCCTCGGCGAAGAGACGCGCGAGCTGCTCGAAGTCTTCCGCGATCTTGCCGCTACGGGCTGCGACATTCTGACCATCGGCCAGTACCTGCGCCCCTCGCGCGACCACCTTCCCATGAAGCGCCTCTACACGCCGCGCGAGTTCGCCGCGTTGAAGACTGAGGCGCTGAAGATGGGCTTTCGGCACGTTGAATCGGGACCGCTGGTGCGGTCGAGTTATCACGCACACGAACAGGCGGCAGCCACCGGCGCAATCGGCGCAGCATGAGGCAATCCAAACGTCGAACCGACCAGCCGGGGTTGTAGAATAGCGGTTGGCAAGTTCGCCAGAGTGAGGAACACTTACGATGACAGCCTTTATGGCCGGAAATCCGGCGCTCAAGGATCTTTACAGCGACCTCAAACGGCGCATGGACAACGCCGTGGCAGGCTTTCAGGCCAACCTGGCCGCCACGCGCACCGGCCGCGCCAGCGTGCACATGCTCGACCAGGTGAAGGTGGACTATTACGGCACACCGACACCCATCAACCAGTTGGCGCAGATATCGGCGCCCGAGCCGCAGCTCATCACCATCTCTCCCTGGGATCCCAGCATCATCAAGGAGATCGAGAAGGCAATCCAATCCGCCGATCTTGGCTTTAATCCCATCTCCGACGGCAAGGTCATCCGCGTTCCCGTGCCACCCATGACCGAGGAGCGCCGCCGCGATGTCTGCAAGCACCTGAACAAGGTGCTCGAAGAGCACCGCACCGCCGTGCGCAACGTGCGCCGCGATGGCAACGACGCCCTCAAGAAGATCGCCAAAGACAAAAAGATCAGCGAAGACGACGAGAAGCGCGCGCTCGAAGAGGTGCAGAAGATGACCGACGTCGAGATCCGCCGCATGGAGGATCTCTCGCAGAAGAAGGAAGCTGAAGTGATGCAGATCTGAGGAGTCGGCGCGTAACGCACCGCTCCCGGCGGCGTCGGTCGCCAGTTCGACGGGCGCGTAGGTCTCCCGCCCCACGCGCTCCTGGGCTCCCCTGGAAAAACACCGGCAGCCGGTCGCGCGGCAAGAGCGCGGATCAAGGCTTTTTCGGTCGCTTGTAAAAGGGGAGCGGAACCTGTTTGGCGCGGACGCGGCTGCCGCGCACGTCGACCAGAACGTCATCGCCCGAATTGGCGATGGCAGTCGGCACAAGAGCCATGGCAATGTTGGTTTTAAGGAACGGCGCGGGGCTGCCCGACGTCACCTTGCCGATCACTTCTCCAGAGGTTGAAAGTACGGAGTACCCATCGCGGGCGATGCCGCGCTCGACCATTTCAAGGCCGACAATCCTGCGCTTCGGCCCGCCGATTGCCTGCGCTGCGAGCAGGGCGTCGCGGCCGACGAAGTCGTCTTTGTCGAGTTTGAGCCAGCGCGTAAGGCCGGCTTCCAGAACATTGATCTCCTCTGAAATCTCGTGGCCGTAAAGGCTCATGCCGGCTTCGAGGCGGAGGGTGTTGCGCGCGCCCAGGCCGCAGGGGCGGATGCCGAACTCGGCCCCGGCATCGAGCAGCGCATTCCACATCTTGACGGTCGTAGGCTCGTCGGAGGGGATGTAGACCTCGAAGCCGTCTTCACCCGAGTAGCCGGTGCGCGCGATCATCACGTTGGGAATGCCGGCGACTGTGCCCCAGGTAAACCAGTAACTCCTGATCGCGGCGAGATCGACTTTGGTCAGTTTGGCAAGAGTTTCGAGCGAGCGCGGACCCTGCAGGGCGAGCTGCGAATAGTCGTTCGAGTCGTTGCTCAGGTGAATGCCGGGCCAGCCGCCCACCTGCTGTCTGATCCAGGCGAAGTCCTTTTCCGTGGTGCCGGCGTTGACCACCAGAAGATAATCGTTGGCGCCGAGCCGGTGCACCAGAATGTCATCGACGAACGTACCGGAGGGCGTGAGCAGGGCGGAGTAGTGCGCCTGTCCGTCGGCGAGCCGGGCGGCGTCGTTCATGGAAATGTGCTGCACGGCAGCGAGCGCGCCGGGGCCGCGCAACTGGATCTCGCCCATGTGGCTTACGTCGAAGAGGCCGACGCCAGCGCGCACGGCCATGTGTTCAGCGATTAAACCACTGCCGGAACCCGGATACTCGACCGGCATATCCCAGCCGCCAAAGTCGACCATTTTGGCCTTGAGGGCGCGGTGTGTTGCATTGAGGGCGGTTTTGTTGAGAGGCGCAGCGGAAACGGATTCGGACATGGAAGTTCCTTGAAGGAGCGGCTCACCGCCCCCTCTACACCATAGGCACTGGCGCTCGCCAGGTCAAACCGGCAGGCCCGCAATTCGTTGAGCCAAATGCAGGTGTTTACTCTCCGATCAACAATTTGGTTACCTTCCGGCTTGCGCATTTTTTGCTTGACCGCTCGGGCCGATCCCGACGCCATCTTCTTCTACTGCAACTGCAATCATGGCTTTGCTTTCCCTCTGGCGCCCGTGAACGCCCTCTTCCACAGACCCAGGCACTATATCTTGTGACAACGGGAGTCAAGTAAATACCCATCTCCGTCTATTCCCGCACGGCGATGCCCAGGGCCTTCATCTTGCGGTAGAGATGGCTGCGCTCGAGGCCCAGTAGTTCGGCGGCGTGACTGATGTTGTTGCGGGCCTCTTCGATTTTTTTCTGGATGTACTCGCGCTCGTAGGCGTCGCGGGCCTGTTGCAGGCTTGCGAACTCCTGCGCCCCGCGCGCGCCGCTCTTCTGCGTGAGCGTGGGCAGGTGCTTGCGCTCGATGCGCAGTGTGCGCGGGTTGAGAATCAGCACGCGTTCGATCACGTTCTTCAGTTCGCGCACGTTGCCGGGCCAGTGATAGTGGCCGAGGATCTCCAGTGCGTCGTCAGAGATCTCCATGCGCGGCCGGCCATACTGGCGGCCGAACTCGGACAGAAACTCGCGCACCAGCGGGGGAATGTCCTGCTTGCGCTCGCGCAGCGGCGGCACGAAGAACGGCACCACGTTGAGCCGGTAAAAGAGGTCCTCGCGGAAGTTGCCCTTGGCAATTTCTTCTTCAAGATCCTTATTGGTGGAAGCGATCAGTCGCACGTCGACACGCAACGGCTGCGTGCCGCCCACGGGGGTGAACATCTGGTCGTCGAGGGCGCTGAGCACCTTGGCCTGCGTTTTCAGGCTCATGTCGCCCACTTCGTCCAGGTAGAGCGTGCCGCCGTCGGCGCGTTCGAGGGTTCCGCGCTGGTCGAGAGTTCGCGGCTCCGCGGGCGCGCCGGGTTGCGCGCCATGGCGCACGCCGAAGAGTTCGGCCTCAATGTGCGCCTCGGGAATCGCCGCGCAGTTCAGCTCCACAAACACGCGGTCGCGGCGCAGGCTCTCGGCGTGAATCGAGCGCGCAATCAACTCCTTGCCCGTACCCGACTCGCCATAGATGAGCACGCGGCCGTTGGTGGGCGCCATCAGGCGGATCTGCTGGCGCAAGGCCTTTACCGGAACACTCTCGCCCGTCAACACTGAGGCAGCGCTGAACTGGCGCTTGAATTCGACGTTTTCCGCGCGCAGCCGCCGCGCCTCGACTGCATTTTTGACCACGATCAGCGTGCGCTCGAGCGAAAGCGGCTTTTCCAGGAAGTCGTAGGCGCCCAGCTTGGTGGCCTTCACCGCGGTCTCAATGGTTCCGTGGCCGCTGATCATCACCACTTCCGGCCGCGTCTCCAGAGGCCACCCGCTGATCTCGGCCAGCATTTCGAGTCCGTCGCGGCCGGGCAGCCAGATGTCAAGCAGAATCACGTCGTAGGGTGCGTCGCGCAGAAGCGTCATGGCCTCTTCCGCGCTCCCTGCTCCGGCCACGCCGTAGCCCTCCTCACGCAGAATTTCCTCGAGCGAACTGCGAATCTCCGCTTCGTCGTCGACCACCAGGATGTGGTTCATGAGGCGAGCCTCCCCGCTGTTTGCTTGCCGCTCAATGCGGATGCCGGCTCTGTGCCGGACGCGGCAACCGGCAGGCGTACCGTGAACCGCGCGCCCTTGGGGGAGTTGGACTCGGCGCCGATTGTGCCGCCGTGCTCCTGCACGATCTTGGCCGCGATTGAAAGTCCCAAACCTGTACCGCGATGCTTGGTCGAATAGTAGGGCAGAAACAGGCGCTCGCGAATCTCCTCGGTCAGGCCATGGCCTGTATCGGAAACCGTCACCTCGATCGCGGCTCCGTCCTCAACCAGCGCCGTGCCAAGCACCAGCACGCGCAGCAGGCTGCCCTGCATGGCCTCGGCCGCATTGTCGACCAGGTTGGCCAGCGCGCGGCGAATGGACTCGGGATCGGCCATCACCGGCGGCAGACCGGGATCGAGATCGCGCTGCACGGTAATGCCTTCAAGACGGCCCCCGAAGAGCGCCAGCGCCTCTTCGACGATCTGGTTCATGTCGCAGGCGCGCGGCTGCGGGGCGGGAAACTGGGCCAGCGTGGAAAACTGGTCGACCAGCGTGCGCAACGTGCCCACGCAGTCCAGAATCACTTCGCTGCACTTGCGGATGACATTCGACGATTCCGCGCTGCCGCGATCGAGATGCCGGCGGATGCGCTCGGCACTGAGGGCGATCGGCGTAAGCGGATTCTTGATCTCGTGCGCCACCTGCTGCGCCACTTCCTTCCACGCCAGTTGCCGCTGCGCGCGCAATAGCTCTGTCGAGTCTTCAATGACGAGGACCGATCCCACGCGGCCGGGCGCCAGTTCAAGCCGGGCGCTGGTAATGGCCAGATGCACGACGCGTCCTCGCGCGCGAAACTCCACTTCCGTGGATGCCGCGCCCATGCGATTCCCGCGCCGGATCACGGCGGCCAGGTCTTCGGCGCAATCGGCCGGCAGCAGATTCTCAAGTCTCTCTGCGGCCAAGGCGGCATCTTCCTTCAGTCCCATCAGCGCGGCAAAGGCGCGATTGGCCTGCAGCACCACGCCTTCGCTGTTCAGCGTGACCACTCCTGAAGGAATGGTCTCCACGATGGTTTCAAGCTCACGCCTGCGCTCTTCCACAGCCAGGTTGGCCGCTGTGAGTTGCGCCTGCGCGCTCTCGGCCAGTTGGCGGCTGGCTTCGAGATCCGCGGCCATGTGGTTGAAGGAGCGCACCAGATCGGCCATCTCTCCGGTAGCCACGGCCGGCACGCGCTTTTCATACTTCCCCTCAGAAATCTCGCCCATGGCATCGGCCAGGGCTTCCACGGGGCGCGTGATCTGTTTCGATAGAAAGAGTGCCAGCCAGACGCTCGAGAAGAAAACGAAGACCGTGATCAGCAGCAGCAGCAGGGTGAACGTGGTGCGGAGCTCACGGCGGGAGCGGAAGAGCTTCCAGTACTCGGCCATGCCGGAACGGATGTGCGCCGTGGTCTGGCTCAAGCCATGCGGCAGAGGCAGCGCGGCCACGACCGTTTTGCCCGAGGCGGTATCCGCCGCGCCCAGCGCGTATCCCTGGCCGGCCATGCGAAGCAGCGTCTCGTCGCTGCGCTGCGCGGCGCTCAGGAGGATCTGCGAAAGCGGGCCGCTGGGCAATGCGCCCTCCGGCTCTGTTTCATCAAGCCACGACTCCACACGCGCAGGGCTTGAGTCTGGCGGATTCTGAAAGCCCGCCAGCATCCGGCGATCCTTGTCGTAGACCACCGCGAAGCCGCCATCGAGCGTGATGCCATGCGCATTCAGCTCCCGAACCATATCGGCACGCGACTTGTCGAGCGCCTCCGATGCCGCAATCGACTCGGCTTCCAGCCGCGCGTTGGCCGTGGTGTATTGCGCAAGCTCCAGCACCACGCGCATTGAGTCCTCGCGCAGGCCAGCGGTTGGCTGCGAAAACCAGCGGTCGATGGACCGGTTCATCAGCAGGAAGCTGAACAGAAACATGCACACCGCGGGAATCAGGGCGATCAGCGCCGCGCCGGCCACCATGCGCGTGCGCAGGCGTGCTCCGAGAGCGCTGCCGCTCTGATCGGCGTAGAGCTTGAGGATGTTCCTGAAGAGCAGCGCCAGCAGCAGAAGAAGAAGAAGAAACACCAGCACGATGAGGCCGAAAAACGCCAGCGTCTCCCCCGAAGTGATGGGGTTGAGAAACCTGACGGCAGAGAAGTTGAACGCCTGCAGCGCGCCTAGAAAGGCAAACAACAGCACCACTCCCACGGTAAGCAGGATGACAGCGCGACGCCGCGAATCGATCGGAGACGGCATGGGGCGATTATAGTTCCGCGCAAGGCAGGCGGGCAGCTCGCCCTTTCCTGATGAAAGAACGTCGCCCTGGATGCATGGAGGGGTATGGGCAACCCGCAATATCCCACGCAACAATCACGCCGCTAGCCACCGAGGCAGGTTTCCAGGCGGCGGGCGGACTCGACCCATGGATGATCGGGCGGAACCGACTTGCGCTTGCCGGCTACCTGATCGAGGGGCACCGGCTCAGCGCCTTCGCCGCGGGCCGCTACCATCACGCCAAACTGTCCCTTGGCGATCAGATCGGCGCAGGCCGTACCCAGGCGCGTGGCCAGAATGCGATCGGCCGCGCAGGGCGTGCCGCCGCGCTGCACGTAGCCCAGGATCGTTACGCGCGACTCAAGGCGGGTCAGCTCTTCAAGCTGGTGGGCCAGGCGCAGCGTGTTGTCCTGGTGACGGACCTCGAGAGCGGCAATGGCGCGCTTGGCTGCAATCTTCTCGCTCAGTGTCTTGGCGCGTTCAAGTTTCTTCTCCGCGGCGGCGAAGATGCGCGCGTCGTCGCGGCTCATGGCGCCCTCGGCGACGGCCACAATGCTGAAGTTGCTTCCCCGCTTGCTGCGCCGGCCGATGGCCTCGGCGATCTTCACCACGTCGTAGGGAATCTCAGGAAGCAGAATCACATCCGCGCCGCCAGCCAGTCCCGCGCCGAGCGTGAGCCAGCCGGCCCGGTGGCCCATGATCTCGGTCACGATGATGCGGTGGTGGCTGTGCGCGGTCGAGTGCAGGCGATCGATGGCTTCGGTAGCGATGTCGAGCGCCGTGGCATAGCCAAAGCTCGCATCGGTCATGGCCACGTCGTTGTCGATGGTCTTGGGCAGCGTGATGACGTTGATGCCGGCCTTGTGGAGACGCAGGGCGTTCTTCTGCGTACCGCCTCCACCCAGGCAGACGAGGCAATCGATCCCCCACTTCTTTAGATTGTTCCGGATCACTCCGGTCATGTCTTTCGTGTGGCCGTCGATCTCCATGCGATGGGGTTTGTCGCGGCTGGTGCCCAAAATTGTGCCGCCGACTGTGAGAATGCCGGAGAGCGTGGTGCGATCCAGCTCAAACCGCCGGTTCTCGACCAGTCCGCGAAAGCCGTCGCGAAAGCCGACGATCTTCATGCCGTGATAGCCGAGCGCCGCCTTGCCCACGCCGCGGATCGCCGCATTCAGGCCGGGGCTGTCACCGCCGGCAGTGAGAATTCCGATGCATTTTGGTTTGGTGGCCATCAATAAACACTATGGGGCACGGATGGAGCATTTGTCGAGATGCCACCTCGTCCGATGGGTGGCAGCTCGTCAAATGGCGGAACAGTCCAGAGGGCTCAGCACCAGGTTGCTGATGTTGGAAACAATCGGGTCGAAGGCGAAGCGCGGATCGGAGGAGAGCTTCTTCCATGCTGGAGCGTTTCTGAAGACATCCCACCTGGCTTCAAGCTCTGCCAGATCACCGAAGCTCAGCATGTAGGTGAGGCTGGGCATGCGGGAGCCGACCAGTGTATCGCCGAAGAAGACGGGGCGGAGGCCGGAAGCCAGAAAGATCTCAAACTCGCCGGAGTGGAACATCTGAACTTTGCGCAGGTGCTCACCATTTGAAGGACTCTCGTAGGTGCGGAGCTGGAAGATGCGCTTGGCCGCGGTGGCCGAAGAGGCAGGCGGCGTGAGGCGGGGCCAGCCTTCAAAAGCGGCCAGCAACCAGGACTCTGCGCGCTCAAAGGCTGGAGCGGCGGCTCTCGCGTTCCAGAAAGGCGCGGCCGCCTGAAGGAACTCCGCATCGCGCGCCAGCCGCAGGTCCAACTCGGCCAGGGCGTCGACGGAAACGCCGGGAACCAGCAGATAGTACGCCGGCGTCTGGGGACCGAAATCGAGCTTGAATGCGCCCACCGGTCCAAGACCCATCCGCTTAAGCGCCGGCAGCAGGGCGCCCGCAAAATAGTTCTCCGTCAGCTTCAACTGTGGCCCGCTGACCATGTGATAGCGGCGCAAGAGGTAGAACTCGCGCCCGGAGACGGTCGAAGCCCGGACAGGCGCAGACTGCGCAGCGGCTGCGGCTGAGGCGGCAAGCGAGGCGGCGAGAAATCGGCGGCGTTCCATGGTTCTCCTCCAAAGAAAAGACCATTGTAAGCCGACGGGCGACGCATGTTCTTCGCGCCGAGCCGCTCTCCAGACTAAGGCAGTTCCTTCAGCCGCAAATCCTTGAAGGTGATCTGGTAGCCTTCCGCTTCGAGTCCGACGTAGCCCTTCGCAAGCCCCACCTTGACCGTGTTCACCACCTTGCCATTGACGGCCAGGGTGCAGGTCAAGCCTACACAGCGGATGTCGTAGGTGTTCCACTCGCCCGCTGGCTTCACGCGGTTCTCCGTCATCTCCTTTTGGAGGTTGAAGCGCGTCGGCTTGCCGTCGATCGGCGTCACGCCGAAGATGTAGCCGCCGCCGAGCGAGGTCTGCGCCTGGTGCCAGATGGAGCCGTCAAGACTGTTCCGGAAAAACACCCCCGAGTTGTACTTCGGGTTCGGCATCGCCACGGGCGTAAAGCGCCACTTGACGTGGAAGGTGAAGTTCGCGACCTCGCGATTGAAGCGCAGCCATTCATGGCCGCCGTTGCCGTCGCAGACGATCTGCTTCTTCGCGTAGTCGATGTGCCATTGCGGCGTCTGGCTTACCGGATGAGTGGGCGGAATGGCCACGCGCGTCCAGGCTTCCTGGCCGCCGATGGATCCGCCCGCAGGAAAGAAATTGATGCTCTGAGCCGATAGGCTGACGGCGGCAAACAGGAGAACAAGGCAGACCGGGCCGCACGTGGCAGCGATGCGGCGGGTCAAAGATTCACTGATATGGATTTTCATCGCGGGTTTCCTCCCGGGACGGATGCGGGGTTTACGCCTTTCGGCAGTCCGCAGAAATTGTAGCATTTGCCGCGGCGCGCACATTCAGGCGCGCACCGGCGCGCTACCGTGCAATCAGAAACATCACCCAACTGAGCACAATCGCCGAGCCTACGAAGAGCGCGAAGCAATAAGCGCCATAGCGAAACATGCGCGCGGGCGTGTCGCGCATGGTGATGCCGAAGACCGTGGAGGCGAAGAGCGCAAAGAGCAGAAGCGCCGTGAAATGCGAGGGATGAATCACGAAGACTTCCTCCCCGTGCGCAGATTGTGCGCGTCTACGGCGGCGATGACGTTGAGCAGGCCGGCGACCACGATAAAGACCTTGCCGTAGTCGGCGACGGTCGTCTGCACCGGCTGCGCGCCCAGGCCCATGGCGCGGCTCACCATGTAAAGCAGGCCGCTGCCCAGGTCGCCGAGCATGCCGAGCAGGCCCAGAACGTCATGCGCGCTGGTGTAGATCATGCCCTGCATGGCCAGTCCCAACACAAACATGGCCACAATGGAGACCGCCAGCAGTGTCCCGCGGATCCACTTGCCGAGGAGAAAATGACCGGCGCCTGGCACCAGCCATCCAGCGATGAGAGGCAGATACACGAAGCCCACTTCCGATTTCCTGCCCGCTGGAGGCTTGTTTGGCGTGGTGGACATTCCTTCTTGACTATACAGAGCCAGGGAACAGGGGAACAAGGGAGCGAGAAAAACAGCCTGGATATTTGAAAGCAAGCCCCGCCCGAAGGTGGGGCCTGCTTGTCCGAGGCGTATACGGTCTATTGCTGACCGATACTGAGCGAAGAATGACTACTTGAGTTGTCAAGGCACACAACGCGGCCATAGGTGTTTGAATTGGTTGCCGTATCCACGCTGACTGCGATGCAGTAGGCCATGGTTTGTGTGGCGCCGTTCTGCGTCGCCTGGGCATTGAAGACGCCGAAGGCGCCGTTCGGATCGAGACCCAGCGCTCCCGTTGTGGAGTTGGCGGTCGTGTCCGGGAAGACACCGCCGGTGATCCCGGTGCAACTGAATGGGCCGCAAAGGCCGTTACTCCAACTGGCCCAATCCTGGCCGCCTTCGTCCTCCGCATAGCTTGTGAAGGATCCATTGCTGCCAATGGTGAAGGACGCGTTATTGGGGCTGAGGTTGGTGTAGTAGTCATCCACCTTGTGCAGGAAATAGCTGGCCGCGATATTGGCGTCGGACCAGGCGCCTGATGTGGGTGGGGTCTGCGGTTCGAGCCATCCGAGTAGATCCTGCGCGGTCGAGCCGCTCTCGCCGGTGTCTCCAAGCAGCACGGCCGCCGATCCGGTGTCGTAGATATACATGACATCGCCGGGTGACCCAAAGGTAGTGCGTCCGGTTGTGGAATCCGTTGTGTAGGACGTCGAGCCAATGCTCCGTGCCTTTACCGTTCCAGCATCGTTCTCAATCCACACGTTCGGTGTGATCTGCGCGGCGCTGGAACTGCCCGTCAGTTGCGCGACGACGGACGCGAACGAAGTGAGGCTGGTGTCCGGCCCGGAGCTGTACATGACCATCGGCCCGCTCAGCGGATCGCTGGCCGTCACGTGCCCCGGATTCTGCGCCCGCGCTTCGCCGATTTGGAAGTCGGCGTTGCTCGACGCATTGTGCGAATTGATGCTCATGATGAGGGTTTCTTTCACGGGATTATTTGTCAGATAGATCACCATGGGATTGGCGGCTCCCGTTGGGCCTAGGGAGATCGTCATGCGTCCGTACGCGTCTGTCGTGCCGGAGTAGCTGCCGGTAATGGTCTGGTCTCCGAAGTACACGCCGTTGTTTACCCCGTCCGCAAGGCCGGAGATGGATCCGCTGCCGAACGAAGAGAAGCCGATCATCGATTCAAGATTGCCTTCCATGGACTCACCCCTCAGGGCCCAGACGTAACCGCCGCCCGGCGAGAAGCCCGAAACACCGCTCGCGGACTGCTCGTAGCAGTGGCCGGAGCTCCATTTGCCGCTGGGCGTGGCGCCCACATCGTCCATGCTTATGAGCGCGAGTTCAGAGAAGAAACCTGTGCCATCCAGTTTTCCTCCGGCGATGGCCAGCACGAGACTACCGCTCTGATTGGCGGCGCTGAGGAGCGCATAGCCCCGGTCGTCCGAGCCAACGGCGTAGCTGCCGCTCAGCGCGCCGTTTGTGGCCGCGCTCGTATATCCCTTGGTGGGGCTGTTA
>JABEBX010022319.1_pt1 | contig 12546 bp, 11 predicted proteins | sample 7245971 | NCBI WGS metagenome assembly JABEBX01 (sample SAMN14506365, study PRJNA622280) | hot springs metagenome | biome: hot spring [ENVO:00000051]|acidic hot spring [ENVO:00002120]; feature: spring [ENVO:00000027]|sediment [ENVO:00002007]; material: sediment environment [ENVO:01001048]...
GTATTGATATAATGCTTTCATTAGACAGTTCTGAAAAAAAAGAAAATGTTGAACAGGCTCTTAAAGGTCATATTCTTGCTGAAACACATATAATTGGAACTTATAAAAGATAGTTTACAACCAAAATTTCAGATTTTTTTGACGGGTATCTTTAAAAATTGTAATATCCTTTTATGGATGATGAGATAAAAAAACTAGTGGAAATCCAGAATATTGACATTAAAATAATGGATATAAACCAGCAGATTTTATCTTTACATGAAGAATTAAAAACCCTCAAGAACAACATAGATCAAAAACAAAATGAATCCAAAAAAAATGAAAAAATACATAAAGATATAAAATTGGAAAGGAAACAGCAGGAAATAGAATTAAAATCAAAAGAAGACCAGATTAAATCTCTTCAAAAAAAACAAAATGAAGTAAAAACAAATAAAGAATATACCGCCATGAATGATGAAATAGAAAACCTTAATAAAACTGTCTCTCATATAGAGGATGCTGTCTTAAATCTCATTGAAACTGACGAAAAATTGACAGAACAAGAAAAATCTTATTCTTCAAAAATAGAATCTGATAGAGAAAATATTGAAGAAACAGAAAAAAAATTTAATCATGAAATAGATGAACTTAACAAATTTTCTGAAGAAAAAACCAGAGAAAGGGAATCACTTTTAAAAGATATTAATCCTAAACTTTTTTCATTTTATGAGGGTATAAGAAAAAATAAAAAAGATGGAATTGCCATCGTAAAGGTTTTAGCAGAAAAAAAGGGGAATGTATGTACAGGATGTAATGTATATATAGCCAGTTATATGATTGAAAAAATAAAAAGGAACAAAGAACTAATGCAATGTGAAAATTGCGGTAGAATTCTATATATGGATTAAAAATGGAATCAATATCAATATATCTTGACGGAACGAGTAAACCCAATCCGGGTGACTGTGCATATGGTTTTGTTCTTTACGAGGGGAACAGCAATGTGGTTATTGAAAAATCTGGGGCATATGTTGGAAAAGGCACAAACAATATTGGTGAATACTGCGGATTAATATTTGGACTTATAGGAATTCTTAAAAAGAACGTTAAAAAAACTTCTATTTATACAGATAGTCTTCTTTTGGTAAAACAAATAAATGGAGAGTATAAAGTAAAAGATGAGAATCTAAAAAAATTTAATCTTATTGCAAAAGGTATATTATCTCTTTTTAAAGAGTATGCAATATATCATATACCGGATAGTCAGAATAAAGAAGCACATAAAATTGCAAATTCTTTTTTACCAGAAAATTTTCTGGAGTAATCGGATAGCCGCTTTGAAAACTTTTCAAAGAGGAAAGTCCGGGCTCCTGCAGGAAGGATAACTTCTAACAGAAGTAGACCGCAAGGTCTGGAAAGTGCCACAGAAATTACATCTCACAGACAAAAATCTGTGAAAAAGTGAAATGGCGAGGTAAGAGCTCACCTTTCAGATAGTAATATCTGAAGCAAAGGCAAACCCTATCCGGAGAAAAACTATATAGAATCTGGTCCTGCCATATAGATTCGGGTAAGTTGCTTGAGCATATAGGCGACTATATGCCCAGATGAATGGCTATTTAAACAGAACCCGGCTTATGAATTACTCCAGAAAAAAGGATATCCTAAATGAAAGATTTTTCTATTTTAATAGGTGGAAAAGCAGGAGAAGGTGTTGATACTTCAAGCGCACTTATTGGGAAAATTTTAAGTAGACTTGGATATAGAATATATATCTATAGAGATTATCCTTCTCTTATCCGCGGCGGCCATACATTTTCAATAATAAGGGCTTCTGAAAAACAAATAGGCGCTCACTATAACTCTATAGATATCCTGCTTGCACTAAATCAGAAAACAATTGATAAACATACAAACAGGTTGAAAAATAAAAATTTCATCCTGTACGATTCAGATGTAGGAAAATCAGAAACAGGAATTGGCATGCCTATTGATAAAATCATAAAAGAGGAAAAGGCAAATCCTGTTATGAAAAATACATGCATTATCGGCGCCTTATGCAAAACCATGGGCATTAAGTGGGAAATACTTGCAGATGTTTTTAAAAAACATCTGCAAAAAGAAACCGCACTTAATCTTAAGATTGCAAAACTGGGATATGACTATGCGCCCGAGTTTATGAATATTGATACTGTTTCAAATGAAATTCTTCCTCTGGTTACAGGCAATGAAGCCATTGGATTAGGATTATTAAAAGCCGGATTAACAACATATCTTGCCTATCCGATGACACCTTCTACAGGTATTCTTCATTTCCTTGCCCAAACAAGCATAACTGAGTCAACACTTAAGGTTTTACAACCTGAAAGTGAACTCAGCGTTATTCTTATGGCTTTGGGGTGCTGCTATTCCGGAGAAAAAGTTGCAGTAGGAACGTCTGGCGGGGGTTTTTGCCTAATGGTGGAAGGATTAAGTCTTTCTGCAATGGCAGAATTGCCTGTCACTATTGTTCTTGGCCAACGTACAGGTCCAAGCACAGGACTGCCCACCTATACAGGACAGTCAGAACTATTATTTTCTATTACGAGCGGGCATGGCGGATTTTTCAGACTGGTTGTTGCACCGGGTAATGCCGAAGAAGCATATTTATGGTCTGCTTTGTCTATGAGTTTGTCATGGAAATATCAAATCCCTTCAATAATAATTACTGATAAAACAATTGCTGAAGGAACGTATAGCTTTATTCACAAACCCCTGATTCTTCCTAAAGAAAATAACGAATCAGGGGATAAAAAAGAACCATATAAACGATATTTAAATACTGAAAATGGCGTTTCTCCTCTTGCATTCCCTCAGAATAAAAATATCATTGTAAAAGTAAATAGTTATGAACATGATGAATATGGAATAACAACAGAAGAACCTGACATAACAAAAATTATGCAGGAAAAAAGATATAGAAAAACAAATTTTCTGACAGAAGAAATTAAAAAATATGAAACTGTAAATGTTTATGGAAATGCAAACTCTGAAACTGCAATTTTAACATGGGGATCCAATAAAGATGTTTGTATTGAAGCCGGAGAAAAATTAGGAATGCGCATTGTTCAGCCTGTCATGTTATCTCCTTTTCCACTGGATAAATTCAAAAATGCGCTTAAAGGCGTTTCAAAAATCATCTGTGTTGAAAATAACATTGATGGACAATTATCATCCCTGGTTAAATACTATGGGATCAATGTTGACAAAAAAATTTTAAGATATGATGGCAGACCATTTACGGTTGATGAATTAGAAAAAGGACTCAAATGATAGACATAAAAAACTTAAATACTTATGCAAAAAATACATGGTGTCCGGGATGTGGGAATTTTTCAATACTTAATTCAATAAAATCAGTAATAACTGAATTGTCTGATGAAATTCCTGTAGAAAATTTTGTAATTGTTTCAGGCATAGGATGCCATGCAAAAATTGTTGATTATATAAATGTAAATAGTTTTTATTCTTTACACGGAAGAGCCATACCTGCAGCCGAGGGAATAAAAATTGCAAATCCAAACCTCAAAGTCATTGTCTTTGCTGGTGATGGTGATGCGTATGGAGAGGGACTTGAACATCTTCTTTTTGCCGCAAAAAGGAATATTGATATTACGGTGATAGTCCATAACAACAGAGTTTATGGTCTTACAGTAGGTCAATGCACCCCAACTTCTCCACTTGGATTTAAAGGAAAATCTACCCCATCAGGTACAGTGGAAATGCCTTTTAATCCTTTACATCTACTTTTATCTTCAGGAGCAACTTTTATTGCCCGTGGATATTCACACGGAATAGACCTTCTGAAGAACCTTTTTAAACAGGCCATTTTACATAAAGGATTTTCAATTGTTGATGTACTTCAGGTATGTGTTACTTTTTACAATATGTATGATTACTACAACAAAAAAGTATATGAATTAAAAGACCATAACAGCTTTGACTATCAATCATCTGTTAATAAAATACAAGAATGGGATTATAATTCAGATGCCCGAATAGCCCTTGGAGTTTTTTATAATAAAAATGAAATCCCATTTGAAGAAAAGATTTCAAAAAATAAGGAAGATACTTCCTGCCAGAAAAATATTTCAAAAATTATAGCGAATAGGGAAGAAACTATAAAAAAAATTCTTGAGGGAATAAAATAGAGGAGGTGGGAAAAATGACAATAAAAAAAGGTGATAAATATATGTGTAATGAGTGTGGATTGGTTATATCTGTTGCTGATGAATGCGATTGCGAGGATGTTTGTGATATTGTATGTTGCGGCAAACCCATGAAAAAAACAAAAGAAGAAAAATCTGTAAAAAAGCCAAAAACAAACAAGAAATAAGAAAAAAGGTATGTTTTTTTGGTTAACAAAAAAAGGACAGAGAATATATCTCTGTCCTTTTTATTGTTTTATGTCCAATAAATTAAAAATTGTGGTCAAGCCGGTCGACCTATTAGTACCTCTCAGCTTAAACCCTTACGGGTCTTACACACGAGGCCTATCAACCAGGTAGTCTACCTGGGGTCTTCAATCTCTATAAATAGAGAGGGGAAATCTCATCTTGGGGTAAGTTTCGCGCTTAGATGCTTTCAGTGCTTATCTTATCCAAACATAGCTACCCAGCGTTTGCTCCTGGTGGAACAGCTGGTACACCAGAGGTTTGTCCACCCGGGTCCTCTCGTACTACGGGCAGATCCCCTTCAAATTTCCTGCGTCCACGGCAGATAGAGACCGAACTGTCTCACGCATGTTAATCCAATTCTTTCGAACTGGCATGGACTATACCTTCATCCTGAACTTGTTTTTCAGGAGATTGGCGTATTATTCCATCTATTTGTTTTAATCTAAAAAAATGGAATCGTTTTCTTTGTAGAAAACAGTCTCTACAGGGGTAAGCAACTCCTGTTTCCTTAAAAATTTTTCAACTATTTCTGATGTTATTTGTCTCTTTTTAGAATAGTTAATATTTTTAAAGGAATCAACCAACTGACACAATTCTAAAAATTTTATTGTATCAGTAACCTTTGGAAGTCTATCAAGAATTTGAAAGCTTAATTCCACATGTTTCTTTTTAAGTATCACATAAGGTTCTATTTGTTTTAAAATTCTTTTTACTTCTTTAGGTTCTACAATTGTATAATCGCTAATTCCTGTCTTCCTGTGACGAATGTATCCACAACTCAAATAATTTTTTAACCAATATAATATTTGATTGTTTTTAGTTTTTGATAAAAAGCCATACTGCATCTTATCTGGTATCCAAAAATGTAGTCTTTCCTTTTTACCAGTTGAAAAAAGATACTTCCATCACCATCCAAAAAATCAGCGATATAAGCAAGAATTGTAGGATTCATAGTTGCCACCTTCCCTCGGTATTACCTTTTGATATTTTCACTATCAATTAAGGTTCCACCGATATGAGCCAATTTTATTTTTCTTAAGGTTTCCCTTAAGCAACGCCATTGTTGACGTTCTGAACCCAGCTCACGTACCGCTTTAATGGGCGAACAGACCAACCCTTGGGACCTACTTCAGCCCCAGGATGCGATGAGCCGACATCGAGGTGCCAAACCGGGTCGTCGATATGAACTCTCGGACCCGATCAGCCTGTTATCCCCGGAGTACCTTTTATCCGTTGAGCGATGGCCCTTCCATACGGGACCACCGGATCACTAAGCCCGACTTTCGTCTCTGCTCGACTTGTCAGTCTCACAGTTAAGCTCCCTTATGCCTTTACACTCAACAGCTGATTGCCAAACAGCTTGAGGGAACCTTTGGGCGCCTCCGTTACTCTTTAGGAGGCGACCGCCCCAGTCAAACTACCCGCCTGCCACTGTTCCTCTTCCGGATTACGGAAAGGGGTTAGAATCTCAAAATATCAAGAGTGGTATTTCACTGATGGCTCCACCCCGACTTACGTCGGAGCTTCAAAGCCTCCCACCTATGCTACACATGATGTTTTAAAATCCAATGACAAGGTATAGTAAAGGTTCCGGGGTCTTTTCGTCTAGCCGCGGAAAACCCGAGTCTTCACGGGTATCACATTTTCGCCGAGCTCCTTGCTGAGACAGCTGCACCATCGTTACAAGATTCGTGCGGGTCGGAACTTCATATAGACTATACATTCGTCAACCTATATTTAGAAATTTTCTAACTTATATTTTCTTTTTCTGTTTTTTGGAAGTGTTTTTAAATTTTTTATTATTCCCTGAAATCCTTCTTCACTAAGATGATTGCCTTCTTTCATTGCTTTTATTGTCAGGGTAAAAACTTCAAAATCCTTACTTTTCAAAGTTTGCAGAGGATATCTTTTAAAATGCGGGATTATTTTTGTATCCAAATCTTCTAATCTCCTTACTTCATACTTATAGGTATTATCTTTTCTATTTGGTCTTATAGTCCCACATTTAAAATAATCTTTTATTTTAAATAAGACACCTCTACTCTCTTTGTTTTGAGAAACAGAAAAACTCGGTTTTACTTCCCACTTAACTTTCTCAAACTGTCTTGGAGAAATTGTTATAGAAAAAGAACCTTCACCATCTACAAAGCCTGTTATATAGTTAGGATCCATTCTTTATTTTCTCCTTACTTTTACTTAACGGTTGACGGTCGGCGTGTTACCCTCTTATAAAAGAGAGTCCAATCTTTTTATGATTGAGTCGTTACGGGGTTAATCCAAAAAATGGACAACTTCCCACGGTATTGGTTTTTACCGTTTAGAATATTCCCTGTAAATATCCAGAAGTAAAAACTTTCACCGTTATGAGCCAACTTACGGGCAAGTCCGATAACTTTACCCGACAAGGAATTTCGCTACCTTAGGACCGTTCCTTATGTTAACTCTGATTTTCATCAGAGAGCGGACTATATCATTTCCAATTGTTCAATTGGAATCTGGCGTATAGTCTCTGAGGATTTTCCTGATATTTACTCAGGAATCTTTCCTGCTGATTGTCCCTATTTGGCAGATTTTCACTTTGTTGTATTACAAAGTACTGTCAACTTAACAGGAGTTTCCAGCATATAGCCAGATTTTATAACTACAACACTGCTTCTTTGATTTGCATCAAAAATGGTCCATGCAGTTTTTATAGTTACGGCCGCCGTTTACCGGGGCTTAGGTTCAATGCTTTTTTGTCTTGCGACAAATAACATCTCTCCTTAACCTTCCGGCACCGGGCACTTGTCAGACCCTATATATTCTCTTAAGAGTTTTCAGAGTCCTGTGTTTTTGTTAAACAGTCGCGGTGCACATTTCACTGCGGCCCTTTCAGACTTGGTTATACACCTTATCCTACTTGGGTACCCCTTATTCCGAAGTTACGGGGTTAATTTGCCGAGTTCCTTAGCAAGGGCTCACTCGCGCGCCTTAGGATATTCTCCCAGTCTACCTGTGTCGGTTTACGGTACGAGCACCTGACATACTCCCTACGAGATTTTTCTTGAAAGAAAGATTCTACTACTCGCCCCTTTTCGCAAAAGGGCTCGTACTCGGTCTTCAACCTTAAGGACCAATGGATTTTCCACAGATCCAGTCTCTAACCTTGAATCGGCATATCCAGAAACCGTCTAGTATATCTTTCTTTGTCATCCCTTCAGTAATAACGCATATCAGATGGGGCAGGAATATTAACCTGCTGTGCATCACCTACGCCTTTCGGCCTCAGCTTAGCTCCCGCCTAACCCTGGGTGGACGAACCTTCCCCAGGAAACCTTAGACTTTCGGCGTCTCGAATTTTCATCGAGATTTTCGCTACTCTTGCCGGCATTCTCTCTTCTTCAAGGTCCACGGATTCTTACAAACCCGCTTCACTCCCGGAAGAATGCTCCCCTACCACTTTTAACTTTTACAATTAAAAATCCAAAGCTTCGGCACCATGTTTAAGCCCCGTTATATTTTCAGCGCAGAATCACATCGACCAGTGAGCTGTTACGCTATCTTTAAAGGATGGCTGCTTCTGAGCCAACCTCCTGGTTGTTTAAGTAACTCCACCTCTTTCGCCACTTAACATGGATTTAGGGGCCTTAGCTGTTGGTCTGGGCTGAGTCCCTTTTGACTATGAAGCTTAGCCCTCACAGTCTCACTCCCGGAAAACAAAATATGGCATTCGGAGTTTAATAGGGCTCTCCCGATATAAATCGGAATTACCCAGTCAGTGCTCTACCTCCATATTTCTATTAACCGAGGCTGACCCTAAAGTCATTTCGGGGAGAACCAGCTATCACCCAGTTTGATTAGCCTTTCACTCCTATCCACAGGTCATCCAAGACATTTGCAACTGTCACTGGTTCGGACCTTCCCCACCGATTAAAGTAGGTTCATCCTGCCCATGGATAGATCACTGGGCTTCGGGTCTATTAACAATGACTAATGGCACTATTTGTACCATTCGCTTTCGCTGAGACTCCTTCACTAAAGTGAATTAATCTTGCCACTGTAAATAACTCGCCGGCTCATTCTTCAATAGGCACGCCGTCATCCGCAAAAGCGGACTCCGACTGCTTGTAGGCATATAATTTCAGGTTCTATTTCACTCCCCTTCCGGGGTTCTTTTCACCTTTCCCTCACGGTACTTGTACACTATCGGTCGAAGACATATATTTAGTCTTGGGAGATGGTCCTCCCGGATTTCCACGAAGCTCCTCGATTCCTTCGTGGTACTTAGGAACCAAAAACATATATTTCCAGATTTTCGTTTACAGGGTTATTACCTTCTATGACTGACCTTTCCAGGTCATTCAACTAATCCGGAAATTTTTAAATATGTCGGGAAAATAGTCTTTCCCTTTCTTGGTCCTACAACCCCGAATATTGAACACGACTATGTTATAACAATATCCGGTTTAGACTGTTCCCTTTTCGCTCGCCGCTACTTGGGGAATCGAGACTTTCTTTCTTTTCCTCAGGGTACTGAGATGGTTCACTTCTCCTGGTCCGCCTTTTCTATTAAAAATAGAAAATATCATAGATTAACTCTATGATGGGTTGCCCCATTCGGGAATTCCCGGATAAAAGGTTGTTTGCGCCTCCCCGGGACTTATCGCAGCTTACCACGCCCTTCGTCGCTAGTCTTCGCCAAGGCATCCGTTATATGCCCTTAGTAGCTTGACCACAAATTTAAAATTGTCAAAGAACAAATGTTTCCAAATTTTTCTACTATTTATTATACCAAAATCAAGAATAAATTGCAATAGTTATTTTTATTTGTAAATAATATATTTTATCTATATTAAAGTTCCTGTCAAATTTTTTTTTGTAACAATGGGTAAATTTAAAATCAAAGTCTGAATAATCCCCCCTTTACCTACCAGTTATCAGTACGAAATGGTGAAGCCGGAAGTCCCGAAGAATTATAAAGATTACATTCAGGATTATCCGCCCAGGCATATCGTACAGCCACAGGTTTTGAAATTTTAGGACTTGATACTATAATGTCATTTCCTTCTATATGGGCATCCGCCCACACAAAGTTTTTATCCTTTCCTGATATACTAAATCCCTGCAAGGTTTCACCGTGAATAATAAGTCCTCCTGCAATATGATCGAACTTAATCCTGATTTTGTTTTTTTCAATAAGCATTGACTTGTAAACAGGACCTGAATAAACGAGACTTTTGAAACCGTATATCATGACAAGAGCGGGCAAGGAAAGTCGTACACCTACATCCTGCTTGTTATGAGGATGAATGTCCTCGGCTTCACCTATATCAATTGTTACAGCCATGCCAGTGTTAGTAACCGACAAAATCATAGTTTGAGCCTCACGAAGTTCTGCCCAGAAACTGTCATAAGGTTCATTTTTACGCGCCATGAAATTTGCAAGCTGAACATACAAAAAGGGGAAATTTCCCTGTTTCCATGTTTTACGCCAGCTTTTAATCAGAAGAGGGAAAAGAGTCTGATATTGTTTTGCTTTATCCACATTTGATTCACCCTGATACCAGATTGCACCGCAGATTTTATATCTTGATAGTGGTTTAATCATATTATCAAAAAGGATATATGGTGAATTAGGGTTGCCTTCTCCACGAGAACCGCCTGCCGGCGGAGGAGGAATAAATCCAAAGTTTGCCTCAATTCTATATTTCCATATACCTGCAAGAGGCATAGCTGAATTTTCATTGTCAACAGGGAAAATCTTCATCTGAGAAGGTACCCCTATAAAACCACCCTGATAAATATTACTAAAAATCCTGACAGAAATTACATTCTTCCCTGGATTAACATTAACCAGTTTTCCCGGAATCGTATAAGTCCGAGGAGTGCGCCAGGCATCCAGACATTGTTCCATAGTAATACTCCCGATTTTCACACCATTAAAATACGTAATATCAGATTTGTCCATAGGCCCAAGATTTAGTGTCAAGTCTTTTCCTTGCCAATCCTGAGGTATACGAATTTCTTTACGGAACCAGAATATTCCGCTATAATTGTGCCCGGCAGACTGCCAGTTTCCGGGAAGAAACATATTCCCCCATCCAAAATCATTTAATTTCAAATTATGCCATCCATCAAATTCACCCTGATTTTTTAAGTCCTTGATATCGTATTTTTCTCTCCATTCTCTTTGCTGCTCCAAAATTTTTTTATGCGTGTCAGGATTAAAAAGTTCATCTTCATATTCTTCTACGACTTTTTTAAAATCCTTATCTGAAATCAATGCATCCCGGGAAGTCCATGCTTCAGCGATTGTACCGCCCCAGGAAGAATTGATGAGTCCAATAGGAATCCCTGTCTTAATATGAATTTCACGGCCAAAAAAATAACCTACGGCAGAAAATTTCTCAACTGTATCAGGAGAACAGGAATTCCAACAGCTTACGAGATCCTCATCAGGTTTTAATTTGGCTTTTAAGGGAACTGAAAACAGTCTTATATTGGGATAATTCGCATTTCTTATCTCTTCTTGTCCATTGGCAGACAAATTAAGAGGCCATTCCATGTTTGACTGGCCAGAACAAATCCAGACATCACCAACAAGAATATTTTTGAGCTGTATTTTTTTGTTTTCTTTTTCTGAATAAATCAACATATCTCTGTTCATACAGGAAAATGGTTCTGGTTCAAGAACAATAGTCCACCTGCCATTTTTATCCGCTTTTGTGCTTTTTTTCTGTCCTGCAAATTCCACTTTGATTTTACTGCCAGACTCTGACCAACCCCATATATCAATGTTTTTCCCCCTTTGTAAAATCATATTGTCAGATAAAATAGAGGGCAGTTTTAATCCTCTTTCCTGGCCCATTTTTTCTCCTATAGTTTTTAATGATTCTGCCAAATTTAATATTGTAAAAAATTGCTATATATAATTAAAACAATTATAGGCTAACCGAACAATAGAGCCGTCTTTTGAGCCATATATACATGAACTACTCTTGAATAAAGTCAAAAGCTGCTTGCTCTATAGACGAGGTGTTTTTTAGCACGCCTATCATCTCTTTTTTTAAAAGAAGAATGTTCCTATTGATGCTGTTATAAAATTGACAGAAAAAAAGAAGGTTCAACATAACATAAGATTGGAACTAACAGGTAAGGTCTTTAAATATACCAGAGGCAAAAACACGTGAATCCTTCTTTTCCTCTTCTGTCAGTGTGTCAAGAAAAAATTTCTGGTCAAAAACTTTTTCAAACCCGCTTGTAATATTTTTTATAAGTATCTCTATTGGAACTTTTTCTTCAATAAAATCCTGAATTCCTGCGAATTTATCAAAATCATTACCTGCCTTGAAAATTTTCATCCATAGGGGTTTTCTTATTTCAAGAAGAATTGAACCATGTTGAAGAAATGATGTTTTATCCCTTTTTTGGGCGTTTCCTACAACTTTTTTATTATTTATTACCAGGTCATGTCTTGAAGAAAGATAAAAACAGGGTATGTTTGTCATAGAGGGCTCTTTACCCTCTGAGTATCCTCTTATTTCCAGTTTAATACCCGTTTTCCATATACCGAATTTTAAAGCGTTGCATATTGATATATAGGAAGGGAATGGAAGAGAAAAATCTTTATGATGGTCTTTATGTCCGCAAAAAGAATAAGTCAGTTCCCTATCATGGAATATCGCGCTCCCACCAGTTGGCCTCTGAACCACCGGAATATTGTTTTTTCTGCAAAAATCCACGTTAACAAGTGATTCTACCTTCTGCCCGTATCCCAAAGACACAGAAGACGGTTCCCATAGATAAAATCTAAGAACAGGAGGGGATTTTTTTTCTTTCACAGATGTCCATAAAGCATAATCAATCCCCATATTAACAGAGGGATTACATTTTTCAGAAATAATTATTCTCCACATAATTTATTGTTTGACAATTGGATTTTTTGGCTGGGAATATTGAAGATTCCACATATAGGCATATAACCCGTTTTTCATAATAAGTTCTTCGTGAGAACCTTCTTCTTCTATCCTGCCTTTTTTAAGGACAACAATTCTATCAAGATTCTTTACAGTGGCTAATCTATGGGCTATAAATATAACTGTCCTATCTTTTATTACATTATTAAGCGCCTGGTGAAGGAATTTTTCAG
>JABEBX010016845.1_pt1 | contig 12531 bp, 13 predicted proteins | sample 7245971 | NCBI WGS metagenome assembly JABEBX01 (sample SAMN14506365, study PRJNA622280) | hot springs metagenome | biome: hot spring [ENVO:00000051]|acidic hot spring [ENVO:00002120]; feature: spring [ENVO:00000027]|sediment [ENVO:00002007]; material: sediment environment [ENVO:01001048]...
CGCCGCAGCGCCCTCACCCGGATCAGCGGGCCCACCACCCATCGCAGCAAAACCTCCGGCAACCCTCGCAGCAGCGGCACCACCGGAAGACCGTACAGCAACAACATTGGAATCGCCGACATCAACAGGAGATGTTCGATCATGTGCGCCGTCAGCAGCGCATCGGCAAAACCATCCATCGGTGAGCCAACCACCGTCCATAACAGCGCCAGCCCACCTAGAAACGACGCCAGCCGCTCCATCGTAAACTGCTCTGGTCGCGTCTTTCTGAGCGCGATCCAGCCCCGCAGATACACCAGCGCCGTCAGCAACACCGCAACCGTCAGCCCGATCGGCAGCTTCCAATCGACGAAGATGGCCCGCACCGCAGGGGACATAGGTTACCGTTACCGTTTCGGAGTTGCGGCGCCCTGGGAACCAGCCGTTGCGGCTTGGGATTCGGTCGCCGTACCTTGAGTCTGTGTCGTATCCTGCCGGCTGTCCATCGTGCTGTTCCGCGTGCTATCCATGGATGCACTGCGGGCCAGTGCTCGCGAAGCATCGGTCGCAGTCTGCAGATCGTTGCCTCGCAGAGTCATCAGGAAGCTCACCAGCGCCTTGGTGTCCGCCGGGTTCAACGCATCGCCATACGCCGGCATATTGCCGCCGCCCTGCAACACCTGGCGCACAATCTGGTCCTCGGTCATCCGCGCGGCCACCGCGTCCAGCGCCGGTCCGCGTTCGCCGCCCTCACCATCCAGTTGATGGCAGTCACGGCACTGCTTGTCCTGCAACACCATGGCGCCCTGCCGCTCCAACGGTGTGCGGTTGTGCATGTACTTCACTGGAACCGCATCACTGGACCATGCATCCATCACCGGGCTCCACGGCGTGTACGTTCCCAACCGCGTAAAGATGCCCAGCGTTACGGCAATCACCGAAACCGAAAGCACAGCCACCGGACGTCTCGCCCAGTGCCGCTCTCCTTCACTGGCCAGCAGCGGCAGCAGCAGCATTCCCGCAATGCCCAGCACCGGAGCCACCAACAACACCGGGGTCTCCATCGCCGGGGGCAGAAAGGCAAGCACCGAATAGATCCATAGGAACGCAAAGTCCGGCTTCGGCGCCGTCTGGATGATCGTTGGATCAGGCTGCCCGTGCGGTCCAAACGGACCGAAGAAGAAGGCGCAGGCCATCACCGCGAACAGGATCGAGGCCGCAAACACAGCATCCTTCCACGCCGCATCCGGCACGAACGGCAATCCTGTCTTCTCGGCCAGTTCGTGGTACTCGCGCTCATAGGTGGACTTCCGCACCAGCCGCCCCGGCATTGGCCAGTCACTCACCCCATGCCGCAGCACCATCAAAACATGCACGCCCACCCCAAGGAGCAGAATTCCTGGAATCACGAATACATGCAGCGTAAAGAACCTGGATAGCGCCGCGCCGCCAATAATCGGTCCTCCCAGCACCAGGTGCACCAGCTTCGCCCCGATGAATGGGACACGGCTGCTGATCGAAGCACCGATCCCAAGACCCCAGTAAGCGTCCTGGTCAAACCGCATCACCTGCCCGGTAAACGCCATGCCCAGGGTCAGCAGCAGCAGCACCACGCCAACCATCCAGGTAAGTTCGCGCGGGAACTTATACGAGCCGAACAGAAAGACCTGCACCATGTGAATCAGCACGATGGCGATCATGAAGTCCGATCCCCAACCATGCAGCGCGCGCAGATACCACCCGAGCGGGACGTTGTGATTCAGAAAGTTGAGACTGCTCCATGCCTCATTCGCCGAAGGGCTGTACACCAGCGCGAGCAGAATCCCGGTAACCACCTGCAATACCAGCAGCACCGTTGCCGCGCTGCCAAACACATACCACCAGCTCGCGTTGTTCGATGGCGTGGGATGCTCCGCGGCCGCGGTCAGCGGCTTGATCAGCCCAAGCCGATGCTCGATCCACTGATAGCTCTTCTGGCCGGCAACCTTTGCTCGCTCCGTTAACCCTGCCATGTCGTTGACCTCGTAGCCGTTGACCTCGTAGCCGCTGAACCCGTAGCCGTTGACCCCGCCCCAATGGATGCCGATTCCATCCTGGCCGCCTCAATCTGAACCAACGGCTTCTCGTTACAGGATGCTTCTGTTGAGAGCGTTGGCAGACCGGCTGCATGGATCAAGAGCGAACTGCCTTCGATCTTGTGCTTGTACTCAAAGAGACCTCGTGTCGGTGGTCCCGATGCCCGGCTGCCATCCTCGTAGTAGGCGCCGCCATGGCAAGGACACAGAAACAGCTTCGACTCCGGAAACCAGCGCACGGGACAGCCAAGATGCGCGCAGTTGATCGCGAATACCTGAAACGTTCTGGCCGATACATGCCGAACCCAGCACGGCACCTTCGCCGTCTCTCCGTCATCGAACCTCGCCAGAGGGCTCTGGAACTCCGCCAACTTCGTCTGTCCAACGGGAAAATCATTGAGGTCGCCAAGGTTGACCCACGCCCCAACGTTGGACTTCCTTTTGGCTGGCCCCAGCAGATAACCCACCAATGGAACCGCGAGAACCGCTCCCACGGCTGCATTGAGGCCAACCGCAAGCTTGAACAGGAAGGCCCTTCGCGTGTGCGCCAGCGCCTTGCCTTCCGGCGAAAGGTGATCGTTGCTGGACTCACCCGGATACTTGAAAAACTCGCTCATGCCCTTCTTCTCCGCCTGATGTTGAAAGATCTATGGGTGGCTGTAAAACTGACCCGGCGCCGCAACCCGGTGCGATGCCAGCCACGCCACAACGTCGCTAATCTCCTGGTCCGTCATCGGTCCGGAGCCTGCGCCGGTTTGGTGAGAGTACCAGTTGGGCATTCCATCATCCGGCCGCCCCGCAACGATGATGCTGCGCAATCCCTGGTTGCTGATGAGCGCAAGATACGTGGGATCGACAATCGACCCGGTAGGCAGATTGCCGCCGGATGCCGCAGATTTCATACCGGCCCCATCCGCCCCGTGGCAGCTTGCGCAAAATGCGGTAAATACCTTCTGGCCTGACACAGGGTCTCCAGCAGCGTTGCCCGCATAGGAGGGCACTGCCTGACCCGCCAGCACATTCTTCTTTCCCCACGATGACTCTGCCCCTTGAGCCAGAACCTCAATCTGACGATCGGTCAACATGCCACCCTGGCTCCTGGCAAATGCGGGCATCAAGGTTCCGGGCACTCCATTCGCCGTAATCTTCTGGATCGCGGCAGTGCCGGCGAAGGCAAGATACACCGGATTCGCCAACGAAATGGCATCCCCATGCCTGCCGTCTTCGCCATGGCACGCGGCACAGTTCTGCTTGTAGAGCGTATCGAAGTTCAGCACCTGATCGGGTCGCACGACATCGGGCCCAGGCCGCCCGGGAACATCCTTGCAGCCGGCGCAGAAGAGGAGCGTGGCTGCGCACATCAGCGTGGCTGCGCGCGTCGTCATGGAAGCAGAAAACAAGCGAAGCGTCATTGGCGCGACTCCCCGCTTCCTGAATTCTGCCCATCATGATCGCGACGGTGCAGATCGCTATGCACACCCGCTCGAACGGAAAATGGAAGTGCCTGGAACTGCGGTGTCCGCACCTTCGCCTGCAGATTCACCACGAATCCGCAGACCAGCCCGAACGCTATCTGCGAGGCCACGAACCACAACCAGTCGATCCTTTGATTCAAAATCGGACTCACAACACCGATGGCCAAGTGCAGGATACCGGTGAGCAGCAAGGGCGCCATAAACCCCGCGGTAACAATTGGATACTTTGGAAACATCGGCAACATCGCGCCATACAGCAGGCCCACAAGGACGGAGGTGAGTCCATGAATCATCAGGGCCGCCAACAGACCTTGCAGATGAAATTGGCTGAGGAAGGCATTGCTTGCTCCCACCCAGCTGACGAAACCGCCTGCCGCCAGCAAGTTCATCGCGTACCAGATGCTGTGGAACTTCAGCATGCTAAAGATCTCCGCTGGAACAACCATCGCAATTCCCCCGGCGATTCCTCCCTTGATGCCCGTAGTAATCTGAAACGTCTCCATGGGGATGATCTTGCGCGAGGTTGCATCCTGCGGCAGCATCTGCGCCAGCGTGCGATTACTGGAGATGTGAACCTGCTCCGTGCTTACGGCCACAGCCTCGTGAGACTCATGTGGAAGAACCTGCCGGAACCATCCCACCATCGCGGCAATCGTAATGACTCCACCAAGGATGCTGAGGACACCGCTGGTCACCATGCCGGCGAGAACCAGGGCAATCCCCAAGGCAAGCGCCATGGGCCATGCCGTCGGCGATGGAAGCTGAATTCCCTGTTCCTGCTGTGCTTGCTGTGAATGAACGGATTGCAACGCGCCTCCTCTCTCTTATCTGCCCAAAACGTAAACAACCAGAAACACAACCACCCATACGCCGTCGACGAAGTGCCAGTAAAGAGACAGCACGTCGAGCTTTTCACTGTGTTCGACGGTCATCTCCCCACGCAGGGAGAACCACAGTGCCAAGGTGAGCAGAATGAGCCCCACGACGACGTGCGTCGCATGAAGGCCCACGAGAGAATAGAACGTAGTCCCAAACAGGTTTGTCCGGATGGTCAGGCCGTGGTTATAAATCAGGTCATACCACTCATGAGCGGTTCCCCCAATGAAAATCGAGCCCAGCAACACCGTCGCGGCCAGCCACAGCGAACACATCTTTTGCTTGCCACGGCGCAATGCCGATACTGCGGAATGCACCGTAATACTGCTGGACAACAGGCAAATTGACGTGAAAACCGGTAGCGTGAGCACCTCTTGCGGCGTGGGCCCGCTCAGGCTCTTACCAATGTAAAAGATGTAAGCGACCACAAAGATGATGAAGATCGAAGCTTCGGCAAGGATCAGACAGGCCATCCCCACAACACCGCGGGATGGAAGCTTCCACTCCTCGCCCGATACTCCGTACGGTACTCCCGGAGTCATAACACCTTCGCTCATAAGCTCTCCCCAACACCACCGTCAATCTTGCTGTTTGCGGAGGATTGGGCAACCGTATAGCTGCTCTCAGCCCCCCCCTCATAGTCGCTGTCGGGATCTTCGGGGTGCTTTAGATCCCATAGCGGGCGCCGGCTGCCCACTACCGGAATTGTCGCGAAGTTATAAGACGGCGGAGGCGATGGTGTTGACCACTCCAGGGTCCAGGCATCCCACGGATCGGGACCCGCAATCTCTCCTTTGAAGTACGACCGAACCATGTTGTACACAAACAAGAGTGTCGCAATAGCCTGGAAGACGGCCCCGCTTGAGACAATCATGTTCCAGATCATCCAACCTCTGTCTGCCTCGTACGTGTAGATCCGGCGCGGCATCCCCAGGATGCCAGGAATATGCATGAAATCAAATGTCAGATGAAAGCCGATCAGAAACAGCCAGAAGTGCCACTTGCCCAACTTCTCGCTCAGCATCCGTCCAGTCATCTTCGGGTACCAGTAATAGAAAGCGGAGAAGATCATGAATAAAATGGCGCCCACCAGTACGTAATGGAAGTGCGCAACCACAAAATAGGTGTCATGCAGTTGCCAGTCCAGAGGCGCCACCGACAACACGATGCCTGTCAAACCTGCCACGAGGAACTGGAAGAGAAAGCCGATCGCAAACAACATGGAGACGGTGAACTGGATCTTTCCACCCCATAACGTTGCCAGCCAATTAAAGATCTTGATCCCGGTTGGCACAGAGATCGCCATCGTTGCCAGGACGAAGAAGGTATTCTCCGCTGCGCCTAAGCCCACCGTGAACATGTGGTGCGCCCAGACTCCCAGACTGACAAAGCCAATTCCCACACTGGCTGCAACCATGGCCGGATATCCGAAGATGGCCTTGCGTGAAAAGACCGGGATAATCTCATTCGCGAAGGCAAATACCGGCAGGACCAGAATGTAGACCTCGGGATGTCCGAAGATCCAGAAGAAGTGCATCCACAAAACAGCGGATCCTCCCGCCTGCGTGTCGAAGAAGTGCGATCCAGCGTAACGATCGAGCATCAGCATGATCTGCGCGGCGGTCAGGGGGCCAATCGCTACAAACGACAGACCGGAGGTTACGATGTATAGCCAGGCCAGCAAGGGCAACCGGGTCATCTTCATTCCAGGGCAGCGCATGGAGATGATCGTCGCCACAATATTCAACGCCGTCCCAATGGTGCCGATCCCGGTCAGCAGCAGGGCGAGCGTCCAATAATCCGTGCTATGTCCTGGCGAAAATACGTTGGCGGTAAGGGGTGCATAGGCGAACCAGCCAATATCGGGCGCACTGCCCGCACCATAAAGTCCGCTTCCGCCGATGTAGCTGTAGTAGAGCAGAAAGCCGCCGAAGGCGGAGATCCAGAAGCTGAACGCGTTCAACCGTGGAAACGCCATGTCCCGAGCGCCAATCATCAGCGGAATCAGGTAGTTCCCAAACCCAAACAAGATCGGCATGCCAACGAAGAACACCATCGTTGTGCCATGCATGGTGAACAGCCCGTTGAATACCTCCGGCGAGACAAAGTGATTATTCGGAACCGCTAACTGTATCCGCATCAGCAGAGCTTCGAATCCACCGATCAACAGAAAGAAGAGCGCATAGCCGATGTACATCATGCCGATCTTCTTGTGATCGACGGTCGTCACCCAATCATGAAGCACGTCAAGCCACAGCCGACGCGGGGCATCTGTCTCTTCGTGCACTTCGTTTACCGGAATTAGAGTAGCCATCGCCTTCCTTCCCGAATCCACTACTTGAGGGTATCCAGATATGCCGTAACGGCATCGAGATCATGATTGTTCAGATGCATCGCAGGCATGAGCGCTCCTGGTTTGAAGTTGGCAGGGTTGTCAATGAAGCGCCGAAGATTGGCCGGTGTATTGGGCACCGAACCCGAAGCAATCGTGTCTCGGCTTGCTACATGAGTAAGATTGGGGCCAAACCTGCCTGTAGCGACTGTGCCGTTAATCGTGTGACAACTGATACACGCGTTGTGCATGAACACCTGCCGCCCCTCTTCAACCGCGGGATCCCGCACGGCAGGCTTTTGCTGGTTTGCGACCCACGCCGCGAACTGTGCTGGAGTATCCGCATACACCCGGATCAGCATCTTGGCATGTTCGACCCCGCAATACTGCCCACACTGCCCCAGGTACAAACCGGCGCTATGAGGATCGATCCACATCACATTCACCTTGTTGGGAAGAACATCCATCTTGCCGGCAAGCTTGGGAACCCAGAAGCTGTGATCGGTGTCGGCCGAGGACATCCTCAAGTAGGTGGGCAAGGGATGCGTCAGGCTACTGACCGGCACGTGCAGTTCGTTGGCCGTCACAATCCCCAGTTTGGGATACCTGAACTCCCACCAGAACTGATGGCCAATCACGGTGACATCAAGAGCGTTGGACGGACGCCGCTCATGCTCCGTGGTGTAGATGACTCGCGTCGTAGCCAGGAAGAGCATCACCACAATCAAAATTGGAATGACGGTCCACGAGATCTCAATCTGGTTGCTTCCGTAGATCTGAGGCGGTTCCTGCTCGGGTTGGCCCCTGGGCGTACGCGACCGGTACCGCACCAGTACATAGACCAGAACTCCCGCCACCACGAGGAAGATCGCGCCGGTGATTCCAAGGACCAGCATCGTCAGGTTAAGGATGGAACTGGCCGGGGTCCCCGCAGGGGCAAGCATGCTGGTTGGACTAGCTCCAAAGCCCGACGATACGATCGCTGCAATACCGCACAACTCTGGACGCACCAACATTTCTCTCCCCAAAAGAGAACCTATGATTCCATGGAGAACATGCATTCCTTGAACCCCAAAACCGCTTGGTCCAGAGTCCGCGGCGGCTGTTACGCTGCCAGCTCCCCATTGAACTTATACACTGTTGTGATGAGAATCACAAAATAACCCAACTGTTCTGCTGCTCCATTGCGATTAAAATCTGTCATCCCTTCCCGGTCTGAAGGCTGTTGTGAAGATCGGAAGGCTCAAACCGCAACCGCTGACCACCAGAGGGATTCTCTCGGTGTGCTGACTGGAACAGAATGACCTCTGGCCGAACCTAAACCACTCGCCAACGACACTCGCCAACGACACTCGCCAACGACACTCGATCGCTCTTCAAGCCTGCGGATGACCAACCTGATTCCTGCGCGTGGCCTTCCCCCGAGCATTCCTTTGGTTCAGGCTCTTCTGCAAAGACAAAACCGAATGGGCCGGGATGAGCTGTACCCATATCCATAGGCCGCACCGATAGGGTAGAATGAACCTATTGTTGGGGACGTAGCTCAGTTGGTTAGAGCGCTGCCCTGTCACGGCAGAGGTCGCGGGTTCGAGCCCCGTCGTCCCCGCCATAGATTCTAAAAGGCTTAGAATCAAATGGCGATCAAAGTGACAGTCCAATCCGAGTCCAAATAAAGGTCCATTAAGCCCGTTAACCGGACTCTGACAGGTGTTTTCTTTGGCCGTTTGACCCAGCCCGGAATCATCATTCGTACAACTTTGCTCTGCGCCTCGCGCTTCGTTGCGTTCACCCCCTGGAAGTCAACGTTCCGGGTGATCCTGCTGTTCGCATGGCACAAAAGCTCCTGAACGGTCTTCACCTCCTCACCGTTGGTCTTCAGCAGAGTGCTGTAGCTGGGACGGAAGGCGAGCCGAAAAACGCCTCACAATCCAACGACTGCGACCTGGAGATCGTCGCATAAGCCGAAGAGAGAACCTGGCACCGTCCAGTACGCCGGGACCCCGAGTCGTTCCTCCAGGGGACGGAGAGCCACGCCGGCCCATCAAGCGACCGTTGTGAATGCCCTGGAAGCGATTGCCGATGCGGGAAACGGGTAAGGACACGCCCGTGGCATGGGGCATAAAATCTCGCGCCGGTAAAACTTCATTAGATAGACTCCGTACCATTTGACGTCGGTGCTTTCCAGTGGATATTCTCTGCGGGGTCCAATCTGACCGTCGCCAGGAGATGCGTGACCGAACTCTCTGCCCGCCGGTTCCCTTCTGTCTCGCACGGAAGAGAGGCTGCGCGCACCGCCGGTTTTATGCTGTTTGCCGGCGCCGGCGCCGGCGCATGATCGCCCGTCATGGAGCCGCAACTACGGAGTTGGCGCGTTCTTATTGGCTGGAGCGCAGGTGGAGCAGATGGCGGAAACTACACAGCAGCGCGGGAGATCGCATTGAAACAGACTCTGGAACGTGCCACCGGAGATCCGGGTCGGCTGCAAAACCGTACGAGCACTGAGAAGCTGTCGCGCGACGCCACGCGCTCGATGGAGGAGATCTGACATGTTACCTATGCGGACGAGAATGGCGCGCTTGGCGCTGATCTGCTGCTGTTTTGCCCAGCTGACGCTTCTCGCCCATAGCGCGAAGCGCGGAAAGCAGCCACCGACTTCGTGGATCGATCCCGATACCGGACATCGCGTGGTGCGGCTGACCCAGACGCCGGGATCCGCAAGCTTCTACTTCAACGTGAACAGCTACACGCCAGATGGCAAGGAGATGGTGTACACCACTCCGGACGGCATCTCCGTACTGAACATGGAAACGTGGAAAACGCGGCCGCTGGTGCAGGGGCACGTGCGGACGATCGAAGTGGGACACAAGACGCCGACAATCTTCTACATCCAGGTGGAAGAACATTCGTTGTACGCGACGAACGTGGATACCGGCGTGACATCCAAACTGGCGACCCTACCTCCGGGAGAATGGATTTCCACGATCAACGCGGATGAGACGCTGGCTGCGGGCGCGATGGTGGTGGGCCATGCCGGCCAGGACGATCGCCAAAGGATGCAGCACGACTACGCGGAGCGAGGGCAGCAGCCGCGGCCGATGAGGCAGCCCATGAACAAAGGCGAAATGATGGAGCATCGCCAGGCGGAGCGCCTGCCCATGGTGCTGTTCACCCTCGACCTGCTTACGGGGAAGCAGCGAATTCTGCTGCACAGCGACGCCTGGCTGAATCATCTGCAGTTTTCGCCGACCGATCCGCACCTGCTGATGTACTGCCACGAGGGACCGTGGCAGAAGACGAACCGCATATGGATGATTCGCACGGATGGTACGCACAACACGCTGGTGCAAGCGCGAACCATGTTCATGGAAATTGCCGGCCACGAATTCTGGGGACAAGACGGCAAGATGATCTGGTACGACTGGCAGACACCGAAAGGGCAGGACTTCTGGCTGGCGGGGTACAACATTGAGACCGGCGAGCGGATCGCCTACCACATGGATCGCGACGACTGGTCGATTCACTTCAATGTTTCGCACAACGGAGAGTTGTTCTGCGGCGACGGAGGCGATCCGGGCCAGGTGGCACACGCCAAGAACGGCGAGTGGATCTATCTGTTCCACCCGGAGATGATTCACGGGGACGGTGTCAACGAGCCGTCTTACATCCAGCCGGGCGTCTTGCATGCGGAACGGCTGGTAAACATGTCGCAACACAAGTATCATCTGGAGCCGAATGTGAGCTTTACGCCGGATGACAGGTGGGTGGTCTTTCGCTCGAATATGTTCGGGGCGACCTATGTGTTCGCAGTGCAGGTGGCGAAGGCGGAGGCGGAGTGATGGCGCGGCGGAATGCGGGCCTGGAAATAGTACTGGCTACAGGGCTCGCGATGGCCTGTCCCACAGCCGTTTTTGCGGCGCAGACGCCCAACCCCGTCCTCGCCGGCATTGCGCATGTCGCGATTCGAGTCTCCAGCCTGCGGGCGTCGCGCGTCTTCTTCCGCGCGCTTGGTTTCGAACAGGCTTTCGCGATGAACAAAAATGAAACGCCTACCGAGGCATTCTTCAAAATCAATAACCGCCAGTTCATTGAGCTGTATCCGCGGCGCCAGGCTGATGAGGCAGTGGGCTTTATGCACATCTGCTTCGAGGCGAGCGATATCGCGGCAACCCACCAGAATTACGTAAACCACAGAGTGACGCCGAAACCGGTGGTCCGCGCGGGCGCGGGAAATCTGCTGTTCACGCTGCAGGGGCCGGAGGAGCCGGGACCGCACTCTGATCTGCGTCCTTTTGCTACGCAGAATATCGAGTAGACGCAATATATGCCGGGCTCACGGCACACACTGGACCGAGGGAAACATCTTGGACCAGACCGGATTGCGAAGCGAATCGCAGGCGTGGGGATTCCGGTGAGCGATGTGAAGGCGGCCACAGCATTTTACGTGGAGACTCTCTCGTTCCGTCCTGCGGCCAAAGAGTTGGAGAAGCACCGGGCCGCGCTGGTGCTGCCGGGAACTCTGGGCGAGCGTGTGGAATTGATTGGAGGCGAGAGCGCCGCGGCGGGTAGCCCGTCTTTTCGCCTCATCTTCTCGGTTCCGGATTTGCACCGCACTGCTGCACGCCTGCGGGGGCTGGGCTTCCCTGTGAAGCAGTCGCAGGGAGAGGTGGTCATTCAGGATCCGGACGGGGACAGGATCGTTTTCATTCGCGAGACTCCCACGAATTAAACCGTGCCTAGGTTCCGATCCTGCGGAAAGTCAATGCCCCGCTGCTGGTCGTGGTATGTCCGGCGCAGCTTATGGTGGAGATGGCGGGGATCTGGAGCTGAGAGCGGTCTCCTCAACCCAAGTTGCGATTCCCACAGATATTCTGCGGAAACTGTAAATTTCTCCTCCGCTATGTTGAATCGATGGCGTCATCTTGCCGCCAATCAGGGGGGAACAGCTTAGCTCCGTGGCACGCCATTGCACGCTACGACGATGAACCAGTGCTAAGTACTTTGTTATGAATTGGGGCGGCTAGTGGGGGTCGAACCCACGACATCCGCTGCCACAGAGCGGCGTTCTGCCACTGAACTATAGCCGCCGTATCGTTCTTGATTGTAGCATTCTTACGAGTCGGAAGCGGAGAGGGGGGTGACAAACGGCAGCCAATCCCACGGATCCGGAGATCCTGCCCCCGGGCACAGCACGAACAGGCGTTCGTCCGCGTTTCGGTGGCGTGGGTGGAGTCTTTCGCGACGAGAATCTTGACCTGCTCTCCCGCATCCTCGATACATGGTTTCGGGTTCCCGGCACAAAGATACGCTTCGGGCTCGACGGAATTGTCGGGTTCGTTCCCGGCATCGGCGATGTCCTGGGAGGCATTGCCAGTTGCATCATCGTTCTGGCAGCCTACATTCGCGGCGTGCCGCTCATCACGATCGCGCGCATGGTCGCCAATCTGACCATCGAGATCGGGGCAGGGCTCGTGCCGATTCTCGGCGACCTCTTCGATATCGGCTGGCGCGCCAATCGCAGAAACTATCACCTGTTGGAGCGCAGTCTCGCCGCACCGCGCCGCGATACCTGGAGAGACTGGCTGTTCATGGGCCTCCTGGGCATTGGCCTGCTGACCATGGCCATGTTGCCGTTTTTGCTGCTGCTGTGGCTGGGCGGATCTCTCCTGCACGCTTTCCATGCACCGGGTTGACGCTGAGTTGGTATGATAAGGCAGTCGGGGCGTAGCGCAGTCTGGTAGCGCATCTGCTTTGGGAGCAGAGGGTCGGGGGTTCGAATCCCTCCGCCCCGACCATT
>JABEBX010019874.1_pt1 | contig 12530 bp, 9 predicted proteins | sample 7245971 | NCBI WGS metagenome assembly JABEBX01 (sample SAMN14506365, study PRJNA622280) | hot springs metagenome | biome: hot spring [ENVO:00000051]|acidic hot spring [ENVO:00002120]; feature: spring [ENVO:00000027]|sediment [ENVO:00002007]; material: sediment environment [ENVO:01001048]...
ATACGCTGTAATGACCAATGTGGCAGGGGCATCTTGCCCGTGGTCTCATAGGCGTCCCCGCCCATGCCGCTTCGGTTGAGCAGAATCTGTCATAGGCCCAGTATTTTTGAGCCGGCTGCGTTGTCTGAAAACCCCACACAGGTGTGGTTTTGGCTGTGATGTTGATGATGGTGCAACATTACCGGATCTCACCGCTTTCACGCGTTTGTCGGAATGGTAAGCAGCGAGCAACGAAGCCGACGGTCAAAAGAACCAGGGAATAAAGTGTGAAGTTAGTGTTTCACGGTCAAATCAACCGGCAAATTGGGGGGGGCACAGCGCATAAAAATGCCCCGGAGCGGGAGTGGCTCCGAGGCATCAGGGAGAAGGAGAAGCCATGAAATTTGTGTTTCTCTTAATTACTCTGCTGCACAAATACAAAACGTTCCGAGCCGTCGTCACCGCGGAGGTACATGCGTACACCCGACGACAGACTCATTTTTTTCAATATGCTTTTGAATTCATCCACCGATGAAATCTTATGGCCCTGCACCCGCAGGATAATATCGCCGGGATTAACTCCCGCCCCGGCGGCCACGCCGTTGGGATCCACCTTGCTGACCATGACACCTTCCGGCTTGGTAAGGTGATACTGTTTGGCAATCTCGGTGCTGACACTGGCAACGGTTACGCCCAGACTCTTTGATTGCACCACGCCCGGCTGTTCTCCACCGGAACCGAGCAAGGCCAGTTGGTTGATACTGGCGGGCTGTGTGCCTACCGGGAAGCTAAGATTAATCATTTTTCCGCGCCGGAAGATTCCAAGCGTGACATCTTTGCCGGGCCGGGTTTCGGCGATGGTGTCACGCAATTGGTTCATGGTGCGGACTTTGTCGTTATTAATGGAGGTGATCACGTCGCCGGCTTTCAGGCCGCCTTTGGCACCGGGGGAATCCGGCATGACCTGCTGCACCAGCACGCCATGAGTGTGGTCATAACCGAAACTATGGGCGATTTTTTCCGCACTCCGGTTACGAACGTCTTCAATGGTGACGCCCAGATAACCGCGGACAACCTTTCCATATTTGATCAGGGCATGGGTGACATACTTCACTTCATTGGAAGGAATTGAAAATCCAATGCCATTAAATGAACCAGTATTGGTGGCGATGGCCGAGTTAATTCCCACCACGCGGCCTTCCAGGTTTAACAGCGGACCACCGGAGTTGCCGGGGTTGATGGCCGCATCGGTCTGAAGGAAATCTTCGTAAGTCAGGCCCTGGAGTTTGGGATTGTGCTCGGCAATAATATTGACATCCGTGCGGCCCTTGGCGGAAATAATCCCCTGGGTCACAGTTTGTCTAAAGCCAAAAGGCGAGCCGATAGCGATAACCCATTGGCCAACGCGCACGTTATTGGAATTGGCGAACTGGAGTGCCGGTAAATTATGCGCAGTGATTTTTACCACCGCCAGATCGGTCTTTGGATCGGTGCCGACAACTGTGCCCTTGAACTGCCGATGATCGGCCAAGGTGACGGTAATTTTGGTGGCATTACTTACGACGTGATTATTGGTGACGATGTAACCATTGGATGAAATAATCACACCGCTGCCGGTTCCATAAAGTTTTTCCGGTCCCGGATTGGAGGGGACCAATGGAAAGGCTCCGGGCGGCAGCATCTTGCGGAATCCGGGGGGCAACTGCATGGGGCCGCCCGGATTTATGCCTTGGTTCTGAGGAATTTCCTTAATTACATTAATATTCACCACGGAATTATGATCCGCCTTATCCACCGCCTCAAACGCATCCGAAAGCTGATTGGCAAATGCGGTTACTTTAGGATTGATGGCAGGCGCGGTCACATTCTCATCCGCATGGGCGGGATTCGACCCGCCAAATATTCCAACGGCCACCAGCCCGAATGATGCCGTCATGGCCGCCGCAGCAGCCAGAGTAATCAGGGTGGAGGGTTTTCGGGAACTGTATTTCATGGATATAAACTCCGTCAAATTCCAAAGCACTTCACGCTGGGGAATTATTTCCGGGTGACAGCCCATTGCCATCATCCCGGAAATTGCCCGTTCAGAATATACGTTGCCGCATGTAGGCAAACCCCTACAACGCGGACGGATTTTTTTGCGGGATTAACTGGAAATGTTCCACTGGCGTTTTCAAATCCATCGCAGGCTTGCCAAAAATACAAAAACATTGAGAATTGGTGAATAAGGCTTCCACGGTTGAAGCCGTTACAATTAATGAAGGAGTTCATAATGGCCAATATTACATTCAAGGGGAATCCCATTCACACTCTAGGTGATGCGCCAAAAGCCGGCAGAAAACTGCCGGCATTTACTCTGACAAAATCCGATTTAAGTGAATTGAAGTCCACTGAATTGGCGGGTAAGACGGTAATTTTGAATATATTTCCAAGTATTGATACATCCGTTTGCGCCCGATCGGTGCGGCAATTTAATGTGGACGCCGCAGCACTGACCAATACGGTGGTGCTCTGTATTTCCGCGGATTTGCCCTTTGCGCAGAACCGGTTCTGCGGTGCTGAGGGAATAAAGAATGTGCAGACTCTTTCCACCTTTCGGCATCCGGAGTTTGGCAATGTCACCGGCTTAACTATTGCCGACGGCCCGCTGGCGGGGTTGCTGGCCCGCGCCGTTGTAGTGGCCGATGGCACCGGCACCATTAAATATGTGCAATTGGTGCCTGAAATCGCCCAGGAACCCGACTACGCCGGTGCTATCGGCGCGGCACGGTAAACTCACGATAAGTAGCAGCAATGATTGATGAGATAAAGACAACATGGCTGGAGACCACTGGCGGACAACGGGCATTTTATGCATTCCCCGCCATCCGTGGAAAATATCCGGTGATAGTCGTTCTTTTTGAAGCGTTCGGCCTTAACCACCATTTTCAGGAGGTAGCGGCCCGCCTGGCCCGAGAGGGTTACTGTGCGGTCGTGCCGGATCTGTTTGCGGGCAAAGTTTTCAGTTACTCTGATTTATCCGGTGCCATGGAAGCGGTGAAATCACTGGATGAAAATATCGCGATGCAACAGATCACAGATGCTATTGATGCGTTGCGCGTTCACGAGGAAGCCGATACGCTGCGTTGCGGCGTGATCGGCTTTTGTATGGGCGGACGGATTAGTTTTCTGGCCGCATGCAAAATGGGGTCAAAGCTCAAAGCGGCGGTTGCATTTTATGGCGGGTCCATCGCGCCCGCCGGGCCGGACCGTCTGGGCCGCGCCAGCATTCTCACTGACGAGAATCTGACAGGGCTTTCCGCACCGCTGTTTCTGGCTTACGGCAGCGAAGATACTCATATTCCACCCGAAGAACATGCTCGGATTGTTGCAGCGCTGGGAAGGCACAAAAAACGCTATACGATGGCGCTGTTTAACGGTCCGCACGCATTTGCCAGTGAAGGCCGAGACAGTTTCCGGCCAGATGCGGCGACACAGGCCTGGAAGATGGCCTTTGACCATTTTGCAATGTTGTGAAGGCTGCAGCCGCAGAGGCGACAGAGTGCCTGCGGATCGCGCCATTCAACTGTTGGCACCAGAGCCGGCACGATGATCAATTTCCGGTGTGGATTCATTATTCACGGCGCTTTTAAGCGGAATTTTTGACATGGCCCGCCAATCCAGGTGGCATTTCCAGTTGCGGTCATCGCGATCGGGGTAATCGGTGCGGAAATGCACGCCGCGCGTTTCCTGCCGCACGCCTGCGGCCGCGGTAATCAGACGCGACATTTGCAGCATGTTCTGCAATTCCCAACCGGCGGGCTTGTCAAATACCTTGTCCAGCAGATAGTGGGACCAGAAGTCGATGATCTCCATCGCTTCATCCAGCCGCGGCCCGACGCGCTCAATGCCCGCATTGCGCCACATTAAAGATCGCAGTGAACCAAAGACATCCTGTATGTCCAATTCGGTGCGTTCACTGGGGGCGATTTCCGCGGCGACAATGGGCGCTTCCAAAGGGCGGCTGTGGCCAGCTAGGGACGCCACCGCGTCTTCCCCGGCCCGTTTGCCAAACACCAGTGCTTCAATAAGCGAATTGCTGGCCAGGCGATTGGCGCCATGCAGCCCGGTATAAGCCGCCTCGCCGACGGCGTAGAGATCCTCCACATCCGTGCGCCCCAGCAGGTCGCATGCGACACCCCCGACCATGTAATGGGCGCTGGGGTGTACGGGGATCGGTTGCTTGGCGGGGTTAATGCCAAATTGGATACAGACCTGATAAATGCCCGGAAAGCGGGCCTTAAACGCCTCTTCACTGATATGTCGACAATCCAGAAATACATGGGTGGTGCGGGTTTTGGCCATCTGGGCCATAATGCTGCGCGACACCACATCACGCGGTGCCAGTTCCGCCTGGGGATGATAGTCCGGCATAAAACGGTATCCGGTCTTGTCAATGAGTTTAGCCCCCTCTCCGCGCACCGCTTCGCTGACCAGAGATCGCGCGGAGCCGGCGATGTAAATGGTGGTGGGATGAAATTGTACCATTTCCATATCTCTAAGTGTTGCCCCGGCCCGCCACGCCATGGCATGGCCGTCCGCGGTGGCAATGGAGGGATTGGTCGTTTCCCGATAGAGCGCTCCGGCACCACCGCTGGCTAAAATAGTCTTACGGCCAAAAATCACAAACAAACCGCGCTGCTGGTTCCAAGCCAAAGCCCCCAGCACCCGATTGTCCTGCGTGATTAAATCCAGTACGAAAGTGTGTTCAAGAATAGATACCTGTTCATGTTTGCGCACCACCGCCATAAGGCAGTTGGCCAATTCGCGTCCGGTGGCATCGCCCAGGGCATGAACAATACGCGCAAAGGAGTGCCCGCCTTCCCGCGCAAAAGCCAGCCGGCCATCGGTTTCCCGGTCAAAGTTGGCCCCCCAGCGTATGAGTTCTTCAATTCGGGCCGGACCTTCCCGTACCACAGTTTCAACCGCGGGCCGGTCGCCCAGGCCGCATGCCACTGTCAATGTATCCTCAATATGGCTGGTAAAACTGTCATCCGCCTGCATGACACTGGCGATTCCGCCCTGGGCGTAATAGGTATTGGATTCAGACAATTGATGTTTGGAAATCACCAGCACATCCAGTGTTTCCGCCGCCGCCGCCGCCGCGCGCAAGCCCGCGACGCCGCCGCCAATAATTAGTACATCGGTATGGATCTGGGGCAGGCGTTTGGTCTTAAAGGGCAGCAGATACCGGCGATTCATACGACAACTCCTCACGATTGCGACATTCGCAATACCTTCATTATAGGGAAAATCCGCAATTTTTCACGATTCGGGGCAATATCCCATGTGCGAGACACTACTGGCGGGTGAAGAAAGCATGAACGAAAACGGTAAACGATATGCAGCAGTTGACAAATCACATTGCCATGCGGTGCTCACAGAAAATGCCACCCATGGAGCACCGCATGAATAATGCGGTGGTGGATTCTGGCTTCTCAATCAACCACCGGATTGCATCCGGTGCTCATGGCGCATTGATATCCAAAGAGCACCGCATGAAAATGCGGTGGTATGCGTACCCATGGGAAACATCACCCGCCGGATCTGTCACGATCCCAGTCACGATCCCTAAAGAATGAAATTCTTTCGCCGTCCGGTTATCTTGAATGGATGTGCTGTTGGAAAAAAAAGGAACGCCATGACCGCTTTTAGATTTTCAAATGTTACCTGGACGCCCGGAGAGACATTTCTGCTTATTGCCGGGCCATGTGTTATTGAAAATGAAGAGATATGTATGCACATCGGCCAGAGCGTTGCGGCGATCTGTAAAAAGCTGGACATCACCTATGTTTTTAAAGCCAGCTTTGATAAGGCCAACCGGTCCAGCAGCGGGAGCTTTCGGGGCCACGGCCTGGAGCATGGGCTGGAGATTCTGCAACGGGTCAAAGAATCTCTGAGCGTGCCGATCACCACGGACGTGCATGAAAGCGATCAGGTTGCCGCAGTGGCCAAGGTGGCGGATATCATCCAAATACCGGCGTTTTTATGCCGGCAAACCGATCTGCTGCTGGCGGCGGGAGAAAGCGGCAAAGCGGTGAATGTGAAAAAGGGGCAATTCATGGCCCCGTGGGAAATGAAGAATGTCGTGGAGAAACTGCGCGGTACGGGAAATCAGCAGGTGATGCTGACCGAGCGTGGAACATTTTTTGGATACAATCGGCTGGTGAATGATATGACCGGAATTGCACAAATGCAGGAGCTGGGAGCGCCGGTTATTTTTGATGCCACTCATTCAACGCAGCTTCCCGGCGCCCTGGGTACCGCCACCGGCGGACAGCGGCAATTTGTGGGGCTGTTGGCCAACGCGGCCGTGGCGGCGGGGGTGGACGGCCTGTTTGTTGAAGTACACCCGAACCCGGAAAAAAGCCCATCAGACGCGGCTACCATTTTTCCTCTGAATCAGCTTGAGGTGCTCCTGCGGAGGTGTCTGGCGATACGCGCTGCGGTGAAATGACAGTCCCTAACTGTGCTGAATTCCACAGTTCACGCATCAGGTGATAATCTGTGGGCATTCGGCAAAGCGTTCCTTGACTTCCAAAATGGCATCCTCAATTTTCAGAAATATTTCCACGACATCAGGATCAAATTGTGTGCCCGATCCGGCTTCAATCATGGAGCGGGCAATTTCATGCGAAAAAGCGTCCTTGTACAGTCGCCGGGAGGTCAGCGCGTCGTAAACATCCGCAACAGCAACAATGCGCCCGCTGATGGGAATATCCATTCCGCGCATCTGAGTGGGATAACCCGTGCCGTCAATGCGTTCATGGTGGGTTGCAATAATATCCTTGGCGATGCGGAGAAATTCCGCCTGCGGAAATTTGCGCAGGGCAATGTCGATGGTGTTGGCTCCCAGCGTGGTGTGGGTTTTCATTAGGGCAAATTCCCGATCGGTCAGCCGTCCGGGCTTGAGCAGAACATAGTCGGGAATGGCCACTTTGCCAATGTCGTGCAGCGGGCTGGTGAGATACATCCAACGGATAAAATTGGCGGTAATTTGATCTTGATATTTGAGGCTGGCCGCCATTTCCTGGGAAAGCAGCCGCGAGTATGTCTGCACGCGTTCCAGGTGCATGCCGGTTTCCGGATCGCGTGATTCAGCCAGTTTGGCCATGGCAAAAATTGCGAGATTGCGCGTATCGGTTGAAAGCACGCGCTCTCCACTGCGCACGCGGGCCACAAGTTCATCCGGATCGTAGGGCTTGCTGATAAAATCATCGGCGCCGGCGGTGAGACCCCGGACTCTTTCCTGCGCATCATTAACGGAAGTGATAAGAATAATGTAAACATATCCCCAGACCTCTTCACGGCGGATAGTCTGGCACAGTGCCAGCGCGCTAAGCGGCGATTGAATTTCCCAGTCAGCGATGATCAGGTGCGCCAAGCCCTGGCGGATAATTTCCAAAGCTTCTTCTGCGGAATCGGTGCATACAACTTCATACCCGGCATTGGACAGCGTATTGCGAATCAACGCCAGACTCACATTATTGTCTTCCACTACCAATACGCGCATGAAAAAAACTCCAGAACATTCGCACCGGTTTGCCATTTAATCCGAAATCACCATCAACTGCAAAGGATCAGACGTATGATTTTTTCGCCGCTCCGTTTTTTACGGCACTCAGGCACCGGCTATGACCCCTACAATACCGCTTCCGCCGAGGCCAAGCCATCTATATCGGCATTTTGCCGGTGCCTGGAACAAGTTTCTTTTTAATCGCGCGAGACAAAATGGAACTGTTAACTGGGTTGCTCTCGCCAATGAGCCTCACTGGCGCTAGAATTGAGCTTATGAGAAAGTTTTTCATGATGCTGACAATGATTTGTTTTACCGCGGGTATTTCCCCCGGTGCCACGTTGAAAATACGCCTTACTGGCCAGAGCCACGCGTCAGGTTTATATCATAACGGCAATCAAACCGTGTTACATCTGCGGATTAAAAATACCGGTAATTCTCCGCAAGTGCTTTCCGGAACGCTGACCTGGAATTTGCGGCGCGGGCCTGGAAATAATATGGCCTTGCTGGCCACCACGCCAATTCGCCCCACGATGCTCGTCGGCGGGCAGAGCGTCCGCATCGCGTTGCCGGAAACTTTTGCCGGCGTGGGAATCTATCACCTTTGCCGACATGGCATTGAGATTAATGGCAACAAGAACTATCAGCCCATGCGGTGTATTTACTCACCCATTGCGGGCGTGAGCGCTGCAAATAGCCCGTGGATTCAGCCGGTGCCGTCCGCGTTTTTCCGCCCACATGCCGTTGGCCTGATCGGCAATTATGTGCATGAAACGGGCATTTATCATTATTTACTCAATGCCGATTTTGCACGCGAAGGTTCGGTTAATATGATGGCCGCGTGCCTGCAAATCGCCGGCAGCCTCAAAAAAGCCGGTGCGGACTTGATTCCTGTATTTACGATTCAACAATTCCCGCAGCGACGTGAAAATAGGCTCAACGGGATCAATGAGTATGAGTTGTTCCAATTTCTCAAACCGTTGATAACGGATTGCCGGGCAATTGTGGTGCGGTATTCATCCTCAGCACGCCTGGCCACACCAGGCGTAGCCGCAGTGCAAACAATGATCGGATCGCTGCATGCGGCATTGCAGGCGTTAAAATCCTCAGCTCTGATATTCGCAACGCCGGATGTTATAGGTGCAGGCCGGGGAAATGTGGCATTTTCCGAAATCATCGGCGGGGTGGCGTTAAGCGATTCGGCCCACTCCATGCGCTTGTGCCATGCACTGGATCAGTCCGATGGGGCGTTGCCGGTGATGATACTTCCGGCGGAGCATTCTTCTTCCAGACCTGCCATTGTCAATGCTGCACCGGATCCCGCGGTATTTCTTGTTTCCGCTGCTGCGTATGTTCCCGTGCGCGTAGGTATGGACAATTTTGAAGTGCATGTGTTGGGCGCGGGAAAATTATTTTCCATTGTGCATCCAAAGTTGCCGCTGTTGGCTGCGGTATTTGCACAGCCATACGGATCGGTGGCGGTCATTGCGGGCCTTGGCGCGGGCAGCAGGGGGGATAAAAAATTCAATGCTTGGAAAAGTCGGCCTCCGGTAATGATGCGGGGAAAAATGTGGCACCAATTGCGGGGCATTGCGTCCGTGGGATTCCATCGCCTTTCGGCATTGATGCCGCAGCCGGGGCAATTTCCGCGGGGAAAGATTATTGTGGTCGATACGGAGGGTCTAATGGCTACCCGCAGTTCCTCTGGCATATCCATCCCAACGCCATATCCTGGCTGGCAGGAAATTCCGTTAAATCATCATGTCTTTTTCCTGACCTATCCCGGCAAACCGGATGACTTGGCGGCAGCCCTGCGCACCGCGGAAATCAAAGGCCTGCCCCTGGCTTGTGTGACCGCTGGTTCACAATCCATCCATTCTAAAGAGCGGACTTTTACGTTATTGATTCACAATGCGCGTGTGGGGAGATTGCAGGGAACCATTTCGCTTGCCGTAGCACCGATGGCCGGAAAAGTTCACGGCGGCGACATAAAAATCGGTCCGGCGGTACATTTTGGACCAATTCACGGCGGCGACAGCGCTGCGGTTACGTTATCTCTGCCGCATCCGGTGATGTATCATTCCGGCTCGCAGCTTCAGGCGATATTGCATTGGCGCCGCTGGGTTGAGTTAACTCCGCTTGGCACCCTTGAAGCGGCATCCCCGCCCAGTGGCCGCGGCAGGAATATTATTCCCGCACCGGATGCAATCCGGTAGTTGATTGAGAAGTTTGAATCGGCCACCGCATTAATCATGCGGCGCTTTTCTAATAACAAACGGTTAAATATATGCTAAGTTTGTGTTAAACATGTCGTAGGAGGCTTGACGGCCAGCGCCAGTGGGGCGATGGTGTAGTAAAATAATCGCGGTAGTTCCGGGGAAAGGAGTTTTATGGCGCGGAAGAAAAAAATTCTGGTTGTAGACGATGAGCGGGATCTGGTTGATCTCATCGGCATGAATCTTTTAAGGCAGGGTTATGAAGCCATCACGGCGCATGATGGAAAAGCCGGTTTGGAAATGGCGCACAAATTGGTGCCTGATCTGATCCTGCTGGATCTGATGATGCCGGGCCTCAACGGTCAGGAAGTTGCCACTCGTCTCAAAGGTGATCCACAAACTGCCAACATTCCCGTTCTGATGCTCACCGCCCGCGGAGAAGAAACGGATATTATTGTTGGTCTTTCGCTAGGGGCGGATGATTATGTAACCAAGCCCTTTTCCATGAAGGTGCTCATGGCGCGGATCGCCGCGGTGCTGCGGCGGAAGGCCGCTGCAGCCGAGGCCGGGCAGCAGATACTAAGCAACGGTGCGATGGTCATTGATGAAGCCCGGCATGAAGTAACGCTGGAAGGCCGGCCTATTACGGTTACTCCCACGGAATTTAAACTTCTTACCGCCCTGGCGCTGGCGCGTGGGCGGGTGCTGTCACGCGATCAGCTTACAGATCGGGTTATGGGATCGGATGTGTATGTAACCGACCGGGCCATTGATGTGCATGTTACAGCGGTACGCAAAAAGCTGGGCGATTATCAATGGATGATTCATACCGTCCGTGGTGTGGGGTATAAACTGCTGGAAACCAAAGAAGAAAGCGGGCTGTAACGTTTGACATTAACTCTTCACGGCCTGCTGATGAAACGACAATCCACAGATACCCGCCTGCGCGCAAAACCGTGCGCCTGAACAATATCTCCTGAGCAGTGGATGTAATGCGCGGTGGATACACCACCGGAGACCAACCGCCGCAATTTAATACAGCGCTTGATGCCTTGCTTCCCGGTTTTTTCCTGCGATGATTGAATCGTCATGGTGACGGAGCGTGCGATGTTGTTAATTATACCATTGGCGGAATTCCGCATTCCCGGAACGGAATCCACACAGGCCGCGATATTGGCGGTTCTGGTGGCCATTCTGGCGGCTATTGCGGTTACGCTGTTGCTGGTGCTCATACAGCGTTATCGCATGGTGAAAGACATTATCCGCTGGCTGCGCGTGCGGCGCATGGGTGAGCCGCAACGGCCCCCCATTGTTTTGGCCCACATTCAGCTTGAACGCCTGGTGACTGAAATACAGTCGCTGGCCACCGCATCCGAAGCGAAACGCCGGGAACTGCTGGTGCAATCCAGTTATCTGGAAACGCTTTTGGCATGTCTGAATGATCCGGTAATTATTTTAGATCCCGCCGGGGCGCCGGTCTTGTCCAATCGCCGCGCCAATGAACTGTTTATTGCGCCCGCTGATCCCGATGCGCAGTTAAGACTGCGGGAATTCGCCGCTCAGGCTCCGGTGCAGGATATTATCCGCGCCGGCTTGCGCAGTCAGAGGCCGGTAGCGCGGCAAATTCGCCTTAATATTCTCTTTCGCCCACGGGTGCTGCAGATAACCGCAGCGCCCATATCTCCGGGAGTTCAGCCCCGAGGCGTGTTGCTGCTTATGCAGGATCAGACGGAATTGCTGCAAAACGTGCAGATTAAGGCGGATTTTGCCGCCAATGCCAGCCATGAACTCCGCACGCCGCTGGCCAGCATCCGCGCAGCGGTGGAAACCATCAATGAAGCCGGATACGAGGATCATGTCACACTCAAGCGGTGTCTGGATATTGTAGGCGGTCATGTGTTGCGGCTGCAGCTTCTGGTGCAGGATTTGCTGGATTTGTCACGCACGGAGGATCCGCGGGCGGTGATCCGGCAGGAGCCAATTAAACTGGAGGAGGTGCGGGATTTGATTTTCAGCATGTTCAAAAATATCGCCACGGAAAAACATCTGGAACTGCGATTTGAAATTAACCCCGATGCCGGGATCATGCAGGGCGATGAGCGGCTGGTATTGTTGATTCTCAAGAACCTTATTGATAACAGTTTGAAATTCACCACCGCTGGATTCGTTCAGGTGCGCTGGCTGCGGCAAACGCGGCCCTTGCGCAATGCCCCGGCCAACGCGGCGGCGGGGGGGGCGGCTTACCAGACCGAAGATCTCATGATTCTGGAAGTGGAGGATACCGGTTGCGGTATTCCACCGGAGGACATTAACCGCGTGTTTGAACGCTTTTACACCGTCAACCGCAGCCGCGGCGGTGCGGACCGCGGTACCGGCCTGGGCCTGGCCATTGTGAAACATGCGGTGGCGGCCATGGGCGGGGTGGTGGAGCTGCACAGTCAAACCGGCCAAGGGACAATTATGCGCTGTATCTGGCCGCAATCGCGCAATCCCATTCCGCCGCGCCGCCCGCCGGTTGAACCATCGCCCGTTTCCTAGGCGGATTGAGATTGCATGGTCAGGAGCGTGGAGCAACTGTGCGGTTCTGTGCGGATACTTTGGCGGTCAGCCAATCCAGCCAGGGGCCGATCTGATCTTTGGCGACGGATATTTCCAGAAGCGGCGCGGTTCGATTGAGATGTTCCACATCCTGCCGGAAGCGGGGCAGGTCAAAGGGGATATGGGGCAGCAGGTCGATCTTGTTGAGGATCAGCAGATCGGCGGAAACTACGAGGTTGGGG
>JABEBX010000635.1_pt1 | contig 12519 bp, 17 predicted proteins | sample 7245971 | NCBI WGS metagenome assembly JABEBX01 (sample SAMN14506365, study PRJNA622280) | hot springs metagenome | biome: hot spring [ENVO:00000051]|acidic hot spring [ENVO:00002120]; feature: spring [ENVO:00000027]|sediment [ENVO:00002007]; material: sediment environment [ENVO:01001048]...
ACTTATGATATATTCAAAAAAATAAATGTTGCAACAAGCAATTCTTTAGAAGGAAATGTGGCTGTTTATTTTGCTTATAATGGAACAACTTTAACAGGAAATAATATAACAGCTTATACTCCAGTAGGTTATAATATAACAATAACTGCAAATCCAACTTTATTTTATTCTTTCAAAAATTGGACAACAAATTCAAGCCAAACTATAACACAAAGTCCATACACTTTTTCAATGCCAGACAATTCAATTTCTTATGTTGCATATTTTAGTTATCAAGCACCAACTATTGAATGGACTTCAAATATTCAAACAACATTTGATGCAAATGAAACACCAGTTTCATTGAATTGGAATAATTTAACAAACCAAAATACAGTTTATACATATACCTTTCCATCAAATATGATTAATAACACAACAAATCTTAATTTTAATTGGAATTTTTCATCAACTGATTCAGAAAATACAAATTTCACAAGCCAAATAATCTCTTGTAATGGAAAATCAAGTGCTAACATTTATTCAACCTCAAGCAATTATTCTTGGAACATAAATAATAATTGTAAAACTGTTTTAATAACTGCACAATATAATCCTGTTGTAAAAAAATCAACTGGTCCTGGAAGTTCAGGTAATAACACAACAAGCAGTTCTTCTTCCATTGGATATTTAAATGCAGATTGGAATAACATTACAATAGAGTCAATAAATCCTGAAAATGTTACTGATAATGCTAAAATTAATGAAGCTAATTTCACAATTTACCAAGTTTATAATGGAGAGACTTTTGAATGGACTAATAGTTCAGGAGATGATTCATTTAGTTTTGCAGATATGAATGAAAAACTACTAAATAATCCATCTGGTGTTGATGGAAACATTTTCAAATATATTGAAGGAACTAACACAACAAATATTTATTTGCAATTTACAAATAAATTTAAATATCTTGGAGTTAATTATACTTTTAATTATGCAAATATCACTTATACTTATCTAATGAAAAATGGAACAACATTAAAAGGAAATCCATACACTGATTATTCAAATAACAATTTCATTGTAAATCAAACAATTGCAAGTAATTCAAATTATTATCCTTCACAAATAAAGAATTTAACAAATGTTACAAAAATATCAGCAATTGTAAATGTTGGCTACTATGGAACAATAAATGAAGTTGGTTCAGAAATTGATGTTTATAATTATCCAAACATATATTCAATAAATACACATGGTAGTTTAAAAAAGCTTGAGCAAGAAAGTTTATCTGGAAATGCTGAAGAAACTCTTTATTCTATTCAATCTGGAACAACAAGTTTAGAACTTTCTGAAACCAATAGTTCATCAAATTATATATATTATTATGTAGAAAATTTAACAACAAACACATACACAGTTAATCCAACAAAAGAAAGTGCTGATGATATACCAATAAATGTTAATCCAAATGATGATTATGCTGTTTACATAATAAATTATATTCCTGTGAATTTAAGTTTAACATTTGTAAACTCAAGTTCTTCATTTACATCAATATTTGATAGCTGGGGAAAAGCCCCATTTGAAACAAACCTATATGATTCAAATGGAAATACATTTTCAAATTACAATATTGCAACCAAATATGATTTATTTATGCTTCCAGCAAACAATCCAGCATTTAAAGAATATAATAATCCAACAAGTTATTATGTAGAAGAAGGATATTGGAATAACAATAATTTTATAAGTTCTGCAACAACACTTTCAAATAATGGAGATTATGAAACTTGCTATGATTCTGGAGAAATAGGGCAATGCATTGTAACAGGAAATGTAAATAATCAAAATCCAACAAAAAGTATTGAGTCCTTAGAAACTGATTTTGGAAAATTTGGAATAATATATTGTTCTTATGAATATCCCTCAGGAAGTCCTACAACAGATTGTTTAGCAGGAACAGTTGGGCTTATTCAAAATGTAAATGGTGATAATTTTACAGCAGGAAAAGCTACAACAGGATATAATATTTCTTTTTACATTCCAAAAATTTCTAACAATTATTCAATTCCATCTTCATCAAGCCCACAAAACATTAATTTGAATTATGGATATATTGTTCCTGTGTTTGAAAGCTATAATATAAATGAAAGTATGGCTATTGGCTCAGACCCAAGTGCTTGCAATGGATTTGGCACAGAACAATATTCATCATTGAATGGTTATTTGGTAGGTTCAGAAAATTATAATGAAAGTTGTTTAGATAGATATATAAATCATTTATTAAGCCCAAAAGAACTTGTTGCAGACAACAATACTGAATTTTTTGTATATGGAAGCAGTTCAAGTGAGACAATAAATATGCCAGTAAAAGGTCCAACATTTTATTCAAATGTTACTTCAACAGCAAGTGGTATGCCAGAAATGAACATTTATTCATGGGATTCATATATGAGTGAATTTAATACCACTCCAATATTATATGATGGCAGCACCACAGCAATAAATCCTGGAGAATATTCATATTATATTTATTCAACTTCAATCCCAACAAGTCCTTCACAGGCTAATGGATATGCTATTTATGAAGAAACTTATAATTGAAAAAATCTAAAAATAAGGTTAGGTTACAACAATCAGATAATTAAAAAAAAATAAAAATTTAAAAATCAAGTTAATAAATTTCCTTTTGCAACAATGTAAACAGTTGTGGAATTATATTTGAACCCTTCAAAATTGAAAATCTGTTGCTTAAATCCTGAAATATTGCTAAAATTAACCTCTTGATTAATTGATGCATTTGGCAATGTGAAATTATAAAGAACATCATTGCTGTTTATTCTTGTTACATGAAGTATATAATCAAAAGTAACAGATTGATATGTGCAATTCTTTGGATAATGCCCACATTGAGATACTGGGGTTACATTCATTTCAAAGTTGGCTTGAACAAGTTTACCATTTAAGTTTGGAAGGAAAGTTGCATTTTGAGTATAGTTAAAATTGAACCAAACTGGAAGTTCATAAATCTTTCCATTCTTTGTATAATTTATAACCAAAAAAGATTGTCTTGGACCTATGTTACTGTTTTCATAATAGGTTTGAGAAATTTGTTTTAGATTAGAAGGGCTGACATTAAAGGCTTGCTCTAATGAGTTTGCTGCTTGGGGATTGCTTGCAACAGCATTATAATGTGAGCCTAAATTTAAGATAGTATTATTAACAGTTGAATTTACAGATGAAGTTACAAACAGTTGAGGATAAAAGAAATACAGTCCAAGAAAACCAACAATAATAATTGCACCTATAATTCCAAGATTTTTTAATATACCCATTTTAATCTAACAATATAATGCACAAATAACTATTTAAACTTTTCTTTTTATATGTAATTGATAAAATGGTTGAAGAAAATGATTTTTTGGATTTAATAAAAGAATTAATTGATGCAAATATTATAAAAAGTCCAGTTGATATTTCCAGAATAAAGCACTATACCTTTAATGACATCTATTCTGCAATACAAAACAGATACTATAAGCCTAAAACAAAAGAAGCCTTTGTTGAAGCAATAGAAAAAATATTTGATAAATACAATGCAACCACAATAGATGACCTGACACCAAATAAATATAAAGCATCTTTCTATGAAGATGAAGTGCCTTCATTGTTAATAAATTCATTTTATGACATTTATAAAAATGCAGGAAAATATGCAAGTAATAATACTAAAAAGCTTTTAGATAATGAAGAAAAACTAGAAAAAGAGACTGCAAAAACTTATCAAAAAATTGGTGAGTATAAAAAGGATATAGAAAATCAGAAAAAAATCAGAAAACAATTAAAAAAGAAAAAGCATCAACCATAAAGTTTATGTTTTAGTTTTTCATACATTTTTTCTGTTATTCTATTTATGTCTTCAAATCTGCTATATCCAACAACTTCATTTCCAAATTCATTTTTCATAAAATATTCAAACAAATCTTCAAGTGTTGGATATGTGCTAATCCAACCAGCCTTATCATAATGTGCAATGCTTCCAGTTTCTAAACTTAAAAATTTATACATATAATCAGTCATTGATTCCATTCCATTTTTTAGTATTTTATTAAAATCATTTAATAATCTTTTTTCATTCCACACAACATTTCCTTTATAAACAATATCAACCTTAAGGTTTTCTTCATCTATTGCTTTACTGATTAAATCCCTTGCTTTCTGCTCAGTGCCAGGAAAAAGCTTTGAATGAGACAAAAGTTCTTTTGCCCTTTCAATTTCTTTTTTATTACTTCCATATATTTTCACATCTCCATCTTCAACCATCATTTTTATCATAATCTATTGTAATTTTGTTTATTTAAACTATTTATAAAATATAAACATGTGGAATCTTCACTTGAAAAAGCAATAGTTTTTTTAGTTGGCATGTCAATAATAGTGATTATAACCCTTGTCATTGTGAATTATACAACCACATATTCTAGTGTAAGTTCAAATCAAAATCTTCAAAAAACAATAACTAAAAGTATTGATTTTTACATGACAAACAATTCTCTTTATATTGTAAATAAAGGACCAACACAAACTCTTGGAAAAGCTATTTTAACTGGATATACTTATAATGGCATGCCATATACACAAAATTTTACATTTCCAGCAATAATAACTGGAACAAATTATTTTAATCTTAATGAAAATTTATCATCTGCAAGCCTTTCCATTTATTACAATGGTTATTTCACAACACAAATAGCATTAAAACCAATAAGTCTTCTTGCAATAAAAAACATGTATTCATCTGCTTATGTTTATATAAACAATAAATTATCAACCCCCTTGTTTGAAAATCTTTCAACCTATTATTATCAAGCACAAAGCAGTTATAAAAATATAAAAATATATTCAAACTATCTTTATATAAATAAATCAACAAGCAACAATACTATAATTCTTCCAACAAACTTTTCAACATCAAATTTAAATTTTGAAATAAAAAATATTTCAACAACTATCACCATTTCAAACACAATTGAAATAAATCTAAACAATGAATTTCAAATCACAAATTTTATAAATGGGAAATACAATAGCACTATTCCATTACTATATTCTGGAAATTACATAAGTCTTCAATATTGCTATATTAATTGTTATTCAAATTATACAATTGGGAATTACACTGGACCTTTAAATATAAGTAAAACTTTCTATATTTATCAAACAAGCACACCTAAATTTTATATTGAAAATTCAAATGGAATTATTATAAATGGTGAAGTTACTTTAACAAGCTCATTAGGTAATTATTCCTTTGAAGTTCCTGCAAATGGAACAGCACAAAAAATAGTAAATAATGAATATTCTGCAAAAATAACAACATTTAATAATCTGATGGAAATAGAGAATATATTTGTGACAAATTCAAATACAATTTATTTAACTGTGTGATTCAATGAAAAAGTTAATCTTTTATGGAAGTAAAAGCAATCTTTTAATTAAAAATGAAAACTTTGTTTTTGATGACATTGATAAAAAAATAAATGAGATATTAAAAACAATGGGATTCAAATATAGTTATAATTTCAAAGAATGGAGTGGACAGCCTGAATTAAAAAATAAAATTATTGATGAATTGAACATAAACAAAATAGAGTTTTTAATTGAGGAAAAATTAATTGAAGATAAGTATATCACAAAAGAATTTAATACAGAATTTATAAAAAACAAAATGATTGAATATTCAAACAAAGTTCAAGAATATGAAGTTGTGAACTATCAAATAGCAGGAGTGAATTTTTTATTAAATAGAAAATTTGCATTTCTTGGGGATATGCTTGGTCTTGGAAAAACAATTGAAACAGTTGTTGCTTTAAGAATTCTTTTTGAGATTTACCATTATAATAAAATAATAGTGATAACACAAAAAACAATATTAGCTGACTGGTCTAATGCAATTAACATGTTCTCATTCAATGATGGATTCAAAGAATCATTCACATTCACAAATTTTGAACAATTCATTTCAAAAAACTCTAATGAACTTCTAAATAAAAAATATGACATTGTTGTTGTTGATGAAGCAACCTTTTTTAGAAATTCAACAAAGACAAGAACTGAAATAATGAAAATAAAAGCTGATAGATTTTGGCTTTTATCTGGAGAAATGATTGAGAAAAATCCATTAGATGTTTATTACATATTCAATACATTTACAGACATTTTTAATTTTGATGAATTTGAGAAAAAATATGTTATTTATAAAACAATGTTTTTTGGAAATAAAAAAATAAAACAACCATATAAATTCAAAAATATGCAAGAATTGAAATCTGAAATAGAGCCATATTTTCTAAGAAGAACAAGAGAAGATGTTTCTGATGAAGTTGAAAAAATTGACATTATATCAAAAGATATAAATGTGGACTTAACTACACAGCAAGATACTGAATTAAAAGAATTAAGGCAAAAAATAATGGAAAGAAAATTCATTTCAAACAAAAATAAAATACTTTCCTTATTTCAAGAAACAAGGCTTATATTAGATGATGCAAATTACAAAAATGGTTCTGAAATAAACAGCAACAAATTTGCTGAAATGAAAAAAATACTTGACATGAATAAAGACAATAAAATAATAATTTTTACTTCATACAAGATAATATTAGAAAAACTTGAAAAAGAATTAATAAAAAATGGCTATAAGGTCATAACAGTTGCTTCATATATGAGCATGCAAGAAAGAAATGAGAAAATTGAAGAATATAAAAAGTCAAAAGAGCTTAATATATTGCTTGCTTCTGATATTTTAGCTTATGGAAAAAACCTTGAAACAAGTTCAGTAATGATTCATTATGATATGCCCCTTCTTGCAAGCAAAATAAAGCAAAGAACATTTAGAATGATAAGAAAAAATTCAACACATAATAGATTTGAAGTGTATTATTTGGTAACTAATTCAAAATTTGACCAAACTGTAAAAAACATATTATTGAAAAAAGTTGCTTTTTCATCTGCATTGACTGGAGATAAAGATTCCATTGAAAAAATTGGATTGACTTTTTCAAAAGATGAAATGAATCATTGTATTAAAAGCTTGCTATAAAAATTTTAAACTACTAAATTATACAATTATTGATAATATGTATATGTCAATTGATGATATAAGAAGAGAAATAAAAGCTGGCAAATTAAAGATTGAGCCATTTGATGAAAAAAGCTTAACTCCAAATGGATATGATTTGAGGCTCAATGAAATAAATGATATTCCTGTTTCAGGCATGGAAACTATTCATAAAGGTGAATCAATTGTTGTAAAAACAAAAGAAACTATAACATTGCCAAACAATATAATAGGATTTATGTTTTTAAGAAGTAGATATACAAGAATTGGAATTATTGGTGGATTTGCTGTGATAGATGCTGGGTTCTCTGGAAAAATAATTGCAAGCATGATAAATTTATCAAATAAAGATTATTATGAACTAAACACAGATGATGGTGTAATACACATTGTGTTTGCCTATTTGAAAACACCAAGTTCAGAACCTTATGGTTCAACAAGTAAAAGCCATTTTCAAAATCAGAAATAGAATTAATAAAATAAATAAAATAAAATAAATTTTTATTTTATTTTTCTTCCAATTGTTTGTTCAAGATGTTCAACAAAATCATTTTTCTCTAGATAATCCAAATCAATATACAATTTTCCATTCTTATCTTTTTTTACATTATTTATAATGTCATCACATATCCAACATTCATTAGAAGGTGTTGAAGCTATAAGATTATTTTCTTTTTTGGTTATATAAACTTTTTCCATACTATCATTATGTGTTTTAATATTCATTTTAAATTATTTTACTAAAAACAATTATATAAAGTTTTAATATAATTTAAACATTGTTTTTAATTAATAACTGATTGTTATGTGCTTGTCAATAAAAGAAATTAAAGAGGAAATGGAGAATAAGAACATTGTAATTAAGCCTTTTAGTGAATCCTCACTAACACCAAATGGTTATGAATTGAGAATAAAAAAAATAAATGATTGCATAATTGGGTCACCAAAAGAATATACTATAAAAAAAGGGCAAGTTATAAGTATTGTAACTTTAGAATCTTTAAAACTTTCAAATGGCATTAGGGGAATAATAAATTATACTGACAACTATTCAGACAAAGGTCTTGGTGGGGCTGTAATTTTTATTCCTAGTGGTTTTAATGGAAAAATAGACACAAAAATTATGAATTTTTCAAAAAAAGATATAATAATAAACCTTGATGAAGCAATGTTTAATATTGTATTTTCTTATGAAAAAACAAAAACTCCATTAGTTCAAAAATTAAAAAAAGCTATAACACTCAGTTAGGAATAAAAAATGAAAGGAAAAATTAAAAGTGTCTTATTTTTCTTCCAATTGCTTCTTCAAGAAATCTTTCATAATTTCTTCTTTTTATATAATCATAAGGAATATATTGTCTTTCATGTTCATCTTCTTTAATCATGTTCTTTAAGTCCTCATATATCCAAAAGTCAGGACTGATTGAAGCCCTCTTTTTGATTCTTTCAAAATCTTTTTCTTTTAAATAAATTCTCTTTTCCATAAAATCAATAATACAGTAAAAAAAGTATTTAAAATATAAAAAATAAAAAGCATTATTTTAAGTTATCAATAACAAAATCTTTATTATTAAAGAAAACAAATATTTTGCTTTCTTCATTTTTTATTTCCTTTTTTATTTCATGTATTTTTTCTTCATTTGAAAGTTTTTCTAAATATTCAAAATCATCATCAATAGGATATAAAACATTGAAATAAAATGTTTTTTCATCTTTATCATTGAATTGTAAAACAGTGCTTCCTTTATAAAAAGAAGAATCTCCTATTTTTTCAAGTGTTTTTATAAAAACACCAATGTAGTTTCCAATAATTAAATCATTATGAAGATGCAATGAAGCAAGCTTTCCATAAAACTGACCATTAAAACCACTTTCAACCACAGGCTGTTCAATAAAAAGATTAAATTTTTTAACCTTTGGTAAATATTTTTCTATTTCCTCAATCTCTGAGATTTTTGTATAGCATCTTTCAATGTTACTTTTCATACTACCAATATATTATTCATACAAATATATTTAAATATTTGCTTTTATAAAAAAGAGCTGAAATTAAGAACAATCAAAATAAAATCATAAAATAAAAATAGCAAAATTAAAATCAGGAATTTAATTGATTGACAAAAGCCTTTTTATCAGCTATTTCATCACATATTTCATCATAAGTCAATAACTGGAAATGTGAGGCATATCTGTTAGGATTATTGAACAACATTTTTTCATATTTTTTCTGCTTCATCAATACAATTATTGCAGATGGCAAAAACTCATCAATATTATAAAGATATTTTCTTTCACCATCTTCATCATCAAAAGACCCATCAAGGAAAGACTCTGCATCTCCTATTAAATCTTCATTTGGTTCAGCCATGCTATCAATTAATTATTACAGATTAAGTTATTTAAATCTTTTGCTTTTTTAATAAAAAGAAACATTTATAAAGATTTATCTTTTATTAAAGTATAAAAAATTTACTAAAGTAAAAGATTATGTAACAGACTACATGCTAAAATTAAAAACAAATTTAAAGATATATTTGATAACATAAATAATGCCAGAAATAACAATACCAGAAGATTACAAAGAATCACTTGAACTTTTATTGCAAGCAACTGATAATTTTTACATTGTTGGTGGCTTTATAAGAGATTCAATAATAGGAATAAAGCAAAAAGATTTTGACATTGATATAGCTGTAAATGGCAAATATATAAATAAAATAAAAGAGTTATTTGAAAAAAATAATTATACAATAAATGAAGATGGTTTTGACAGATTTGGAACAATAACTGTTTATATTAAAAAAGGAAGTTCATTTATAAAATTAGATATTGCACAATTCAGAAATGAAGAATATGAAGATAATTCAAGGAAGCCAATTGTTGGAAAAGAAAGCACAATAGAGAAAGACCTTGAAAGAAGAGATTTCACAATAAATGCAATGGCTTATGATTATAAAAATAAAAAAATAATTGATTTATTTAATGGAAAAAATGACTTGAATAAAAAAATAATAAAGGCTGTAAAAGACCCTGATGAAAGATTCAAAGAAGACCCACTAAGAATACTTAGAGGACTAAGATTTGCTGTAAAATATAATTTTAAAATTGAAAACAACACATTTGCAGCAATGATTAGACAAGCACCAAGAATTTCAATTGTTAGTGGTGAAAGAATAAGAGATGAAATTATAAAAGGTTTGTCATATAATTCAGTTGAATACTTTAAACTTTTAGTGGACTCTGGAATAATGAAAGAGCTTGTAAAAGAGTTTGAAGATGTTAAAAACATAAAGCATGATGACAGGCATGGTCATTATAATGAAACTCTTATGCAGCACATACTTGATTTGCTTGAAAAAAAGATGATATGATGGAAAAGCTAAATTCACCAAAAAAAGTTTTATTTGATATTGCAATAATATTTCATGATATTGGAAAAGTTTCAACAAAAACAGAAAAAGATGGAAAAATATCTTTCAAAGGGCATGAAATTGAAAGTGAAAAAATAGCTAATGAGGGATTAAAAAAATTAAAATTTTCAACAAATGATAAAAATTACATTTTAAAATTAATAAAATACCATATGAAAATACATTACATTACAGACCTTCCAGAAAAGACACAAAGAAAAGAAATAGCAAAACTTTATATTGAACTGCATGAAGATTCTGAGTTATTGAAAGATATAATAGATTTTTCTAAGCTTGATGACAACTTGAAAACAAAAGAATATGACTTTCTTAAAACCATTGTGGAGTCTTTTGAAAAAATGCCACAACTTATAAATGGTGAAGATGTTATAAGCCTTCCTGAAAATAAAAGAGGTTCTACAATTAAAAAATTAAGATATTTGCAATTATGTAAAAACTGGAAAAAAGAAGAGCTAAAAAAATATATAAATATGTAAATATAATTTGTGAAAAAAATTAATTACTTGTTAAATTTTAATAAAACATAATTTAAACAAAATCAATTAAGTGAAGTGTATAAAATGAAGAAATATATTAAAATGTATTATACAATATTTGATGGGGAAAAAGAGTATGAAAGAGTTGTTATATTGAAAGTAAATTCAGTTCCCAAAGATTTGCATGAACTTGGTATTAAATTTCTTATAAATAACTATGATGGAACTGAGTTAGAAGACTCAAAAATTAAGACTTATGATGGAAGAAAAATAAAGATTGGATATATGAAAGAAGAAAAATTAAGTCTAAAGGTTTTAAAGATTCTTGAATCTCATGGAATATATGTTATAGAAATTAATTAATGCAAAAACAGAAAACTATTTAAGTTAATAAGGTAATTAGTTTATAAAAATAATTTAAACAAAAAGAAGTAGATAAAATAGGTGTATGAAATGGAAAAATATATTAAAATGTATTACACAATAGCTGATGGAGAAAATGAATATGAGAAGGTTGCTATACTAAAAACAAAATCAATTCCAGAAGACTTGTATAAACTTGGTATTAAATTCCTTATAAGTGATTATGGTGGAACTCAAATAGAAGATTCAAAAATTGAAACTGATGATGGAAGAGAAATAAGTGCTAATTATATGCAAGAAGAAAAATTAAAAGCCAATGAGTTAAAACTTTTAGAACTTCATGGCATATATATTACAGAAATTAATTTAAAATAAAATAATATAAATGTAAAAATAGTGATATAATGACAAGCAAAAATCCAAAAATTGAGCCTGAACTAGAAATTTTTAAAAGAGTAAAAGAAGCTTTGATAAATCAAAATTTTGCAATATTGAGTGCATCAAGAAAAACTATTGCAGGAAAGCCTGAAGAAAAAATAAAGACAAATCAACTTGAAAATGATTTACTTTCAATGGGATTTGAAACAATAAAAGTTTATGGAAGATATAAGTATGAAGATGGGACTCTTGCAGCAGAACCATCAATATTTGCATTTTTAGAAAATAAAAAAGAAAAGTTAGATAAAGACTTTATACAGTTTCTTGCAGAACAATTTAGGCAAGAAAGCTACATTTTTGGTTTAACTTTATTTTTTACAAAAGATGACAAAGAAATAAAATTTAACACTATAATATTAGGCAAAGATGCATTAAAAGAAGAAAACTACACACAGGTGTTTTTGGGCAATCCAAAAACAGCATTTGCTTTTAAGTGAATTAAATGGTTATAAAAACAGTAGAAAACCCTGATGAAAGCATAACAATAATAGGTTCAAAATATAAAATAAAAATACCAGCAAAAACTGTAAAATTTAATAAAAGATTTTTTCCAAATTGGACTCCAGCTATAAGCAAATGTGACAAATGTGGTGCAAATGAATATGTTTTAAAAAGCACTAAAAAAATAAGTTCAGAGCTTGTGATGTATAACTATATGTGTTTAAATTGTGGATATAAGTGTAGTGAGCCTTTAGACTAATTGATAATA
>JABEBX010022621.1_pt1 | contig 12485 bp, 9 predicted proteins | sample 7245971 | NCBI WGS metagenome assembly JABEBX01 (sample SAMN14506365, study PRJNA622280) | hot springs metagenome | biome: hot spring [ENVO:00000051]|acidic hot spring [ENVO:00002120]; feature: spring [ENVO:00000027]|sediment [ENVO:00002007]; material: sediment environment [ENVO:01001048]...
AGAGAAGGTTTTGAGAAAGCTGCAAATCAATACAATAATGCTAATATTTTGAAAGAGTCTGTATATGGCATTGAAAACGTTAAAAATTAGAGACAAAACCGTACAAAACTGTATTATACAAGGCGGCATGGGGGTGGGTGTTAGCCTATATCCGCTTGCCAAAGCTGTTGCGCAAGAAGGCGGTATTGGCGTAATTTCAAGTGTAGCACTAGACCGTGTATTATCTAAGCGAAACAATAAGAAATATTCAGTATACGAAGCATGCGAAGAAGAAGTAGCGCTTGCAAAAAATGGTTCAAATTGCATAGGCATAAATATTATGGTTGCTGTGCAAAGGGATTATGAAGCAAGTGTCAAAGGCGCAATTGCTGGCGGTGTTGATATAATTATTTCTGGTGCTGGACTTCCAACCGATTTGCCAAAGTTAGCAACAAACCAAGATGTAGCGCTTGTGCCAATTGTGTCAAGCTTAAGAGCTTTTGATATTATTTGTAAGCGTTGGGAGCGATTTGGCAGAAGACCAGATGCAGTTGTGGTGGAAGGTCCACTTGCTGGCGGTCATTTAGGCTTTCGCTTTTCAGACTTAGACAAAGAAGAAAATAAATTAGAAAATTTATTGCCTCCTATAAAAGAAAAAGCTATAAAGTGCGACGACATACCTGTTATAGCCGCAGGCGGAATCTATACGCACGAAGATATAAAAAAATTTCTAGAAATTGGTGCAGATGGAGTACAGATGGGTACACGTTTTTTGGCAACATATGAAAGTAGTGCTGATGAAGCTTACAAACAAGCAGTTATCAATGCTGACAAAGATGATATTGTTGTAGCATATAGACCGGGTTCACCATCGGGCTTGCCATTTCGTGTCATTAAATCTTCACCAATGTACCAGGATGCGCTTTTGGCCAAAAGACCGCCAAATTGTGATAAAGGCTATCTGTTAAATAAGGATGGATATTGCCCTGCAATGGTTGATAATAAAAATTACTTTTGTATATGCAATGGTTTGCTCTCAAGTGCTGGCTATAATAGCAATAAAGAAAAACCTATTTATACTGTGGGTTATAATGCTTATAGAGTTGATAGATTGCTAAGCGTCAAAGAGTTGATGAAGGAGCTTGTGTATGGATAAAAAAGATATCAGCATTGGTATTTTTGGGCTTGGTACAGTTGGGTGCGGTGTTGTAAAAATTCTACAAGATAACGCAGATATCATAGAAAAGCGATTAGGTTTTAGAATTAATGTTAAAAAAGTTTTTTCTCATTCATCAAAATGTAAAAATCTCATTGCAAATTATACACTTGCAAAAGATTACAAAGAATTATTTGAAGAAGATATTGTACTTGAGCTAATTGGCGGCACAGATGTAGCTTACAAGTTTGTATTAGAAGCGATTGAATACAAAAAACATGTTGTAACGGCAAATAAAGCTTTACTTGCAAACAGGTTTAGCGAAATTTTTTCAAAAGCAGCTCAAAATGGTGTTAAAATAGGATTTGAAGCCTCTGTTGCAGGTGGTGTTCCAATTATAAAAATTATTACACGAGATTTAATGGCAAATAATATAAAAAGTATAAAAGCGATTGTAAATGGCACATGTAATTATATATTAAGCCAGATTTTTGAAACACGCGAATCTTTTGACACAATATTACATAAAGCAATTCAAGAAGGATATGCTGAACGTGACCCTTCTTTTGATATCGACGGTATTGATTCTGCTCAAAAAATGGCGATTTTGGCTGCTATTAGCTTTAATGCAAAAGTCGAAGAGAAAGATGTGTATGTTGAAGGCATCAGGAATATTGATTTTATCGATATAGATTTTGCGCGCCAATTAGGCTATAGAGTAAAACTGCTTGGTATAGCAAAAATGATAGAGGGGAAATTACTAGTGCGTGTTGCACCATATTTTATAGAAAGCGAAAACATACTTGCTAAAGTAGACGGCGTATACAACGCTATTAGTGTAACCTCAGATATGACAGGCTCTACTACATATGTAGGTAAAGGTGCAGGAAGCCTTCCTACAGCATCATCTGTTGTAGCAGATATTATAGATATAGCAAACGATATAAAAACAGGACAGATTAATACCACTTTGTATTCACGCGTTTTTGATAAAATAGAATTTGTAGACGTTGACAATCTTGAATCACATTACTATGTAAGGTTTAGCGTTGTAGATAGCGTTGGCGTTTTGCACCGTATTGCACTTGTCTTAAGTAAATACAATATAAGTATCAAGAGTGTTGTGCAAATAGGAAAGGGTTTGGATGTGGTACCTCTTTTGGTTTTGACACACAAAGCCAAAGAATCCAACATTAAAAAAGCTATAAAAGAAATCGAAAAAGACCACAAAAGCATTATCAAAAATAGTACTGTTTTAATTAGAGTAATGGATTAATTTTGTTTAGAGATTTTCAAGGAGCATGCGATGAATAATAAATTATGGTCTGGGCGTTTTAGTGCTTCATCAGATAATCTAATGGAGCAGTTTTCAGAAAGCATAAGTTTCGATAAACGCCTTTACAAATACGATATATTGGGCAGCATTGCACATGTAAAGATGCTTGCAAAACAATTAATTATCTCACAAGAAGAAGCGGATAAGATAATTGATGGACTGCGTAAAATTGAAAGACAACTTGATAGTGGAGAATTTAACTTTGACCCAAAAGACGAAGACATCCATATGTCAATCGAGCGTGCTTTAATCAATTTAATAGGAAAAACGGGCGGAAAATTACATACTGCAAGATCAAGAAATGACCAAGTTGCACTTGATGAAAGACTGTACTTAAGAGATGTTAGCATAGAAATAGTAGATAAGCTTGATAACCTACTTAAAGCTTTACTTGATTTTGCAAAAAAACATATAGATGTTATTATACCTGGCTTTACACACATGCAGCATGCACAGCCAATTCTATTTTCGCATTACATAATGGCTTATTTTGAAAAATTTAAACGCGATAAGCAAAGGTTTTTGGATACAATCAAACGCATAGACATTATGCCGCTTGGCGCTGGGGCGCTTGCTGGCACTATTTGGCCTATTGATAGACATTTTTGTGCTAGTTTGCTTAACTTTACACAAATATCTAAAAATTCTATCGACGCTGTATCTGATAGAGATTTTATGATAGAATTTTTAAATAATTGCGCAATTTTTTCTATGCATGCATCTAGATTGGCAGAAGATTTTATAATCTACTCTTCTCAAGAGTTTTCTTTTGTAGAATTATCAGATGAATTCTCCACAGGCTCAAGCATTATGCCACAGAAAAAAAACCCCGATAGCTTAGAATTGATTAGAGGCAAAACAGGTAGAATTTACGGTAATTTATTTGCTCTATTGACTATTATGAAAGGTTTGCCACTTGCTTACAATAGAGATATGCAAGAAGACAAAGAGGCTCTATTTGATACAATTGACAATTGTTTTATGATTATAGATATATTAACAAAACTCATAGGTAAAATTACAATCAACAAAGAGGAGATTGAAAAGTCATTAGATAAAGGTTTTATTACTGCTACAGATTTAGCTGACTATTTGGCGCTTCATCAGATTCCATTTAGAGAAGCTCACAAAATTGCTGGCAATATCGTGTTATACGCAATAAACAATAAAAAAACACTAAAAGAATTAGCACTAGATGAATATAAAAGCTTTTCAGAACAAATTAATGAAGATATTTATGATTATATAGACTACAAACGCAGCGTAGATAAAAGAAAATCATACGGCGGGACAGCTAGGGCCAATGTATTAAAACAAATTGAAGAAGCAGAGAGTGAGTTTAATCTAAAAGAGCATACAGATACATGCCCAAGATGCTCATACCCGGTTAAAATTTATAAGAATCCATCGCTTACAGTTGACTGCATAATTGAAAAAGATAATCAAGTATTGCTTATTAGCAGAAAAAATTATCCATTCGGTTACAGTTTGCCTGGCGGTTTTGTTGAATATGGAGAAAGTGTGGAACAAGCTGTAATTAGAGAAACCAAAGAAGAAACGGGATTGGATATTGTGGAACCAAAACTATTTGGCGTATATTCAGACCCCAAAAGGGACCCAAGAAGCCATACAGTAAGTGTTGTTTTCTATGCAAACGCAACTGGTAAAGCTGTTGCTTCAGATGATGCTTTGGGTTTAGATTTTTTTGATTTCGATAACTTACCAGAGCCTATCGTATTTGACCATTTAAAAATTTTGAAAGACTATAATGAATTTAGAAAAAAGATACAACGTATCGGGTGAATTAGTTCAGATTATCATAAACGACAAGATACTTGATGTTGATAATACAAAAATAAAAGTAGGCAATGATTATATACCTTTAGCACTTTGGAAAATTCTAAAAAATAGAAATATTGAAGATATACATAGATTTTTAAAACCCTCTTTGTCACATCTTTACGATCCTTTTTTATTAAACGATATGGATTTAGCCGTAAATCGCACAGTTGAGGCAATTAAACGCAAAGAGCGCATTTGTATTGTAGGTGATTATGATGTAGATGGTATAACTGCATGCTCTATATTGGTAAATTTTTTTCACGAAATAGGTGTAAAAACAGATTATTATATACCAAAAAGAGAAGATGGTTATGGTTTGTCTCTAAATGCAATAAAATTTGCCAATCGCGTAGGTGCAAAATTAATTATCACCGTAGATAATGGCATTTCTAGTGAAGATGAGGTAGAATTTGCAAGAATGCTTGGCATAGATGTGATTATTACAGATCATCACGAGCCAGATACAATACCAAATGCGACGGCTATAGTTAACCCAAAAATGAAAAACTCTAAGTACCCTTTTAGAGAACTAGCCGGTGTTGGCGTGGCATTTAACTTTTTGCTTGCACTAAGAAAAACTTTGAGAGATAGAAATTTTTTTACAAAAGAACCAAATTTAGCAAACTATTTAGACCTTGTCAGTCTTGGGACACTAGCCGATGTTGTTCCTTTGGTTGATGTGAATAGGATTTTTGTAAAATATGGGTTAAATAGAAGTTCCAAAGCACTTGATAAATTAAAAGCAGTCTCAAAGATAGCATCCAGTTTAAGCGTTTATGATGTAGCATATAAAATAGCGCCACGTATAAACTCAGCCGGTAGACTTGCTGATGCTAATTTAGCTGTAGATTTATTTACAACGACACAAGATGCAAAAGTAAATCGTATTGTAAACTGGTTAGATGAGCTAAACATAAAACGAAAAACTCTGCAACAAAAAATCTTACAAGAAGCAAGGTCAATGGCTGGCAGTTCAAAACACTATGATGCAATCGTTGTGAGTGGCAAGTGGCATAGGGGTGTGATTGGCATAGTAGCAGGAAATCTAGCTCATTTTTACAGAAAACCTTCGGTTGTCATATCAGAAGGTGAATTATTTTGTGTTGGCAGTGGGCGTAGCGTAGAGTCTATTAATTTGTTTGATGTTATAAAACGCAATGAGCGATTGCTTGATAAGTTTGGTGGCCACAAATTCGCTGTTGGTATTACTTTACAAAAAGAATGCATAGAACCCTTGAGAGAGGCCATAAATAAAGAGGTAGCAAAGCTAAAAGTTAGCAGCATGAACCAACTCAAAGTTGATTTAGAATGCGATATAGAACTCTTTAATAATAACAGTTTTTTAGAAAAGCTAAGAGAACTAGAACCATTTGGCGCAAACAATGAAGAACCTACTTTCTTTATAAGGAATGCTGTTTTAAAAGATATACAAAAAAAACCATACCATAATTTGCTTATTATTGATTTTAACGGTCAAAAAAGATCCTTTTTAGCTCCTACAGATGAAAATTTAAAAATTAATGAGCGCTATTCTATAGCTTTTTATGTAGCGTTTAACCAAACATACGCCAATTTTACAATTAGAGATATATTCAAGGAGTAAATATATGAGCTTTAGTGAAAACGCTCTTACAGTACTGTATTTGATTGCGCAACAGAATCTGTTAAACAAGGTGGCGTAAGACGCGGCGCAAATATGGGCATTTTAAGGATAGATCACCCAGATATAATGGATTTTATACATTGTAAAGAGCAAGATAATGCTATAACAAATTTTAATATTAGCGTAGCAATTACAGATAACTTTTTAGAGAAACTTAAAAATGACGAAGAGTATGAGCTTGTAAATCCACATACAAATAAACCTGTAGGCACAATTAAAGCATCGCTTGTGTGGGACGAAATTGCACAAAATGCATGGAAAAATGGGGAACCCGGCCTTGTTTTTATTGATAGAATTAATAGACTTCATACGTTGGAAGGCACAGTAATTGAAGCAACAAACCCTTGTGGAGAACAACCTCTGCTGCCTTATGAGTCTTGCAATTTAGGCTCAATTAACTTATCAAAGTTTGTGGTTAATGGCAAGATTGATTGGGAAGGCTTAAAGGAATGTGTGCATGTGGCTGTGCGCTTTTTGGATAATGTAATTGATGTAAACAACTACCCAATTGAACAGATAAAAAATGAAACATTAAAAAATAGAAAAATTGGTCTTGGCGTAATGGGATTTGCTGATATGCTTGTGGACTTAAATATTGCATACAATAGCGTAGATGGTATTAATATTGCAAGACAAGTAATGAGTTTTATACAAAATGAGAGTCACAAAGCCTCAAGCGAACTAGCAAAGCAAAGAGGCTGTTTTCCTACTTATGAAAAAAGTATTTTCAAGAAACAAAACATTTTAATGCGCAATGCTACAACAACAACTATAGCACCAACTGGCACAATATCTATGATAGCAGATTGTTCATCTGGTATAGAACCATATTTCACGCTTGCCTATTACAAACAAGTCTTAGATGGCAAAAAATTAAGATATGTTAATGATAGACTACTTAAAAAACTTGAAGAAAATGGCTTTAATGTGGATGAAACATTAGAAAAAATCATTGCAAATGGCGGCAAATTAAAAGGTTTGGATTTACTACCAGCTTTAAGTAAAATTTTTGTTACTTCCATGGATATGGATTATAAGGCTCATATTGATATGCAAGCAGTATTTCAAGAGTTTACAGATAATGCGGTGTCAAAAACAATTAATATGTCTAATTCAGCTACGGTAGATGATGTTAAGCAAGCTTATTTTTATGCAATTGAAAAGGGCTTAAAGGGTTTAACTATATACAGGGATGGCTCAAGAAGCGTTCAAGTATTAGTAACAGAGCCTACTCTAGATAATACAATTAAGCGTGGCAAAACTTTAAAAGGCATTACAGAAAAGCTTAAAACTTCAAGGGGCAGTTTATATGTAACAGTTAATATGCTAAATAACAAACCTATCGAAGTATTTGCCAATATTGGCAAATCAGGTGGTGACATATCAGCTTTATCAGAAGCCATAGGTAGACTCATATCCATTGCTTTACAAAACGGTGTGGATGTAGAAAAAATCGTTAATACACTTATAAACATTACAGGAGCACAACCTATTTGGAATGAAGGCAGACTGATAAAATCAGTGCCCGATGCCATTGCTCAAGTATTGAAAGACCACTTTTTGGATAAAAAAATAGAAAAAAACTATGAGGAATGTCCAGAGTGTGGTGGTGTATTAGAAGAAGTAGAAGGTTGTGCTGTGTGTAAAAATTGTGGATATTCAAGGTGTGGTTAATATGGACATTGAAAAATTAGTAAATGAACAATTTGAACAAATTAAAAGAGGCAGCGTAGAAATAATAGAAGAACAAGAACTCAAAGAAAAACTTAAAGAATCAATTTTAACAGGCAAACCGCTAAAAGTAAAAGCAGGTTTTGACCCAACTGCAAAAGACTTGCATCTTGGCCACACAGTACTTATACAAAAACTCAAACATTTTCAAGATTTGGGCCATGAAGTATACTTTCTAATTGGCGATTTCACAGCGACAATTGGAGACCCAACAGGAAAATCGCAAACAAGACCCTCATTATCTAAAGAAGAAGTCAATGAAAACGCTAAAACATACAAAGAACAGGTATTTAAAATCCTAGACAAGGATAAAACAAAAATCGTATACAATTCTACATGGTGCGAAAAACTAACTGCAGCAGATTTAATTGAGCTTGCTGGGCATATGAGCGTAGCGAGGATGCTTGAGCGAGATGACTTTCAAACAAGATTTAAAAACTCAAAACCTATATCTATAAAAGAGTTCTTATACCCCCTTATTCAAGGATACGATTCTGTGGCACTCAAAGCCGATATTGAGCTTGGTGGCAATGACCAAAAATTTAACCTTTTAGTTGGAAGGATGTTGCAAGCTAAATTTAATCAAAGACCTCAAAGCATACTTATGATGCCAATTCTAGAGGGCATTGATGGTAAGCAAAAAATGAGCAAATCGCTAGGCAATTATATTGGCTTAAATGAAAACCCAAATGATATGTATGGCAAAATTATGTCGATATCCGATGAGCTGATGTTTAGATACTATGAGTTACTATCAAATAAAAGCCTAGAAGAAATTGAAGATTACAAACAAAAAATCTCAACTGGCGCATTAAACCCAAAAATTGTAAAAGAACAACTGGCGATAGAAATTGTAGAGCGTTTTTGGACCGGACAATCCAAACAAGCAAAAGAAACATTTGATGCTCTAACGCATAAAACAATACCACAATCCATTAAAGAGTTAAAAATAAAAATCGATTCACCTACAATTTGGATATGTCATTTAATTAAACAAATTGGGTTTAGTGGTTCCACATCAAATTCGAAACGTTTAATTGAGCAAAAAGGTGTGTATATTGAAGATAAAGTAGTAGAAGATGCTTCTTTGCAAGTTAAAAAAGGCGATAGCTTTGTATTAAGAGTAGGTAAAAAATTGATAGCAAAAGTTATCGTAGAATAAGGTGAGACTATGCTTTTAACAATTGATGTGGGAAACACCACAACTGCTTTTGGTGTTTTTGAAGGCAATACACTTACACACACTTTTCGAATTAGCACTATCAATAGAACAGATGACGAGGTAACTATACTGCTTTACGATTTATTTAGAATAAATGGTTTAAATTTCAATATTGAAGGCGCAATCATTAGTTCTGTTGTACCCTACTTGACGCAAAAAATAATCAGCGCTGTAGAAAAAATTTTTAAAGTCAAAACAAAAGAAGTTGGTGCTGGTTTAAAAACCGGCGTAAAAATTCTCTATGATAACCCAAAAGAAGTAGGGGCAGATAGAATTGTAAATGCTCTAGCTGCCTATGAAAAATGTCAAAATGCTGCAATTGTCGTGGATTTTGGTACAGCCACTACATTTGATTGTATAAGCTTGAAGTGTGAGTATTTGGGTGGTGTAATTGCACCAGGTGTTAATATATCAATGGAGTGTCTTGCCCAGCATACAGCTAAATTACCTAAAATTAGTTTGGAAAGGCCCATGCGCATTATTGGTAAAAACACACAAGAAAGTATGAGAAGTGGTATTTATTTTGGATATATTGAGATGGTTGAAGGTATTATTAAAAGATTAAAGCTTGAAATGCAAAACCCAACAGTTATATTTACTGGCGGCGATGCTTCTTTTTTTCTCAAAGAAATCAAGCAAGTAGATTATTTTGAGCCAAATTTGACTTTTTATGGTCTAGCTAGCATTTACTATAAAAATGTATGAAATTTGTGTTTATGGAGCTGGTAGTTGGGGAACAACTATAGCCAATTTGCTTGCAAAAAAAAATATTCGCGTTTGTTTATGTGCAAGAGATAGTGAAACTGTAAAAGTTTTGCAATCAACATACCGAAATGACAAATATCTAAAAGGCATTAATTTATCTAGAAATTTGGTTTTTGATACGCCAAAAAATGCTCGCATTGGAATTTTTGGCATACCTGTAAAGTATTTAAGAGATTTCATAAAAAAATTTTCTATTAAAGTAGATATTGCTCTAAGCCTAAGCAAAGGCATTGAAGATGAAACATTTTTGACACCATCTGGGATTATGTTTCAAACAATGGGTATAAAAAAAGAACAGTTTTGCGTAATATCTGGTCCTAATTTTGCACGTGAAGTAGCTTTAGAGTTACCTACTGCTTCGGTTGTAGCCTCAAGCAATAAAAAATTGGCTAAACAAATACAAGATATGTTTAATACACATTACTTTAGGGTATATACATCCTCAGATTATTTGGGTGTTGAGTATTTGGGCGCTCTAAAAAATGTTTTAGCAATAGCATGCGGCATTAGTGATGGCTTAAATTTAGGCCAGAATGCAAGAGCTGCTTTAATTACACGTGGACTTGCAGAAATAACAATGATATACAAATTTTTTGGTGGCAAAAAAAGGACAATACTAGGCCTTGCAGGCATTGGGGATATTGTGCTTACCACTACAGGCAATCTGAGCAGAAATCGCACATTGGGCATAAAACTAGCTCAAGGAGTTGCCATTGACGAAATATTAAGCGATTTACAAGGCGTTCCAGAAGGCTTAAATACTGTAATGGCTGTTTACAAGTTATCCCAACAATACTCTATTGAAACACCTATTATAAACGAGCTTTACAATATCATTGTAAACAAAAAAGATGCTTTTGAATCCATCAACTCACTTATGAGTAGGCCGCTGAAAGCTGAATAATAAGGGTTTTTAAATCTTAATTTTATACAAAGCTAGCGCATTTTTATAAAAGATATTTTCGCATTGGTATTCATCAAAATTGTCTTTTATTAGATTAATATCGCTTACCGAAAAAGGCCTTTTTGCTCTTGTAGATGGTAAATCACTACCAAATACGCAGGATTGTGGGTTTATTTTTACAATTTGTTTTATAGCCCATATTGGATCAAAATCAAGTCTACCAAAACCGCTTGCCTTAACGAATGCACCTTTTTCAACTAAATCCAACACATTATTGAAACCGTCTTTAGACAATCCTAAGTGGTCTATGACAAGGCGTGGAATGTTTAATAATTTATCTTTTATAGGAGGTATATACATTGAATCAATATAAATCTCACTATGCCATTTAACAATCTCAAAAACACGTTTCGATGCATATTCAATATAATCTGTTACTTCCTTGGCACTTCTTTTAAGATTAAACCGTATGGCTCTTACACCCAGTTTATCTAGATTAATTAAATCTAAATCGCTGTAATTTGGGTCATAATTTATAACACCCACATAATGTTTACCTAAAGTTAAAAGCGCAGATTTTAAGTATTGTGTATCAAAATCCTGAAATGAGCCTGATACTACAACACCGCCTAACAAATCATAACCACGCATAATATCCAAGTACTTAAGTGGCAAAAATTCAGGTGGCGTATAACCTTCATTTTCAATGATTTTGTACCTATAGTCAATAATATGAAAGATAGAATCAAATATCTTGAGCATAAAAAATCATTAGTAAAAAAGCGACTGACTAAAAAAGTCAGTCGCAAAAACAATTAGTACTGGTAAGAAGCCATTCTTTTGTAGTTCTCAAAACGTTCTTTTGCGTCTTCTTGAGCTTTTTCGTAGAGTTTTTCTGCCACATCTGGAAACGAACGCTGCAGTGCAGCATATCTAACTTCACTTAATAGAAAATCTCTAAATTTAGACAAGTCTGGTTCTTTGGAATCAAGTATAAATGGATTTTTGCCTTCTTTTTTAAGCAAAGGGTTGTATCTGTATAAGTGCCAATAACCAGCTTCAACCGCTTTCTTTTGCTGTTCTTGAACTTTTGCCATGCCTGCTTTTATACCGTGCGCTATACATGGAGCATAAGCTATAACCAGTGATGGTCCAGGATAGCTTTCAGCTTCTTGCAATGCTTTCAATGTTTGATTATAGTCTGCTCCCATTGCAATTTGAGCAACATACACATAACCATAAGTAACAGCCATCAAACCTAAATCCTTTTTCTTTGTGCGCTTGCCCGCTGCTGCAAATTGAGCAATTGCAGCCTCTGGTGTAGCTTTTGAAGATTGACCACCTGTATTTGAGTATACTTCTGTATCAACTACGAGTATATTTACATCTTCTCCAGTTGCCAATACATGGTCAATGCCACCATAGCCTATATCGTAAGCCCAACCATCGCCACCGAATGCCCATATAGATTTCTTAATCAGCATATCTTGGTTTTTTTCTACTACAGATAACAAATCTTTAACATTTGAAGAATATTGGTTTTTATTTGCAATGATTTTTGATATTTCAAGTGCTTGCAATTTAGTGATACTTGGACTATCCATATTGTCAAGCCATTTTCTAAATGGTATTTTTGAGGTTTCATCCATATCGCTTTCTACTATTTTATCGATAATAAGACGGAGAGCTTCGCGTTGTTGCGTAACAGATAGGGCTATACCCAAACTATACTCTGCGTTATCTTCGAACAATGAGTTGCCCCAAGCTGGCCCCTTGCCTTTAGAATTTGTGCAATATGGCATAGATGGAGCCGAAGCACCCCAAATTGAAGAACAACCAGTTGCTGTGGCTATAATCATCCTATCGCCAAACAATTGTGTTACTAAT
>JABEBX010023273.1_pt1 | contig 12484 bp, 6 predicted proteins | sample 7245971 | NCBI WGS metagenome assembly JABEBX01 (sample SAMN14506365, study PRJNA622280) | hot springs metagenome | biome: hot spring [ENVO:00000051]|acidic hot spring [ENVO:00002120]; feature: spring [ENVO:00000027]|sediment [ENVO:00002007]; material: sediment environment [ENVO:01001048]...
CGGATGATCTTCAGATCGAGGACGGCGATGCTGTAGAGCACTGGGACCAGAAGCAGGGTGATGAAGGTCGCAACCGCCAGGCCTCCGGTCTGCGCATAGCACAGCGGCTTCCACAGCGGGCCTCCGTGGAGGGCAAGCGGAATCAGCGCAAAGATGGTGGCCGAGACCGTGATCAGAACCGGACGCAGACGTTCGATACCGGCATCCTTCAGGGCCTGCTCCAAGGGTTCCCCAGCCGCCCGCAGCTCTTCGATGTAGTCAAAGAGAACGATGATATGGCTGACAATAACGCCAATCAGACTTGCAATTCCGAGAAAGGCCATAAACCCGAAGCTCACACGCATCACCACCAGGCCGAGCAGCGCGCCGACGATGCCGAATGGAACCGCGGCAAAGACGATCAGCGGCTTCACGCCACTCCTGAACTGAAGTAAAAGCGCCGCATAGATCCCCGCGGCCGATATCAGCAGGACGACTGCGAGGTTGGCAAATCCTTGGTCCTGCTTCGCCTGCTCGCCTCCAATCACCATGCGATAGCCGGGGGGAAGGTTCCTCCGTAGCCGGTCAAGCTGCGGCATGGCGCGCTTCAGGATCTGCGACGGAAGCTCGCCATGCATGGGAAAGGCATGGACGCCCACTGTGCGGAAGTGGTCCTGGCGGCAGATGCGCCCCGCCGTCTCTCGCAGTACCGGCTGAGCCACCGACGCCAGCGGTATCTTCTCCGCACCGTTCCACGCCGATACATAAACGGAGCCAAGATCACCCACCGTCGCGCGCTGCTGCGGTTCAAGCCTCGCCACGACCGGAATCTGGCGATCGCCCTCCAGCAGAGTTGTCACCGGAAGACCCGAGGTAGCGGCCAATACCGCACGTGCGATATCCACGTCTGTGAGCCCGGCAAGGTTCGCTCGGTCGACGTTTGGAACCAACTGAATCTCAGGCGTCGGGTTCAGCCAGTCCGACAGGACCACGGCCGTTCCCGGGGTGCGTTGCAAGATCTCTACAGCCTGTGCGGCGAGCGAACGCAGCATGGCATTGTCGGCCGGTTCGTTCGCCGGGTCCACATCGCTCGTGCTGGAGATCCGAACCTCCACCGGGTACCGTACCGGATTGATCTGTAACTGATGCACGATGGCCTTCACGCCCGGCAACTCCCGTGTAAGGGCCGACTGCAGCGGCCCTGCCAGCTCCGGGGTTGCGCCCTTGTTGGTCACGCGCAGGATGAGTTCGGCATAGTTCGCCTGCGGAGGCTCGGGGCTGATGGAGAACCAGAAGCGCGGACCTCCGCCACCGACAAAGGACGTGATCGAGTCAAGCAACTGCGATCCCCGGCCGCTCCCCCAGAGGTTGCTCTCCCCGTTGCCGCTCTCAGCATCCGGCCCTGCATGGTGTTGCTTCGCATACTGTGCGACCACGCGTCCGACGATCGTTTCGGCCTTTGCCGCCGCCTCCGCCGTCTGCGAGGTTGGCGTTCCGTTTGGAAGCCACAGGTCGATGTAGGACCAGTACTGAACGTCATCCGGGAAGAATTGAGGCTTCAACGTCGTGGCCAGCGCCAGTCCCAGCAACATCAAGACGACCGCTCCTCCAAGTGTCTTCCAGCGATGCTGAATCGCGGCGCCAACGGCCTTCTGGTACCAGCTGTAAAAGCTGGAGGCCCGCTTCTCTTCCAGGGTTCTCTCCCTCTTGCTGCAAGGTTTGAGCAGGTAGCGGGCGATCAGGGGGATAAACGTCATGGACACCAGACGCGAGGAGAGCAGCGCCGCTGTCATCACGATCGGAAGCGAGTACAGGAAGTCTCCGGTATTGCCCTTGATCATCAGGAAGGGTAGATACGCGATGGTGTTGGTCGCCGTGGCGAATACGATGGCCGTGGCCAGCTTGGTGGGGCCTGTCCAGGCGGCATCCAGCGGCCGAACGCCGGCTGCGATCTCGCGCTTGATCGCGTCGTTGGCAACCACCGGATCATCCACCAGCAGACCAAGGGCGATGATCAGGGTTGCGATCGAGACCTGCTGCAGATCGACGCCAACCGCATGCGCGAGGCCAAACGTCATGGCGAGCGTGATGGGCATGGACAAGGCCATGAGCAGGGCGGAACGCCAGTCCCAGAAACCGATGAGTGAAACCGCAATCACCAGCAGAATGGCTTCAAAGAGAGCCTGCATGAACAGATGGATGTTCTGCCGGACCTGAAGAGGCTGGTCGGAGGTGCGCTCCAGCACGATGTCAGAGGGCAACCATGCTCGCGCGTCCTTCAGCTTGCTGTCGACAGCCGCTCCAAACGCCGCAATCTGTTCGCCGGGACGCATGTACACGTTGATGGTGATGGCCCGCAGCCGGTGGAGCTTTCCGTCCCGATCGGCGTAGGTGTAGAAGTTCAGAAGCTGGGGAGGGCTTTGATACCCCTGATTGATGCGCGCCAGGTCACGCAGGTAGATGGGAGCATGCGAGTTGGACTGGCCCGCATGGGTCGTGCCTACGATGGTGTCGCCGATCGATCTGGCCGCCGTATATTCACTCGACGCGTTCACCACGAAGCTCTCCGGACCTGACTCGATCTCTCCGCCCGGCGCCGTGATGTTCCGTGCCGCGAGGATACGGCTGAGGTCTCCGGGCTCCAGTCCCAGGGCTCCAAGCTGTTGTTGCGAGTAGTTCAACGTAATCTGTTGCGGAAGCACGCCAGTGCGATCCACGCGCGATGTCTGCGCCAGGCCCAGCAACGACCGTGCTAACAGATCGGTGTAGTCATCCAACTGGGCATAGGTGTACTTGGGACCGGCAACCGCGGTTAGCCGCGCATCGATCGTAGCCGGGTCCCGAACCACAATGGGCGGCCAGACGTCGGGATCGATGCTCCCCGCGGGCAGGTCCTCGGTGATGAACCGATCGAGCAGGAAGCCGTGCGCATCTCCTGAGCGCGCAGCGCGACCTCGGTTGCGTCCGCCGGCGGACTTGCGACCGTCAGCATCAGGGCCGCTGTGTCGCCAAAGTCGCTCTGCAAGACGATCGGGCCGGCGCCTTTCGGCAGTCTGCTGTCGAGCGCCCGCAGACGGAGATCGATATCGCTGAACTGTTCCCGCGGATTCTTCACGTCTTCGGCAAGCTGCACCATCACCACCGACTGGCCCGGAAACGATGTGGAGCGGATGCCGTAGTCGCCAGGCGTTCCAGGATGGATTCTCTTGTTCTGCGCGATCGTATCTTCGATAGGCCGCGTGATGAGTTGCTCCACCTGTTCGGCGGTGGCCCCTGGATAGCTGCAGCTTGCAACGGCCACGCGGACGGCGATCTCAGGATCCTTGCGTTGCGGCATGTGAAAGTAGCCATAGACGCCCCAGATCAACAGTCCGAGCAGAGAGATCCACGAGAGCTGCGGATGCTCCACAAAAAAACGGGCTGTATTGTGGGTGCGTGCAATCAGGTCCTGCGTGGATCGCTTTCTCATGGCTTACTCGATGACCCGCACGGTATCGCCATCATGAAGGGTCTGAGCGCCATCGGTCACCACCGATTCGCCCGCGGAGACTCCATGAAGCACCTGAACGTCTGTTCCCTCGCTGGCTCCGATGACCACGGCGGCACGGTACACGCGGACCAGGCCGCCGTCTTGCCGGGACAGATCCTTCCGGGGCACAAAGACGGCGAAGCCTCCATCCTGTCCCTGCACCAGGGACGATAGAGGCACGACGAGATGATCGGTCGTTGAAAGCGGGCCTAGCCGCAGATCGCCGATCATTCCCGGCCGCAGGCTTCTGTCCGGGTTCCTGGCCGTCAGTTCCACCGTAAAGACGCGGCTCCGCGGATCGGCAACTGGAGAGACCGCGGTGATGATGGCGGGGATCTGGCGCCGCAGTTGCTCCAGGTTGATGTAGAGCACGCGGCCTAAGCGAGCCTGGGCAAGTGCGTCGCCTGGAACCGTGAAGTCCGCCTTCACGCAGGAGAGATCGGCCAGAAGAAACGCTGGAGCCGCGCTTCCCGCCAGATCGCCCACCTCGATCCTGCGCTCGACGATCGAGCCGGCGAACGGGGCATAGATGGCTGTGTCGGCCAGCGCCGTGCCTGCCGCGGCGATCTGGGCCTGCGCACTGGCGACTCCCGCCAGCGCTTCGGCCACCTCGGCGTTGGCCGCATCCCGCTGCTGCACGGCATGATCGTAGTCCTGCTTCGTCATGCTGGCGGAGCTGTAAAGCGATTGAGCGCGCGCAAACTCTTCCACGCCAAATCGTTGGCTCGCTCTGGCGGACTCCAGTTGGCCCCGCGCCTGCGCCAGTTGCGCCCTGGCCTGGTTCAGCCTGTCGCGGTACTCCGTAGTGCGAACCCGCGCAAGCTCCACGCCCGCAGGTACGGTATCGCCCATCGTGACCGGACGCGGCAGGCCATCCGGGCCTCGCACCTGGCGGATCCTCTCGACGATCCCCCCGGACTTGAAGGCAAGGTCAGCCTGTTTGCACGGCAGCAGCGACACGGAGTAGCGAATGCCGGTATCAAACTGTACCTCCCTGACCGGTGCGAGACGCACGGAGGGGACGGCCAGCGATGCGGGCTCCCCCTGATGGCATCCAATGGTCATCGTGCTCAGGGCCAGCACAGTGAAGACGCCGAGGACTCCATGGATTCGGTTCATCGTGCATCGATTCATCATTCGGCTCCCAGGGCGCGGTTGAAGTCGGCCTGCGCGTTCCAGAACTCCGCCAGCGCCTTCACATACTGTGCGTTTCGTAGTTGCAGATCGGCGGTCTGTTTCAGAACATCCCGAAGCAGCGCGGCTTGCTGTTGATTCCGGTTTCTCAGAACGCGCAGCGTCTCACGGCTGGCATCGACTTCCAGTTGTGCCGCTCCTACTGCCATGCGCGCCTCTTTCAACGCGCGAAAACGCTGGTCCACGTCCAGCAACACCTGCTGGCGCGCATCATCGGCCGTCAGCCTCCGCTGTGCTGCAATATCGTGCAAGCCGGAGATCTCCGCTTTGCGCTTGCCCCAGTCCCAGGGATTCTGCCAACTCAGCGATACGCCCAGATTCACGGCATTGGGAGAGATGAACTGCACGTTTTGGAGTCCCAGGTACGTCACCTGCGCGTCAATGTCTGGAATGTATTCAGCGCGTTTCCTCCGTACATCGAGATTCGCGCTTTGGGCCTGCAGCTCGGCTTGCCGGATCTCAGGCCGTTGCCGCAGCGCCGTCGCGCGCGCTGTCCGCAGATCGAGTTCTTCGACGGGAGGAAGCCCCATCGGCACAACCGAAAACGAGGTGTCCAGATCCCTGCCCAGAAGGTAGTTGAGGTGCTCCCGCTGGGTGAGAAGCTCATCGGCATCCTTGGTGCAAGAGACGTGTTGCCGCGCCAGCGCTGCCTTGGCCTGCAATAGATCACCAGCCAGCAGTGCTCCACGGGCAACCGCATCCTCGGCTGTGCGCACCGTCTCCTGCAGCGACTGTTCCTGCTCTGTGTCGCTGCTAACCTGCGCCTCCAGCAGGCAGACCTGATGGTAGGACTCCCGTACCTGGGCCACTAACTGTTGATCCGTCTGCCGCATGGCCTCTCCAGCCAGCTTGACCTGCAACCTCGCAGCAGCGACACCCAGATGAACCCTGTACAGCTCAGACAGCGGCTGGCCGAAGGTGGCGAAGGTCAGAACATTAAAACTATTGCCGCCCGAGATCGACTCCGGCTGCGCCGGTATGGGGCCGGTGGCCGGATAGACCCCGAGAGATCCTTCCGGCAGCGTGAAGGTAAGCGGCAGAGGAGAGTATCCGGCAAGCAGGTTGATATTGGTCTGTGGAAAGTAGTAAGAACGAGCTTCGCGAACCGCGGCTGCGGCGCGCAGGGTGTCGAGTTGCTTCTTCCGATCACCGCGATTCTCCCGCCTCGCGATGGCGACGGCGTTCGCTTCGCTTAGCAGCGGAGGCGAAAGTAGTGGAGGCGAAAGCAAGGAAGACGGCGCCGCACTCTGTGCCAGCGCACACAGTGCAAGAGACGGCGCAAGCAGGAATGGGAGCACTACCGTCCGAAGACGAGACAGCCGTGGACGGGAGTGTGTCGCCGGTCTTCGTCGTTCCCCCGTGAGCGGAAGCCTGGGGCCAGGCAGAAACCATCTCATCGTTTGAATTTGAATCTCCCACTCTGTCTCTTGCCCAGCCGCTTGTCCCGTATCGGTGCTGGCCGGGTAGCCCAGGGCTTTACAATCTGCGGAGATACTCGACGTCCTGCAAGGGCGCGGCTTTCGTTTGAAGGGTGCGGGCTTTCGCGTGAAGGGTACGGGCTTTAGCCCGTACATCAAGGCAACGGAATCAGGGGGCTTTAGCCCCTGAGGAGATGCATTTGGGGAGTTTCCGGTCGAAACAAGGCTTCTTCCCGCAAACTCGAAAGCCCCAATCTTCCTTGGAGCCGTTGCGGCAGGGATGAACGTGGCTTGGTTCGCTGGCTTCATACTGAGCGCTAGATTTATACTAAGCACTGCTTAGCTGGAGCGTCAAGGCGCAGTTGTGCGTTCGTATACTCAGGTTCTTGCGAGGGGGATGCTTGGCAAACAAAAGGCACACATCGGCACGTCTTCCCGCGGCCCGGGATCTTCGTCGCGCCTTCCTTGACGCAGGGCTCAAGGCGCTGGCAACCTCCGGGCCGGAGGTGCTTTCCTTTCGCGAGTTGGCGCGAAATCTGGGCGTCACGACTGCGGCGCCGTACCACCACTTCCGCGACCGCAACGAGTTGTTCTTGATTTTGGCCACGGAGGGTTTCCAGCGTCTGCTGGAACGGTTGAAGGCCGTAACGGAGCACCAAGCTGTGGCATCGATGACACGAACATCGAACCGAGGCAAGGCGGCGCACATCCCCAACAAGGCGCGCATCGGCGCGCTTACCGTCGCCTATCTTCGCTTCGCGCGCGAAGAGCCTGGATACTATCGAGCCATGTTCCTGCCGGAGATCCTTCGTCCGGAGAATATCGCCACGCTGGAAGGGCCTGCAAACGGTTGCTTCCATCTGGTCTGCGAGATCATCCGGCAGGCCCAGAGGAATCTATCTTCGGCAGAGGTTCTGCATCGAGCCGTCGCGGTCTGGTCTCTCCTGCATGGCATGATGGTTCTGAGTAAGGCCGGCCCGCTGGGCAGGAAGTTGCCCCCCCAGCAGGAAGACCCTGTGGCTGTCGAAGCGGTCACCCGTCTGATCTATGCACCCTGAGAAAGTCCAGGCTTGGGGGAGATGGACCGGACTTGCCGAGGAAGAAGAAGATAGGAAGCAGGCCTCCGCATCGCGCTCAAGCGGCAAAAAATGCCGCATCGAGGGTTCGCCCATCGGCGATCTCCCCCATGAAGACGTTACCGCGCCTACTTTCCGCAACGCCCATTCATAGAACGTCTGCTCTAAAATGCAGCATGCCCATTCGAAGCTCTCCGATCGCAAGGTTGCGGCAGCAATACCTCAAGAGCGAAGCCAATCCTCAGGCCATGCTGGAGACAGTGCTGGCTGCTGCCAACAGCAATGCCGGCCACAACGTGTATCTGGCGCAGGACGCCGAGTGGTCCCGCGAGCAGGCGCGTCACCTTCACCCGGAGGAGATGGGCAAGCAACCGCTGTGGGGCATCCCTGTCTCGCTCAAGGACTGCTTCGATCTGGCCGGCTTTTCCACCTCCTGCGGATCGCGTTTTTATCGCGGCTATCACGGCATCGCCCAGGCGGACAGCACCGTCGCAGCCAGGCTCCGCCGTGCCGGCGCGGTGATCACCGGCAAGACGCATATGCACCAGTTGGCCTACGGCATTACCGGAGAGAACCGCGACTTTGGCGACTGCCGGCAGCCCGCCAATCCGGCGCTGTTGACCGGAGGCTCGTCGAGCGGAGCGGCTGCGAGCGTGCAGGAGGGTTCCGCCCTGGCGGCCATCGGCACGGATACGGGCGGTTCCATTCGCGCACCCGCCGCCTTGTGCGGTCTGGCCGGCTATCGCTCCTCGATCAGCCTCAACGCTGTCGATCTTTGGCGCGGGGGATACCATCTGGCTCCCACCTTTGACACCATTGGTTGGCTATACGCGGATCTTGCCGATGGTCCCGTTCTGGGCCATGCGTTGCTGGATCTGCCGTGGGCTGCTCGCCCCAGCCTGGAGCATCTTCGCATCGGCATACCGGACGCCGCCTTCCTGAGCGACTGCTCCGCGGAGGTACTGGCAACGCTTGGGCTATGGGAGGAGCGCTTGCGGGGGTTTCACGCCGGTGTTGGGCGCTTTCCGAGCGGCTTGTGGCCGGAGGCCATGTCCATCTACGCCCCGATCCAGGCCAGCGAGGCGGCGGTGCTGCACCGCGGTCACTTCCAACACTTTGAACCCGAAATCGCCGAGCGGCTGAGGTGGGGAGCTTCGATCTCGTCCAGCGAGCGTTCGCAGCTTCACCAGCGGTTGGCCACGTTCCAGGCGTCAACCCATGCGCTCTTCGAGCCGTTCGACTATCTTCTGGTTCCCTGCGCGCCCGTAACGTCGCTTGCAGCGGGCGCGGACCACAGCGAGACGCGCGCGCGTATCCTCCGCTACACAGCGCCCATCAGCCTTGCCGGGTTGCCGGTGGTCACACTGCCCATGTTGGCGGCCGGCCGGCCAGCCGGTGGGATGCAACTGGTGGGCCCACTCGGTGGCGATGCCGATCTTCTCGCCCTGAGCGCAGCTCTCTCCGAGGCGAACCTTGCCGGCACGATCTGAACCGAGGGTTGCGCCAGGCTGTTCGCGATGCGCTCATTACGCCGAAGCAGAGGCTCCTGAGGGCGCCTGCGAGGCGGATCGTCGCAGGCGCTCAGGGATTATGCGGAAGGTGCCGGTTATGAGCCGATACGCACGACCGCGCCGCCGTCGCGGCGGACGCTGCCGCAGTGCGCGCCCCCGGACCAACTTGACTGGCGAGGAGGCGCGGATGCCGAACTGACGTCGTGACTCCGAACTCCGTCCTCCCCTTCATGAGGCTCAGCCGCCAAACAGGGGCCCTGCGAGAGATCGGCCGTGCCATAGAGAGTCACGTACTGCGTGACCGCCTGGGCTGGCGGTGTCACCGTGAACTTCTCCGTGAACACCTCGTTTGGAGCTATCGCACCGGGTTTCTTGCGGCTGATTGGCGCCACATGCCATCCGCCGGGCGCCTCCAGGCTCAGGCGTACATCCTTCAGCGTCTCGTTGCCGCCGGCGCTGAGCGAGACGCTGACGACGGCGCTGGCGCCCGGCTGGAAGGCCTTCGGCGCGGTCACCGTCACCTGCCGATCGCCGATCACGCTCGCCATCTCGTAGTGCGTGGTGAGCGGCAGATTGACCCGTGCCGAGGAGTCGCCGACAAAGACGTTGTAGACACCGGCGGTCTCCGTCCAGCCATTCTTCCCCCACCACCACTCGTCGCGCGGCGCGATGGTGAAGTGGACCACCTTCGACTGTCCGGGCGCCAGAGAGACGCGCTGGAAGCCGACCAGCTTGCGCGGCGGCTCACCGGTGGAAGCGGGCATGGCCAGATAAAGTTGGGCAACATCGGACCCCGCCACATGTCCGTCGTTGGTCACACGCGCGCTCACCTGGATCGGCGTCACACCGTCCACCTCCTGCTGGTTCAGCTTCAGGTCGCTATAGCGGAAGTGCGTGTAGGACAAGCCAAAGCCGAAGGGGAACATCGGCTCAATGTGCCGGGCATCGTACCAGCGATAGCCGACCAAAAGACCTTCCGAGTAGGCGACCTTGCCGTTGACGCCCGGAAAGCGCGTGGGGCTGGCGGTTGGCGCGTCGGCGAGTTGCATGGGAAAGGTCACCGGCAGATGGCCGCCCGGATTGACTTTGCCAAACAGCACATTGGCTAGTGCCGTGCCATTGGTCTGGCCCGGATACCAGGTGTCGAGGATAGCGGATACCTGATGGAGCCAGGGCATCGCGATCGGAGCGCCGGCCTGGATCACCACCACCGTATGCGGATTGGCCTGTGCCACGGCGCTCACCAGCGCGTTCTGCGCCGAAGGCAGAAGCAGATCGGGCCGGTCGCCGCCCTCGCTCTCCGTATTGTCCGCCACCACGACCACGGCGACCTGCGCTGATCGCGCGGCCTCGACAGCCGCTTGCATCGCGGCGCGCACGGTCTGTGGGGTCGCCCAAACGAGCTGGTTGGCCGGGCAGTTCAGGGTCAGCGTATAGGCCTGGTTCCGGTTGAGATCGATGGCCGCCGAATGGAGTTTGCCGGGAGCGTTGATCAGCGTCCTGCCGTCCATTGCGAGCCGCGTATATTCATTGCACGCAAGGCCGATGATGTAGGTTCCGGTCTCCGGCGGCGTCAGCGTCGCGGAGTACGAATGGCCGTGGCCGGCGACGGCTCCGGACGCCGAGAGATCCGCGGCCGGGATGGGCGTGAGTTGCGCGTCGGTCGGCAGTCCCTGCGCGTAGCGGATCTCCGCTGTGCCTTCGGTCGCCTGAATGCCGGCCAGCGGCGTGACCGTCGAGGAGGGGACGACATAGGCGCTGCCGCCGCCGCCATAGGTTACCTGCGCGGAGGCCGCTGGGCCGATCACGGCAATCTTCGCGGAGGCCGCCAGCGGCAGCAGGTTCCCGTCATTCTTCAGCAGAACGGTGCCGGCTTCGGCAATCGTGTTCGAAAGGTTCTGATGTGCCGGCGTGGTTGCCACCGCCGTGGGCGAGCCTGTCGAAGGACGATTGAAGAGATTGAAGCGGAACATCTGGTACAGGATCCGCCTGACCATCGTATTCAGGACTGCGCGAGAGATCGTGCCGTCGGTTACCGCCTTCTCGAGCGGCGCTCCGAAGGAGCGGTCGGACGGTTGCTCCATGTCCGTGCCCGCGGTGGCGGCCGAGATACTGTGGACAGCGTCCCAGTCCGACGTATTGAACCCGTCGAAGTTCCACTCGCTGTGCAGCACCCCGTTGAGCAGGGGATCGTTCTGGCAGCTATAGGAGCCGTTGACGGTGGAGTAAGCGCACATGATCGAGCCAACCTTGGCGCGGATCGCGTCGCGGAAGGCCGGCATGTAGATCTCGTGCAGCGCGCGCTGGGAGACGATGACGTCGTCCTTCGGCGTATTGCGGTAGGTCTCCTGGTTATAGGCGTCGAAGTGCTTGACCTGGGCGATGGTTCCCTGGCTCTGGATGCCGCGTATATCGGCGACCCCGAGCTCCGCTGCCAGCTTCGGATCTTCCGACAGGCTTTCGAACTCGCGGCCCCAGCGCGGATCGCGGTCGATGTTGACGGTTGGGCCGAGTTCCACATCCACTCCCTTTGCGGCCTGCTCGGCGCCGATCACCTGCCCGTACGCGTAAGCGAGTTGGCGCGAGAAGGTCGCGGCAAGCGACGCGCCTGACGGCAGGTTCGTGACGCCGGTCAAACCGTCGCCAACGCCATTCGGTCCGTCCTCCAGGCTGAGCGCCGGTATGCAGAGCGCGGGATTCGCCGGTGTGATTCCAACATAGGGACTCATACCATGGCCTTCGACCATGGTGATCTCGTCCGCGATGGACATCTTCCGCAGGATCATCGCAACGCGTTGCGCGATCGGCAGATTGGGGTTCAGCCAGGGGCACTCCGCCGGTGTGCCGGTGGGACCTGATGGCTTCGCCGGCGCCGCACAGGCGGAGCCGGCAAAAGCCAAGCTGAGCGCCACAATGCCGATCACGGCACACAACAGCGACCTAGCTCCGCGAAAACGTTCTATTCCCCGCGACCGCCGATGCGATCGTCTGACGGTACACTCCAGAGCAATCGTGCCGCTGCGGACTCCGCAAGCGTAACGGGCCGGTAATTCTTGATGCAGATACATCCTTCTGAACCCTCCCACAGCAAACTTCGAGCTTCAACCTGAGCTGGACAACCACTGCCGGATGCGGCTACACCCAAGGGCAGAGAACAAATCCCGCACGGACCGATACTACGACATTCTGGAGATCCCCATCACACCCTGATCTCAAGAGGCGGCAGTTCTAACTGAGGAAACCCGCCGAGGTACATCCCTGCGATGTTCAGGCCCTATAGATCGGGCCTTCAGCACTTGCTCGTCTTGGTGGGCGCAATCCCCGGGGTGTCCCATCCCAACGGGCAAAAGCGCTCGTTGGGGATCCCGGATGCCCTGGGCCGTTATGGATGGAGCCGCGCCTCTGGCGCTGGACTTGGTGCGGATGCGTGCCGCTGGAGCCATCTCGATCGCTTCTGTGACGCTTCCCGCCCACAAATCTCCGCAGTACTGATCGCATTGTCTCCTCCTAGCGCCAAAGGCGCGGCACGATAAAAGCCCAGGGCGCAGCCCTGGGTACCCGTCACCCAAACTTCCAGAGGGCTGAAAGCCCGACCTATCGGGCTTTACAGGCTGCGGAAACACTCGACGCCTTGAAAGGGCGCGGCTTTAGCTTGAAGGGTACGGGCTTTAGGCCGTACCCTGGAGTTTCTACATTTTGGAGTCAGTAGATAGTTGAAAATCAGGCTCTTTGCTCGACCTGCCACGTCTCTGTCATCCTGAGCGGAGGCTCTCGCGG
>JABEBX010023216.1_pt1 | contig 12481 bp, 6 predicted proteins | sample 7245971 | NCBI WGS metagenome assembly JABEBX01 (sample SAMN14506365, study PRJNA622280) | hot springs metagenome | biome: hot spring [ENVO:00000051]|acidic hot spring [ENVO:00002120]; feature: spring [ENVO:00000027]|sediment [ENVO:00002007]; material: sediment environment [ENVO:01001048]...
TGGTTGCGGGGGCAGGATTTGAACCTGCGACCTTTGGGTTATGAGCCCAACGAGCTACCGGGCTGCTCCACCCCGCAATGTGATTATATGACGCGCTGCCCCGAGGGTCAATCCGCACTCTTTTCCAATACAAGATGAGCCTGAAGGGGGGGAGCTGATTCCAACACAAGATGAGCCTGAAGGGGTAGTCATGCTGGGATGTGAACATCCGCATGGATGCAGCAGAGACGTTGAGTTTGGAGTCGATGGCCGGGCTGAGCCGGGCGCAGGTCACGCGGCTGATCGCCCGCCACGCGGCCAGTGGCCGGGTCCAGGTCACGGCCTACCGGCGGCGACGGTTTCCGCAGACCTACACGCGGGCCGACATCGAGCTGCTGGCCCTAGTCGATGAAGCGCATGAAACCCTGAGCGGGCCGGCGACGCGGCGCATTCTGGAGCGCGAGCATCAGGTCTATGGCCGGGCTGAGCAGGCGCGGCTGGCGGCCATTTCAACCGGCCACTGGTACAACCTGCGCAAGCGCCGCCCTTACCGTGAGCGGCTGTTGAACTACGCCAGAGCACGGTCAGGACGCGGTCAGGACGCGGTCAGAGCACGCCCCACGGCGGTCTCGATCGGCCAGCGGCGCAAGCCGGAACCTTCGTCTTCACCCGCCGCGAGGTCATATCCTCCGCTCCGGGCGCGGCCAAGATCCATGCCCACGAAGCGGCGCAGCACCACCGTCTCGTACAGCGCGTCCTGGCCGCCGGATCGGAAAGCGCAAACCGCTGCTGTAAGCAATACACCCGCAGCATCCTCTCCAGACCCACCGGCTTGCGCCCCGTCTCTTCCCTTCGAGGAGTGCGGTGCGACCAGCACCAACAGCTCCGTCCAGGGCAGCAGTGCATGCATCTCTTCGAGAAACTGCTCGCTCCGTGTGTTCCTATCCGTGTCTTCCTATCCGTGTCTTCTTCTTCGTGTCTTCTTCGAGTAGCGTTGAAACTCCGCTTGATGGGCCAAGGTCATCTGCCGTATCGTGACCGTCTCCCTGGGTCCATTCGTAATCCATAGCCATGAAGATCAAAGAGTTTTCCAGGGGTTCCCTAGCTTCCGTCCCGAATGATCCGACACGATTCAATATCGAAGGTGACGGCTCCGATAGCAAGCGATGTCTGATCGCGGAAATCGGCGACGAATTGCAATAATCGCCATATATCCGCAAAGTTGCTGACTAACCCAACGGAAGCCCGAATAGCTCCAGCACTCTTGTGCCCGCGATTCTCCATCAATCGCGCAAATGTCCTCAGATTCACCTCCGAGCCTAGCGCGAGCGCCGCCCGCATATCGTCTTCCGTCAGCCCCTCGGCGATCTCTCCAACGCCGGGGTTGCAGAAGCATCCGCTACGCAGTGAGATACCCTTCTTGCCGGCCAACTCCTCGACACGTCTGTAGTCCAGCAAGTGTCCCTGCGGATCGTACAGATTCAGTGTCAACGTTCCCCCGCGTGCCTCGGTTGTGGTGGGTCCGTAGACGCGCACCATGGGGTGTCCGTTACCGTGTCGCAGTGCTAGCAACTCATCCAGCATCCAGCCGGTCAGACAGCGAACCCGTTCCGAAATCAGGTCGATCCCAATCGCCTGAATGTGGCGCAGCCCGATCTCGACCGCTGGAATGGACAGGTAGTTCAGAGTGCCGTCTTCGAAGGCCGCCTCGTTGCGAGACAGCACGTGAGCCTGACCTTGAACGGATGCGAAGTCAACCGTCCCGCCTCCAAACCATGGCCGGCTTAGCTTTGGGAAGGTCGACCTTCGAATGAGCAGCGCGCCGACACCGGTCGGATAGCCAAACATCTTGTAGAAAGAGACCGTTATGAAGTCCGGGCGCACCACTGTCAGGCTCAAACGATTGGTGGGAGCATAGGCTGCCGCATCCAGCAGCACGCGCCATCCCTTGTCTTGCGCCCTGTCTACGAGATCAAGAGGGTGCTTGACACCAGAGAAGTTCGATTGCGCTGGATATGCAAACAGATTCTCAAAGGCTGGATCGGCCTGGTTCAGATGGGCGTCCAGCAGACCCATATCGAGACGGAGGGATGGCGCCAGCAGTGGCGCGTAGGCAAGTGTCGCGCCTTTGGCCCGCGCAAATTCGCGCATACCATTTACTGAATTGTGGTTGTCGAAGGCAAGCAGCAGGCGGCTTCCAGAGGTAAACGGAAACGACTCGCCGATCAGCTTGAGGCCGCCAGAGGCATTTGGGGTGAACACCAGAATGTAATCGTCCGCACTGGCGCCGAAGTAGCTCAGTACGCTCTTGCGCGTATGCTCGATCAACTCTGTCGCTGCCGTTGAAGTCGGATTCGTGGAGTGCGGATTGCCAAAGACTCCGGAGCGCAGCAGCGCAAGGTGTTGTTCGAGTTGCGATTCCGCATAGAGCGAACCGCCGGTGAAATCCAGGTAGACCTGCTCCTGTTCATCCAGTCGGCGATAATCCGTCGAACGTAAATGGTCTACAGCAGTGGTCTTGGCATACTCGGGATATCGAGCGATGAACCGCTCGTAATCTCCCTCCAGGTTTTTGTTCTCGTTAGCCGCCATGATTGTTATTTCCACTATTCTATATCTTATTGAATCTGTCCTCAGTACGGCCGAGAAAGCGATGCTTAGTAACCTGCGGCTTTGCCGAAGTTCTGCCGGTGATCTTGACCCGCCTGGAGTTCGCCGGTTTGAGGATTTACAGCAATACACTCGCCATTACTCCAGTGGCCGTGGATCGTGAGAGTGTAACCGCGCTCTCTGAGCCCGGCGGCTGTGGCATCGGTGAAGCCCGGCTCCATATACACCACGTCAGGAAGATATTGCATGTGGAAGCGTGGAGCATCCACGGAAGCCTGAATGTTCAGGCCCTGGTCGGCGGAGCTGAGGAAAATATTTGCGACGGTAGTAATGATGCGCGATCCGCCCGGAGAACCGAGCACGAAGCGCACCTTGCCATCTTTCAGAACAATCGTGGGCGTCATGCTGGAGAGGGGACGTTTGCCGGGAGAGATGGAGTTTGCCGGTCCCTGAATGAGGCCGAACATATTCGGTACTCCCTGTTTGGAAGTGAAGTCGTCCATCTCGTCATTCAGCAGAAATCCGAGGCCCGGCACCGTGACCCGCGAACCGAAGGAGCCATTGAGGGTGGTGGTCACCGCAACGGCATCGCCCTGGGCATCCATCACAGAATAGTGGGTTGTATCGTTCGCCTCATGCCGCATCTGCCCCATGGTGGGCGGTGACGGCAGAAATCCCGCAGGCCGGCGCAGGTCCACGGATGGTGTGGCTCTGTACGGATCAATGCCGGCGCTCCAGGCAGCCGCATAGGCCTGACTGAGCATCTGCGCCACCGGCATCTTTACATAGTCGGGGTCGCCGAGATACTCATTGCGATCCATGAATGCGCGCCGGTACGCTTCCAGAATCAGGTGCATTTCGGCCGGAGTGCGGTCACCGAGCTTGCTCAGATCATAGTGCTGGAGAATGTTGAGCGCCTCGATCAGGGTGATGCCGCCGGACGAGGGCGGGGGGGCGCTCACAATGGTGTCACCGTTATAGGTGCCATATATTGGGGTGCGCTCCTTCACCGTGTAGGCGTCGAGATCCTTCACCGTGATCAGGCCTCCGCCCTGCTGGATGGCGGCGGCGATCTGGCGGGCCATCGCGCCGTGGTAGAAGTCCGATGGATCGGCGGCAATCTCGCGCAACGTCGTGGCCAGCTCCGGCTGCCGGAAGACCTCGCCCGTACGGTAGTAGTCGCCATCTCGCTGGAAGATATGGTGCGAGGCTGGAAACTCGGCCAGATGCGGATCGTGCAGCATCCCCGCTTCTTCCTCTGTCAGTACAAAGCCGTCGGCCGCCAGGCGGATCGCGGGCTGCATCACTTTGGCCACGCCCAGCCGGCCGTACTTCTTCTCCGCGTATGCCAACCCCGCCACGGAGCCTGGTACGGCAATCGCACGGTAGCCGTAGAGGCTGTCACCTGGGATCACATTGCCGTGGGCGTCGAGATACAGATTGGCCGTGGCCGTCAGCGGTGCGCGCTCACGGTAGTCGATGAAGGTGTTCTTACCGTTCGCCAGATGGATCAGCATGAACCCGCCGCCGCCCAGGTTACCGGCGTCGGGATACACCACGGCGAGCGCGAACCCCACGCCAACTGCCGCATCGACCGCATTGCCACCCTCATGCAGAATCTGCACACCTGCATCCGTCGCCAGATGGTGGATGGTGACCACCATGGCATGGCGAGTGCTCACCGGCTGCTCACTGAGGTAGGGGCCTTCCTGCGCCATACAGGGCTGCAGGGCCACCGCCAGCGCCACCAGCGCCTGCATCATCAACCGTCCTTTTTTTCGGCGGAATCCGTTCACGGTTTTTTTCTCAAACATAGCGCTCCTCGGGTGACTGCATCCTGTAGAACTAGAAATCGTAACGCAAAGAGAACTGCTGCTTGCGCGACTGGACTAACTGCGAGCTGTAAACCCCAAACCCCGGACCGCTCGTGACAAAATTATTGAATGGCCCGAAGCTGCTGTTGGGATTGTCGTCGAATCGGCTGGAATTCGTGAAATTGAACACTTGCCATGAAAAGAGGAGGTTTTGGTTGCGCACGGTGTGCCACGACTTTGACAAACTCGCATCTGGCTCGAAATAGCCGTCTCCACGGAATTTATTGCGCTCCCCTGCTTCTCCGGGATACGGGTAACGCAGCGGATTACCAGTGGCGATGCCGTTACTGAGCGCATTGGGATTAGCGAAGGCCTCGGGCAGGCCATTCACCAGATGCCGATGCATTTTTATCGGGCCTGTCTGGACAACCGCACTCGGCCATAGAAAATTCGTGGAATAGGATTCTGGGGCGTAAACGGTGAAAGGCAATCCGCTCGACCAGCGGACAATGCCGGAGAGCACCCATCCCCCAATAGCAGCATTGACAGTGCGTGTCGTTTCGGCGCCAAACTTCTTGCCGCGCCCAAATGGAAGTTGATAGATGGCGTCTCCGGAGATCAGGCTACGGACGTCGAAATCTGAAACGGCGCGATTCAGGCGCGGGTTGAAGCTGTTGTAGATCCTACTGAAGGAATTATTGCCGTTGCCACCCTCGCGCTCCGCGTCCGATCCGAGATCGAGCGACTTCGCCAGGGTGTAGCTGGCGTTGAAGTTCAGGCTGGAACTCGCTACTTTGCGTATGGTGAGCTGGAAGCCGTTATAGTCGCTGCTGCCAATCGAATCCCAGGCATACAGCCCTGAGAATTGGCGCTGATAGTACCGTGTCGTTACATTTCCACTGGCGTCAGCGTACGGGCCGCAGCCCAATCCGCCCTCGCTGGGGAGGCAATAGGCATCCAGCACCAGCAGGGCAGAGGTTTCATTTCCCACCAGAGCCTCCTCTTGGTAGATATTCGTATAGATGTTCTGCGTGGCGCTCATGGTGCTCGTCTTCAGGTACGGAAACATGTTCTCCCAGTATGGGATGGTCTGCACTGTGTTCTGCCCCGCATAAGCATCCTTGGCTAGAAGTGTACCGGCCTGGAAATAATCCATGCCGGATTTTGGATCGACCAGATCGAGCGGCTCAGCGAGATCGAGTTGCTGAAGCAGGTGCCGTCCGAACGTTCCGATGTAGTCTGCTTCGACGGACAAGTTATGTGGTAACTCGCGCTGTACGGAAAGATCAGTGGCCACGGTGTACGGAGTCTTGAGGTCATTGTCCATACCCCAGGCGAGCGCGAGGCCCGTGTTAACGTTATTCGGCGGCGTGTACGGAAACGATACGGAGGATGGGATCGATACCCCTTGCAGTGATGGCACGTTGGTAAGGCCGGTAAAGCGAGGCACATCCGCTATCGTGTACTGGTTAGCGGGGTTGGTTAGCGTGGTCGACAGACCATAGGATCCGGTCTGGGTAAACGCATCGACTATTCCCTCACCGAAGTTGTCGAAGTAAAAGCCAGCCCCCAGACGGATAGAGGTTTTGGAGTTCAGCGCATAGGCTAGAGCGGCTCGCGGAGCAATATCTTTCCATGACATATTCCAATATGGGGCCTTACCGCTGGCCTGGCCGGAGGGAGCAAAGAGGAGGTCCGGCTGATCGGTGATGCCTTGAGCAGCCGCGGCCGCGCGGGTCAGAAACCACTGATTCGTATTGACGGTTGGCTGGACTTGTTGCCCGTTAGTTTCATACGGTGCTTGCTGAAACAACTGACGGATGCCAACGGTGAGAACTAATTTTTGCGTGACCTGCCACTGGTCCTGCATATAGTACTCAAGCTGATGAGCGAGAAAGTTCAGCGGAGTATAGGCTCCCTCAGGCAATGTGCTGGCTGTGGCGCCACCGGGATTCACATGAAAGTTGTACCGTCCGGTCACCTGGGGAATCAGCCCCGTCACCGTTACGGCCGCCTCGTTGTAGCTGCTATAGAAGCTTTCATTGACGGATGGGTAGCCGTATCCTCCGGGGTCGAGAGGTCCACCTGTACCTGCAATGACTCCTCCGCCTGCCAACCAGTTGTTATATATGGCGGCTGTGTTGTAGGACACATCGTTTGTAGAGGAATAGTTCGTGATGATACGCAGGTCGGCGCCAAACGATAGTGTGTGGTTCCCCCGTGACCATGTCATGTTGTCGATAAAGTTCTGCACCGGCACATGCACAATTGTGGTGCAGGTCTCGGGAGAGGGTTGCGAGAGAGCGAAAAACGTCACGAATGCGCCACAACCGTTTCCGGCATCGCTGTAGCCCTGTCGAGTGTATCCATATCGGAAATCGTTCACCAGCGATTTCGTAATTGTCCAGGTGTCGCCGACCGCGATGCCCTTGGTATTGTCACGCGTGATGGAGGAAGGCGCCTGTCCCGGAAATTGCAGAGCGCCGTCCGTGGTATCGTCCTGCAGATCGCCCCGCACAAAAATCTGATTGCGGGAGCTGAGATACCAGTCGATACGGCCGACTGCCGTGTTTAGGTTCTGGGGTAGTGGCGAGGAAAATGTATAGGAGCCGCTGTTGTATCCATCGCCGACAGCTGTCCCGTTGTTGGTCGGATAATCGTTCTGTAGTACCGACAGTATGTAGGGGTCGGAGCCGCCTCCCCACGGGCAGGTGCCGGCGGCGGTGGCGCTGCATCCTGTGTCCGTGCCAGCGATCTGAGAAGAGGTAAGAACGACAGGGTTATCGCTGTTGTCCAAATACGTCAGGTCTCCCTCTTTGAACGAGGCCGTAGGCACCACCCGGACAACCTGTTCGTTCTCCCGCAGTTGGGATGCTTCATAGTTGCCAAAGAAGAACATCTTCTTCTTCAGGATCGGTCCTCCCACGTCGGCACCATACGTGTTGCGGATGTATTCCCCTGGAATATTGGGCTGGCCGCTGGCGATTTGTGCTTGCTTGTTGAACCAGTCGTTAGCGGCAGTATTGGTGTTGCGGTTGTACTCATAAACCCCGCCATGAAAGGCATCGGTGCCGCTCTTGGTGATCAAATTGATTTCAGCGCCCGCCGAACGGCCCTGATCGGAATTGGCAAGTCCCGTGACCACGCGAAACTCCTGCACGGAATCGAGAGTTTCGCGCAATACTCCAATAAAAGCGTCACCGGTGCGCCAGGAGTTGTCGTCCAGGCCATCCATCGTGATGTTCCCCTGATCGGAGCGCACGCCATTGACCGCGCCGGTTCGGCTGTCCGTGTCAGCCGTCCCGGGGCCGGCGTCGATATTGTGACCCAGGTAGAGGACCCCCGGTTGGAGGCTAAGCAGATCGGGAACATTGCGGTCTTCCATCGGTAACGACTGAATGGTCTTATTGTCAACAGCATTGCCCAAAGTGGCATCGCTGGTATTCAGCGTGGTGGTTTCAGCGGATACATTTACGGTTTGCTGAACCTCGTTCACCCCCAGCGTAAAGTTGATCGTGCCGTGTTTGTTCACCAGCAGTTCGCCCACCTTGCTTTGCTTAGCGAATCCGCTGGCATTGATGGTCACCGTCCAAACGCCTGGATCGAGTTGCTGAAAGTTGTATTCGCCATGTGCGTTAGCCTTGGTTTGTAGGGTTTGGCCGGTCGCCTCGCGTGCAATGTCGACTGACACTCCCGGCACGATCGCCCCACTCTGATCCGTCACCACGCCGCTAAGCGAAGTCGTGGCCTGCTGTGCGAACAAAGTTGTAGCGAGGCAGAATCCTATGATAACCGTTGCCGCAAATATTCCATTCCGGATTCGCCAATGCAAATTGGTTAGGAGAAGAAAGATAGCTCGAATGGTCGAGACCGTTAACTCGTGCCTATCGTGCGCGGCGAGCAATGCGAAGTTCTCACCGGCATCCGGCTTGTGTTGCAGTTTGTCCAATTGAATCTCAGGTATGCCCACGTTCTCCTCCTCCAAAAACTTTCAATCCAGTTGCTGTCTCGCCCCGTAAAGGGAGGGGCTTATAATGCTGCAGACCTCGGAAGTCTCTCCCTCTGCTGCTGGGACAATGTGCGAATCGGCTCAACGACACTTATGCGGTCTGGCTCGATCAGTCCGGGCATCATTCTAGCGGCACTTCTAAACGCATGATAGGAATTTGCGTTAGCATATCATCTTCTGAACACTCTAAACAGCGCCATGTGATGTTAATTTACGGATGCCGCGTCACATCATGTGGCGAGAAGGGATCTTTCTTAGTCGGTTCGACGAAGCCAGATAGCTTCGCCTCAGCAGCACGGGAGGAGTGATGCACGACGAAACAGCTAAGTCGCCCGACCCTGTCCGCACAGTCAACTCCAGATTGTGCTGTAGATTTCTATTTCGCGGGGTAGTTGTTGTTTGCTCGGGTTGTTTGAGGAGCCGGCTCGCGGAGGGCGTAGCCCGAAGCGAGCGGGTTTCCCATGCCGCTTGTGCGGTGGTCTGGTCTTCGGGTTCGTCCTCCACGGTCAGGTAGAGCCGTTCCATCCACTGCTGGCTGGTCTCGCTAGCAGATTGACCGATCCGTCGGCATGGCTCCCCGAACTGGTGAGGTATTCCATCCGCACCGGGAGCGAGAAGCCGCTTTTGAAGGCGTAGCTGACGTTCAGCGCACCGCCGGTGGTGGAGGTGCTCCTGGCGACGCCGACCTTCAGGTTCTCCGGCACGACACCGATCTGGAAGTACGGCGAGATGATCCATGGTCCGTTGCTGTAGGTGTAGATCACCGCGTTCCTATAACCGTTGTTCTGCACCGGCGTGGCCGCGGTTTGATAGACGGTCTGGCCGAGGTTCCCCATTCCGTCGTACACCAGCGTGGAGTGCCCCTTGGTAAAGGTCAGCGAGCCGGAGAGCCACGAGTAGCGATTGGAATCATAACCGTCGTTCCAGCTCAACGACGCGCTCTGGTACTTATTCAGGGTTTGATTGACCTGAATGCCGCGATTGACGTCGTTTTCCTGATTCCAGACGATGCCGCGCTCGACGTTGAAGTTCTGGTACGTAAAGGTGGACTCAGCGCCCATCAGCGTAGGCAGTTGGCCGATCAGGAACTGCGTGTTCTTGCCCGCCTGCAGCTTCAGGTAGGCGACTGGAACAGGCCCGAAGAAATCATTCACGGTCTTTTGGGCGTTGAGAAACGGAACGCCGAGCGTCGGCATGGTGTAGAGACCCGCCTGGATGTAGAACTGAACCACGCCGTCCGCCTTCTGTATGAAGATCTGTCCATTGCTCAGGGTGGCCTGCGCGTCATCGTCTCCGGAGACGGCGTTGTTCTGGAACTGCGCGAAACCAGTCACGATGCCGTTGACCGACAGTTTGCCCAGAGGTCCGGCATCGAAGGTCGCCGGCGGCAGCCATTGCAGCGGTCCCGTAAGAACGAAGGTGGAGAGCGGCGCCGGCGCCGCAGGTGCGGCAGGTGCGGCCGGCGCTGCCGCCGGAGCGGACGTCTGGGTGGACGTCTGGGCGGATGCGTCATGGGCAACAAGAAGAGTGGAAAGAACTGCGAGGACGACAAAAGACCTTCTGCACAAACTATTGAATATCAACGTATTTTTTTCCTTTCTCACGCGTCGATTGGCCAATCCATTCACCCCGGCTTCGCGGCCCGATCGAGCCAAGCCCGGTATACACCACTCCCACTCCGGCAGCGGACAAGCTGTGCAGGACGCCGATCGCCCGCCGAAAGAGGACAGGCATTCCTTGATGCCGTGGGGGCAGATGAGCTACTCTAACTCAGCGAGCCGTAAAGAAGGCATAAATAAAGACATAAAGAAGCCATAAAGACGGCATAAGTAAAGAGTCATCCATCAAAGCCGTAAAGAAGTCATCCATACGTAAAGAAAGCATAAAGACGATGGAGTAGAGGACTTGCCTCCTGCGAATGGGTGGAGAAGCTACGTAATATCCCGCCGCGCATCTTGTAGCTCCTGTATCTCCTGGATCATGGTCGTCAACGGTGCGAACCTTTCCTGCTAGCGTTGTTTCCTCTCGAACCGGCGCCTTCTACCGCCGCAACGCCCTCCAGTTGCAATATCTCTTTGCATTGCTGGCCGCCCCGCTGCTAACGAGCGCCGGACTGGCCCTCGGATTGGACCGATCGACGGCGAATCTGCTCTGCCTCTTCCTCACGGTTTTGTTTGCCGCCCGCCTGGGCATGGGACAAGCGTCCACTCTCGCCGTCTCCGCGATGGTCTCCCTTACCGGCTGCTATACGCCTCCGCTGTCCCTTCGCCATCTGGCCACAGCGGACAACGGCTTCGCGCTCGTTCTCTTCGAACTCACGGCGCTGGCCGTCAGCCGCGTCTCCGCGCGCGCGCGGTCGCACGCTGCCGAGAGCGAGATCCAACGCCGCCGAACGCAACGTCTCCACGCCGTCAGCCATAACGTTCTTCTGCTCAATACGCATGACTCGGCTGAGAGACAGATCGCAGAGTTTATTCAGCAGGAGTTTGAACTCGATGCAGTGGCGATCGTCACGGGTCTTCCCAACACCGTACCCGGCTCCGCGCCTGGCTTCGCACCCAGCGCAGGATCCGGCTCTGTAGGCGCTGCCGGACGGTGGGCGCAGGCGGAGTTCGCGGGCGAAGACCATCTGCGTCGTTTGGCCACCAGCCGGCTACAGGCCGACGATGTCTCGAAGCGGCCACTGCTCGGCTCCGGCGGACCGCTGGGCGTCCTGCTCATTCTGGGCGAGGTTCCGCCGCTGGTGCTCGACTCACTGGCCTCCCTCGCCTCCCTGGCCCTGGAGCGGCACCGCGCCTGCCTCAACCAGAGCGCGGCCGATGCGGCCCGCATCACGGAGCAGCTCAGGACCACCGTGCTGGACAGCCTGGCTCACAATATTAAAACGCCGCTGACGATCATTCGCGCAGCCAGCTCCGGTCTGCTCGCCGCAGGCCTTCTGGACGAGGGCCAGCAACAGCTCGCCGAGCTGATCGACGAACACTCCGAGCAGCTCAATGAGATGACCAATCGGCTGCTCGAGACAGCCCGCATGGAGGGCGAGGAGATGCGCCTGCAACTGGAGACGATCGACCTCCCCGCGCTCCTGCGGGAAGTGGCAGGCGAGGTAGCGTCAGAGGCCGCAGGGGAGTTCCCTACCGAAGCATCGGCCGCATCCGGCAGCTTCACCGCCGAGCCTGCGCATCCCACCCTTGCCGCAACTCCCGCCATCGACATCCGCATCGCGGGAGATCCCCATCCTGTCGTGGCGGACTACGAGATGATTGCATCGACGCTGCGAGAGCTGCTCAACAACGCTCTTAAATACTCCACCCTCGGCTCTCCCATCACCCTGTCCCTCTCCGCGAACTCCGCCGAGGCGACGCTCTCCGTGCGGAGCCACGGGCAGGTGATCTGCGCGGAGGACCGCGAGCGAATCTTTGAGCGGTTTTACCGCGGACGGAACCATCGCCACCTGGCGCCGGGAACGGGCATCGGTCTCTCGGTTGCGCGCCGAGTCGCGGAGGCCCACGGCGGCCATATCTGGGTCACCAGCAGCGAAGAGGAGGGAACCACCTTTTTCCTCTCCCTCCCCATTCAACCTGAACCTATCACCAGCATCGGAGGATTGTGAGATGAAGGCAAAGCTCCTCGTCGTAGACGATGAAGTTGGAATCCATAAGGTCATCGCCGGGGCCTTGCAGCCGCTCGGCTTCGACGTCGTCGGCTCGGCGCGCGCGGAAGAGGCCATCGCACTGATCGGCCGCTCGCACTTCGATACGATTCTGCTCGACATCAATATGCCGGGCATGGGCGGCGTGGAGGCCTGCCGCGCCATTCGCCGCATCGCTCCCGTGCTCCCCATCCTCATGTTGACGGTGCGCAACTCGGTGGACGACAAGGTAGAGGCCCTGGAAGCGGGCGCGGACGACTATATCACCAAACCCTTTGCGATTCGCGAACTCGTCGCTCGCATCCATGCCGCCATTCGCCGCGGTCAGTCTCCCGCATTGGCCAGCGCGCCCATCGCCGTGGGCGATCTCTCGCTCTCCAGCAAGCAGCGCATCTTCCTCAAGCGCGGCAGCCCCGT
>JABEBX010017923.1_pt1 | contig 12479 bp, 12 predicted proteins | sample 7245971 | NCBI WGS metagenome assembly JABEBX01 (sample SAMN14506365, study PRJNA622280) | hot springs metagenome | biome: hot spring [ENVO:00000051]|acidic hot spring [ENVO:00002120]; feature: spring [ENVO:00000027]|sediment [ENVO:00002007]; material: sediment environment [ENVO:01001048]...
TATGGAGTACTCGTAGGTGAAAAAAATGCCGAAGCTCATATATAAATCTGTTTCAGAGATAAGTGGCCCGCTGCTGTTCGTTGAAAAGGTCCCGAATGCAGCATACAACGAAATGGTCGAAATTGAACTGGAAAACGGTGAAGTAAGGCAGGGGCAGGTCCTTGATACCAGAAGCGGTCTTGCAGTTGTGCAGGTTTTTGGCGTTACACAGGGAATAGGGACGGCCGGAACCAGGGTTAAATTCTCTGGAGAGACCGCCAAGCTTCCGATATCCGAGGATATGCTCGGGCGCGTTTTCAATGGACTTGGGAATCCGATTGACGGCGGCCCTGAAATTCTGTCAAAGGAACGGCTGGAAATAACAAGTAATGCTATAAACCCATACTCAAGGGAGGAACCTTCAGAATTCATAGAAACCGGAATTTCGGCCATCGACGGCATGAACACCCTTGTCAGGGGACAGAAATTGCCCATATTTTCAGGATCCGGCCTTCCTCATAATCAGATAGCTGCCCAGATAGCCAGGCAGGCAAAGGTGCTTGATTCAAGCGAAAATTTCGCAGTTATATTCGGCGCCATGGGAATAACAAGCGAAGAGGCGAACTATTTCACAAACCAGTTCAGGGAAACGGGTGCGCTTTCGAGATCAGTCATGTTCCTGAATCTGTCATCAGATCCTTCCATGGAGAGGATAATACTGCCAAGAATTGCCCTCACAACTGCAGAATACCTTGCATTTGAAAAGGAAATGCATATACTTGTCATTCTTACAGACATGACAAATTACTGCGAAGCGCTCCGTGAAATATCTTCTGCGCGTGAAGAGGTGCCTGGAAGAAGAGGCTATCCCGGATACATGTATACAGATCTGAGTACTATATATGAGAGGGCTGGAAAACTTAAAGGAAACAAAGGATCAATAACGCAGATACCCATACTTACAATGCCCGGGGATGACATAACGAACCCGGTGCCGGATCTCACAGGTTATATAACAGAGGGGCAGATAGTTATTTCAAGGGATATGAACAGGAGCGGAATATACCCGGGAATAGATGTCCTCCTTTCACTGTCAAGGCTCATGAACCAGGGCATCGGAAAGGGGCATACAAGGGAAGACCACCGCGGCCTTGCGGATCAGCTCTATTCTGCGTATGCCACTGGAAAGGATTTCAGGTCCCTTACTGCCATAGTCGGGGAGGAGGCCCTGAGCCAGAATGACCGGAAGTACCTGCAGTTTGCAGATACCTTTGAAAAAAGGTACCTTAAACAGGACATAAACGAGGACAGGAGCATAGAGGAAACGCTTGATCTTGGATGGAATCTTATTGCGGATCTGCCGGTATCTGATATGAAACGTGTAAAGCCGGAATATATCAAGAAATATGGAAAGTGGAAACAGCCAGCCGACAGCTGATGTTCATGATTTGCAATATGGTGAAAATGCTGGAAAATATAAGAATATGCAATCTGAAATCACGGATTGGAAAATCTGCCGTTAAAATGAAAGGAAGTGAAATATGGAGATAAGACCAACAAGGATTGAACTCATCCGTACAAACAGGAGGATAAAGCTTGCCAGGAAAGGGCTTGATCTTCTCAAGATGAAGAGATCCGCACTTGTTTTCGAGTTTCTTCAGATAAGCAGGAGCATACGTGGCATGAGGGAGAATTTAAGGAAAAATGTTTCCGAGGCCCTGGAAGCGATAAAAATTGCCGAAGTCCTGAGCGGCATAATGAATCTTGAGATGACAGCAAATATGTCCTCGGATACGAGCATAAATATCAGTTCGAGGAATGTCATGGGTGTTCCGATTCCTGAACTTAACCTGAATTACAGCCTTTCCATACTCTCAGATGTTTACAGAGCCGAATCCGTGCCTGTTGCCATAAACGATTCAATTTCAAAATTCCAGAAGGTTTTCACATCCCTGATTCAAATTGTTGAGAAAGAGAATGCCCTGAGAAATCTCCTTGTGGAGATAGACAGGACAAAAAGAAGAAGCAATGCCATAGAGAACATACTTATTCCCAGGCTGGAATATGAGGCTAAAACTATAAAAATGATGCTTGACGAGAGAGAACGCGATACGTTCACGACGCTGAAGACAATAAAGAGAAAGATTGAGGCTGAAAATGAAAATTAAATATCCGTACAATTACAGGCAGTATATAAAGCCGGTCAGCTTTGATGATATCACCAGCAACAGCGTTGTGAGGAAATTTATCAGGATACAGCGCCTGGTCATGTTTATAAATATTATTTCTGCGGCAGTAGCTATAACCTTGTTATGGGGTGAATTGTAATGGACGATATTGAGACTTTAAAGATAATTAAGGAAAAGGAGACTTCCTCTGAAGATGAGATAAAGCAGCTTAAGGCGGATCAGGACAGGCTTCTGGCAGAGATCAGGGAAAAGAATGATGAGGAAAGCCAGAAAAAGAAGGAAGAATTGGAGATCGATTATGACAGATACATTGAATCTACAGTGAAAGCTGCCGAGGAAAAAGCGCAATCGATCGTTGAGGATGCGAAAAACAAAGCAAAACTTATTGATTTAAACTTAGACGATGCTGGAATAAAAAAACTTGTATTTGAAACACTGGAAGAATACCTGAGGGATTAAATATGCTGAAGCCTGAGAAGATGGTGAAGATAAGGGTGATAGCGTCATCAGAAAGGAAAGATACTGTGATATCGGCCCTGCATGATGCTGGAGTCATGCAGATAGAGGATGTTAGCCCTAAAATTTCGGCCATTCTTAAGGCTGAAAAGAATGACACCCGCGTGAAAGATATAAGCGAATACCTCCAGAAGTTCAGGGGATATGAAAATTTTCTCCTGCCTTCAAAGGTTGAAAACAGGGTGAGATTCAATTCTGTAGATGATATTTTAGCTGCCGCAAAATCCATAAACCTTGATGATGATCTGAAGACGATACATAACAAGCAGGACGACATCGGATCAACACTCAGGGATATCCAGAATCGCCTGTTTGCCCTGAACTATATGAAGGAAATAGACACTAACATGTGCATATTCAACGGCAACAGCTATTCATCATATATCATTCCTGCGGAAAAGATTGATACATCTCCTTTTTCCAGAGTCGGGGCAAAGGTAATGCCGTTTGAAGGTTTTTATATTGTCTCCGTCCAGAAAACAAACGTTGAGGATATCGCGAAGATTGCCAACGGGATGAAGGTGCAGATGATTCACATCCCGGAAATGCGGGGAAAGCCTGCGGACAATATTAAAAAACTTGAGGGCATAAAGAAGATCCTTGACGAAAAGCTGGACGGGATAAACCAGTCCCTTAAAAAAATTTCAGAAAAGTACTATGAGAAAATAGTCCAGATCAGGGAGGCTCTGGAAATAGAGGCAAAAAAATCGGAAGTCGGCGGCCGTTTCATGGGCACAGAATACACGTTCACGCTGGAAGGGTGGATACCGGCAAAGGATTATGATTCCATAGTTCGATTACTTGAAAATATTACAGAGAGGAGAATAATTGTCAGCAAAGTCAAAACAGATGAGATTCCGCCGACTCTCTTCAAAAACCCTAGGGGAATAAGCCTTTTTGAGTTTTTCATAAAGTTTTATTCTCTTCCGCAGGGAACAGAATATGATCCGACACTGATATTTGCTCTTGTTTTTCCAATTTTCTTCGGCTTCATGGTTGGAGACTGGGGGTACGGCCTGATAATACTGTTTATTTCGTTTTTCATAATACACCGTGTTGATCATCCACCTGCAAAGAGCCACATTCCGAAAATAATTTCAAAATTCGTACTGATGATAATGAGTGCAAATTCGCTTAAAATACTGGCAAAGGCGCTCATACCTTCATCGATAGTTGCCGTTGTAGCCGGCCTTTTATTCAACGAGTTCTTCGGTTTTCATCTGCTTCCTTTCACAGTATTCCCGATTTATACGGTGCTTCCAAAACTGATGCTGATAGCGGGATACATAGGCCTGTTCATGGTTTCATTTGGCTTTATACTGGGATTCATCCTAGATTTATCCGCTGGAGATAAAAAAGGAGCTATGGATAGAATTGGATGGCTTCTTTTTGCAATTGGAATATCGGTTGTGGGCCTGAACCTGATACACCACGATCTGACACTTGCATATCCGGCCGGTCTGCTTACGTACATGGGAATTGCTTTCATTGTCATCGGGCTTCCCTTGATAATGATAAAGGAGAAATCGCAGGGATTCATAGAGATGCCTTCAATAATAAGCCACATACTTTCATATCTGAGGCTTGTTGGTATACTCATTGCATCCGTTGTGATTGCCGAGATAATCGATCTCGTCTTCATGAAGAGCATAGTATCCCATTCCATCGGACTGGCGGTGCTCGGTATCGTAATACTGATATTCGGGCAGCTGTTCAACATTGTGCTCGCTGTATTTGAACCTGGCATACAGGGGGCCCGACTTATATACGTAGAGTTCTTCTCAAAATTCTATAAGGGCAACGGGCATTATTTCAGGCCACTTAAAACAAACAGGAAGTATACAGTGGACGGCTATGACTACAAAACGGATGCCAAGAACTGATTATTTTTATCTTGATAAATATTATATTTTTAATTTTTTATAAAATAATATAAAATTACTGAAGAGATAAAAGTTTAAAGGCGCTGATGATACCTGTAATGGTATGTACCCTTACAGCAGTTTACCTGTAGACGCGGCCATTGACTGTTGGCAGGATTCTCTAAAGGCATTACCTTCTTTAGCGTGCGGGGTGTATATTTGATGAACATCGGTGTTGTAGGTTTTCAGGGAGACGTACAGGAACACATTGAGATTCTTAAAAAAATAAGGCGTAAGGCACCTGATCTGGAAATCGTCAACGTAAAAAGGAGAGCTGATGTTGATGCTGTTGATTCTATCATAATCCCGGGCGGCGAAAGCACAGCGATATACAAGCTCATAAAGGAATACGGCATCTATGATTCCATAGTCGAAAGGGCACATGCAGGAATGCCTGTCATGGCGACATGTGCCGGCCTGATAATAACGGCAAGGGATACCGGTGACGGAAGAGTTAATGGCATGGGCTTGCTTGATATTGCAGTGAAGAGAAACGCCTATGGAAGGCAGGCAGATTCTTTTGAAAGCGAACTTGAGATAAATGGCATAGGCAAATTTCCAGGGATTTTTATAAGAGCCCCTGAAATAGAAGATGCAGGTAAGTCTGAGATTCTGGCCACTTTTAACGGAAAGCCGGTTATCGTGAGGGAAGGCAACGTTATCGGAATGACATTCCATCCTGAACTGACTGCTGATACCAGGGTTCATGAGTTTTTTATTTCTATAGGGAGAGGGGGGTACATTTCCACTGCAAAAGGTATAAGGTGAAAGGTATGAAGACGATGTTATACGAAGAACATGAAAAACTGAACGCAAAGTTCACTGAGTTTAATAGCTGGGATATGCCGTTGTATTATAAGGGCATAATAGATGAGCACATGGCTGTGAGAAAACATGTGGGTATTTTTGATGTTTCACACATGGGTGACATTTCAGTAAAAGGGAAAGATGCTGCAAAGTTTTTAGATTCCATGTTTCCCACAAAAGTATCAAATTTGAATGTAGGTGAATGTGTATATACTGCATTCCTGAACAATGATGGATTAATGATAGATGATACAATTGTTTACAAAATGGCAAATGATTCATTTTTCTTTGTTCCCAATGCAGGAACAACACAGAGGATGTATGAATGGGCACTTGCCCATAAGGGAAACTATAATGTTGAAATCACCAATGTTTCATCACAGATTTCAAGTATTGCGCTGCAGGGACCAGAATCTGAAGAAGTTTTAAAGGAACTTGGATTCGAGTATCCGGGCTACTTCAAGTTCTCTTACAAAAATTACAAATACAGAAACGCAATAACTGGAAAGAAAGAAATTATAGTCTCAGGTACTGGATACACTGGCGAAAAAGGTGTAGAATTCATAATTCCCAATGAATATGCTGTTGAATTATGGAAAGAATTGTTTTCAAGCATTTCAAAAAGAAATGGTCTTGCCTGCGGCCTGGGCTGCAGAGATACGCTGAGGATGGAGAAGGGAATGCTTCTTTCCGGCCACGACTTCAATGAGAACAGGGATCCCTACGAGGCTTCCATATCATTCATAGTAAACAATGACGGAAATTTTGTGGGCAAAGATGCTCTTATGAAGAGAAAAGCAAATGACAGGGAAATATTCAGGGGCTTCATACTCAGTGATGGCATACCAAGGCCAGAAAATGAGATAAAAAAAGATGGCAAAAAAATAGGAATGGTAACAAGCGGTTCCATATCCCCGGTTCTCAACAAAGGCATAGCGCTTGGATACATTGATAAGGAATTTTTCAAAGAAAACAACGATGTCGTTGTCAATATAAGGGGGAAAGACCATCCTGCAAAAGTGTCAAAGCCAAGGATTGTAAAATGAGGTTGCAGTGGAAATACACCCCCCTCCCCCTCTTATCTTTTTGATTTTAAGCCATCTGCTGTTTTATCTCTATGACAGCCTTTTTAACGGCCTCGTCACTTGAATATGTGTTTTTCCATCCCGTCCCAAGCATTTTTTTAACATCCATCTCGGTGTGCTTAACGTCACCTTTCCATCCCCTACCATTCACTCCACCTCTGTGCACTATTTTTGTGTTTTTCAGCCCCATAGCTTCCAGTACAAATGCTGCAATTCTGTCAACGTTTGTGACGCCTTCGTTCCCCAGATTATAAATATCTGTTTTCTCAGTCTTTTCGTAAATATAGAACATTGAGTTTATACAGTCCGTGACATGAAGATATGATTTGGCCTGCGATCCGTCTCCCAGAACCTCCAGTACTTCAGAATTCTTCTTCAGCTTATTTATAAAGTCAAATATTACTCCATGTGTTGAGTTTTTTCCAACTATGTTTGCGAACCTGTAAACGTTGCCTCTTATACCATAATAATGAGAATATGCATAAATAAAAGCCTCAGCCGACAATTTTGAAGCACCGTACGAAGAGATTGTCATGCATGGCCCATAATTCTCGGGCGTCGGTAGAACTGTAGCTTCACCATATACAGTCGAACTTGATGCAAACATAATATTTTTTACATCATTCTTTCTCATGAATTCAAGAATATTAACAGTTCCAGAAACATTTTCATTCATGTCAATCAAAGGATTTGATGCTCCGTTTCTAACATCGGAATCTGCGGCAAGGTGTACAACCAGATCATAATCCCCATCCTTCAGTTTATCTTTTATGTCCGTTTTCTCAAAATGAAAATTCTTCATTCCATAGAATTTTTTGATGAATCTATCATCCATTATGCTTAAGTTATCAATAACCGTCACATCATTCTCGCCTATCAGATTTTCAACCATGTTTGATCCTATGAATCCAGCTCCGCCAGTTATCATTATTTTCTTATCTTTCATATAATCTACCATTTCCTGTTATAGATACAGATTTTATATTAGGTTTTTTCCAAGACATGTAAATGAAGAACATCGGCATCACAGAAACATGAGGCAAGATCCCTATAATGATAATGTAGAATCCGGTACCCGTTCATATCATTAACCTTAAAATTTTAACAGGAATATGGGAAGATGTGCTATTCTTATTACAGTAGAGAAATCGGCAGCCTCAACTGTAGGCGTAGGTAAATAAACAAAAATAGGGACTGCCAAAGCCTGCTATAAACAGCACTTTCAGTATGAATAACAGCGTATAGCCAGTTGCATTATAAGTCCAGCGATCAATTATGAAAAGCCATTTTCAAGTTATTTCACTGAGGTATTCAATTGGAATGCCAGGCAGCCCATGTATTCCTGCGACCATGCCTCCTATAAACCTGAAAATTAAGGCCATGTAGATACTTACTGACGAAACAATAATCAATGATAAGGCAAATATAAGGAATCTGTAATATTCCAGAGTAAAAGTAAAGACCTATTGCCGACATTACAAAAAATACAATTGTAGAATCTATTGCTGCGATTAGCTATCCCAGCGTCACAATACATAATAAAAGCATTTTTTGAATAATTCATTGAAGATGACGATACTTATAGATTTAAAACTTATTTTAATTAATTATTATTTAATTTAAAATACGATTTACTGAGATCTAAGTATCGATAATTTTAAAGCCTGTTAGCAATAACGTTATTAAAAAAACCTCATTTGTGAAGGGCCGGTAGATCAGCGGTAGATCGCCTGCTTTGCAAGCAGGAGGTCTCGGGTTCAAATCCCGACCGGTCCATTCTGAATTTTTATCATTTTGTGAAAGGTTCTCAAAGCCGCATTTTAAGGCATTGTTTTTGGCTTTTTAACATTATCGGCAAAGCAGGCACAGAACTTAAGTTTAATTCGGTGATTGAGATAAACTAATAGTACGTGTTTTTTACATTTATTGGAGTCTCAATTACTTCTGTATTAGATAGAATTGTTGGTTTCAGGAAAAAATTGTATAGCAAAAATTCTTAAATACACTCTATTTTTTAGGCTTAAAAACTCATGGAATCGATCGCTTCCTTCACCCAACTCATCAGTCTGTCCACAGCCACAGCTCCTCCTGTAGGCACTGAAACATCGAAATAGGCTATATCTTCGATACCACGGAGGGAATTCAAAAGACTTTCAAATTCCGCAATATTTTCAGAATATCCAAGGAAGTATCCACCAAGTGAATCCAGGAAAGAAACCGCTTCAGCTAATTTTATGTTAATAATTTCATTTTTTGCATAAGGTGACCTGAACCTTACAATGAGACCAAACATAAATGATCCGGAGTTAGAAAAATTTCCTGAGTATACTGGAAGAAGAACATTTTGTTCGATCATTTTATGACGATATCGCATCACAGTTTTTCTGGACAAACCTGTCTTTTTGGAGACCAATGTGTCAGAAATCCTTGGATTTTCTATTACATGGTATACTATTTTCCACTCTATCCTTGAAAGGTTTTTTGATGTGCTGGAATTCGCTAATAACCCAGTTTCCATTGTGGTAAAATCATGTCCTATGAGTTCAGTCAGTTCATTGAATACACGATCTGGTTTTTCCTTGGTAAAAGCTGTTACAATGATATTCCTGTTATGATCTGACCAGAGAAATGCCACATCTTCGATCTTTAGTATATCCTTTTTGATGCGTTCGGATAATTCTGTATTCTCGAAAACAACCGAAAAGGATCTTCTTTTCAGGTAGACTGCCGTAGGTATTAGGTTCATCCTGAAATTAACGGGTTCTGCCTTTAGACTGAGAAGTCTCTTTCTGACAGCAGACTCGCTAATACTTAAACTATCACCAATTTCCTGCATTGAAGCCATGGGGTTTCGAACCAAACCGGTTATTATCTTGAAATCCTTGAAGTCCATATGAGATATGATCGTCAATGAGTATTTAAATAGGGACATTTTCGAACTTTAGGTTAACCAGTTTTTTAATATGAAGTAAAAATGTTGTAGAGTGCCAAAACCGGAAAGTTATAAAGATATATTGTATCATATCAGAAATACAGAAGTTATATTCCTGGCACTGATTGCATTACAGTTCTGGCTGGGCATGAGCATAAATCTTGAGCTGAATCTTCCTGTAAAACATCTATCCCCTATCTATTCTATCATCTATTACTCATCGCATTTTGTATTTATATTTGCACATATTTTAAACGGTGTTCTTCTGCTGATTTTTTCTCTGTTATATCTGTTTTGGGCAGTCAGATCGAATCAGAAATCGTTAAAATTGATAGGTTTCATTGGGACAACATCCATAATAGGTGCCATAATAAACGGTATTCTTTTTCTCATGTCTGGGCAGTTTTTTGGCTGGTCAATAGGTATGGCTATGAGCGCAGTCTCCGCTCTCTTAGCTTATTCAGTGGGATTCTATTTCATCGGAATTGAACTTGGAAGGAAAAGTTGAAAACGTGATAAAGTTGTATCTTTCTGAGACAAATGATTGAAAATGAGTGATGCCAACCGACATCCCCATGTATCAATTACGAATATTTCGGACTGAAAATAGGAAAATACAGAGTTATCTATTACCTCCAAGAAGGAGCAAATATAGCTCTAAGAATTGTATCCTGATCTGATACATACCTGTGGTCGGATTAACACTCTGGATATTGATTCATAATCAGTATTCCCTCAAAACATTAAGCAAATCCCGACCGGTCTATTCTGAATTTTAGGGATGCTTCAACTCAAGTTCATTATTAATCCTCTTTGAGACTTCACCAATTTGTACATGCTGTGTTACTTCTCAGCTATTCAAGTAATAATAACTACACGGAACTGCAATTTTTCAATGCAACTCAAGAATATGAAGGTGCCCTTCCTTTGACATTGGGAATTTATATGACAGCACCAAAGTCACAGCAACTAAGTTTAGACCCACTAAAATAAGAACAATATCTCTTGAGCCTATGGAAATGATTGAACCTATGCTCAGGCCAATGGACATTGCAACCGTACCCTGTAGCGTCCTTAGAGCAGAACCAACAATCCTGTTTTCCTGACCAAGGCTGTTCATGGTGTAAGACGTGTTTGATGTAGTTGCAACGCCAGATGCGACCCCAAGGAGAATTTCTGCAAGAATCGAGTTTATAAATATGGAAAAGGAAAACAGCGCCATTGTTAGAAAAGCAAGCATTGGTACAAGTTTTCTACCAAACCTGTCAGAAGCTTTTCCTCCAACAAGAGAAAAGAATGTGAAAGACAACGGAAACAGGAGTATAAGAAGACCATATTGGAGTGAATTGTATCCCAGATATGCATAAAGAAAAACGAGATATGCAGCGAAACTGTTTCTTGTTATCGAATGAAGGAAACCACTGATACTTGATTTCACGTATTCTCTTGGAAATCGCACCCTAGAACTCATTATCAGACCAATAGCCATCATGGCTATCCCTGCCCAAACATTTAGTGCCAGTACCACAACACCAGATAGTGCAAGGCTCGGACCAAACGCGCTGCGTCCGATTGATGAGGACTGCTTTATATCCTCACTCCTTAGGACGAAGGCAAGGCAGACCAGTGCCAGCAATGAAGAGACCAGGAAAAGCACTTTCCAGTCGAAGAGAGCAACGAAACCACCCACTGGCAATCCGATTACATATCCTAAGCTTACTATGGTATGATTTGTCCCTATTGCGGTACCTCTCCTTGCATCATCACCGATGCTTGAGGCGTATGCAAGGGATGTTGGCAGCACTATGGATGCACCAACTGCCTGTATCATTCTGAAAAATTCAATTTCCATGAAGCTGGAACCAAAGAAAATAAGGAGTCCACCTGCAGTAAGCAGGGTACTTCCCAATATAATACCCAGTTTGAGGCTAATCCTTTCAAAAATCATGGCAAACGGGACAAATAGAAATGCCTCTATCGCCACGTAAATTGTAACCAGTAAAGAAGCCTGAAAGTGAGAGATGCCGAAATAGCCGGAAAGTACCGGAACAGCAATCAGTATCATGGTTGCTTCGAATGTGGAAATGAATCCAAGGAGAGATGCAACCACTATGTCTTTATCGTTCATTCTGGAGCCTTGATAAATAAAACTCATTGGAGTTGTTTAATAACATCTAACATGTTGTAATAGGCTCTTTCCTCTTTTATAAGATTGCTACTGTCCAGTATTATGACCTCTACTCCTTCATATTCAATTTTTTTGGGCTCGGCAACCTTGTTGTGCCCATACCTTTGCCCTTGAAATGTACCTTTCCCAATCCATTCACCGAATCCTGTGCTTCCATCCCATACGGTTCTAAGTAACTTGAACTCAAAATCAGGAATAGAATTCCACAGTCCTTTAAGGTAGAGTTTGAATTGTTTTTTTCCTCTAACTATTCTTGGTTCTTCCCCTTGATGTTTGTAAGCGATATCTTCCGCATATAATTCCAAAAGTTCATCAGCCGTATGATAGTTCCACCCTTTCATAAATTTTCTTTCAAAAGATTCATGATCAAAAGCCATGTTGGTTACAACTGACAATTATATTTACGGTTATCGCTATATCTCTTCACTCCCCCAAATAGCATGTCTCCAGTTACATCTAATTTGATTCTCTATTTCAGCTCAAGTGCATATAATGGACATTTCAGGACGCTGAGTATGTGATAAAGATATTCGCTTAAAACATTAATTAACTCCTGACATGCCAATTCCAACAGTGATTTTCTTTCATGGCATGAGCATGATCTGAAAAAAAGTCTGGTCATTTGTAGATGTTCTTTCTATGCCCCAGTGATCGAACAACTATAACCTGAACTCTTCATTTTTTAGGCACATGATTTTGGGCATTTATTGATCTATCAAGTATTCATTGGCTTTCGGGATAGAATAGTTTATATTCAATATATGCCTACTGTAACTACATGAAGAGTTTCCAGAGAGTCAAGAATATCCACGGTAAGCCTTACCTCTATGAGATAACACCATACTACGACAGGGAATCCAG
>JABEBX010019875.1_pt1 | contig 12471 bp, 8 predicted proteins | sample 7245971 | NCBI WGS metagenome assembly JABEBX01 (sample SAMN14506365, study PRJNA622280) | hot springs metagenome | biome: hot spring [ENVO:00000051]|acidic hot spring [ENVO:00002120]; feature: spring [ENVO:00000027]|sediment [ENVO:00002007]; material: sediment environment [ENVO:01001048]...
CATCCAGCCGGCACGATCGCTCGGTCGACGGGCCATACCCACCAGCATCGTTAAGCTATCAGAAAAAATGCGTGCCCCGGCCTGAGAGGGAGTTTCCATCACTGCGGCGGAATCCGTTGGTGCGCTATGCTCGGCGGGGACGATACCAGAATCGATTAAACTCGTTGTGGTCTGCGAAAAAGGATTGAATGCCAACTCCGCTGATTTTTCTTCAAGGGGGTCATCACCGACATAGCCAACCACTATGTGCGTTCCAGAGGCTGGGACTCGCTGATACACCATGCTCTCTGAAGGAGAAATGCCAAAGGGTATCAATGGCTGCACATTCGCGGTGATCCGATCAGCAATGTGCCGGGCGGCGAACCAGTCGGCCTGGTGCTCGCACAAGCGGCTGACCCGCGAAAATCCAAAGATCAGCAGCAGCCCGACAATTGAAAAATTCAGCAGCATCGTGCTGTTATCACTCAATGACCAGTAATTTCCAGCCCAAAGGGAAATGCCCGTACCCAGGAGATCGGCGGCACAAAAAGTCAACAGATACCACCAGATATGGCGATGGTGGCCATGACCCACCTCATGTGCAAAAACCGCTTCCACCTGCCGCGGATCCAGTCGCTCCAGCAACAGATCGGTCAACAGGAAATAGCGGCACCAGGGCAGAAGGCCCAGAATCGCGGCGTTGGGAATGCGATAGTAGGTGTTCCATATACGTATGTCCATGAAGCCCACTTTTTTGCGGCGTGACAGGTCCTCCAGGCGTGTGCGCAGCGGGCCGTCGGGCAGGCGCGTAGTCCGCCAATAGCGCACCACCAGCAACGGAAGTAATAGCAGGAGAATAAGTGCGGGCGCCAGTGAGGCAACGGCGGTCCAGTTCCCCAGATTCAGATGTCGCAGCAGGGCGGAAAAAGGGACCGTCAGCAGATCAAAGGCCAGCAGCACCAGCAGAAGTGAAAGACCATGCCGAAACTGCATATTGACATATTGCCCCCGCGTCGGCAGGGCATGGATGGGATAACCGGCATCCTCACGCTGAATCTGGGTTTGCCGGTGCATGGTTTTCTCCAGGGGATATTCCTGCCACCAGATTGCCAGCCATGTAAGCACCGGCGCAACAAGCCAGATCACGGATGAAAGCACGGGATAGCGCTCTATGTTCCAATGGAATTTCACCAGCCAGCCCAAGCCCAATACCCACAAATCCACCCCCAGAAGCATGGTGTTGAATGCCATGAACCGCTGGACCGTGCTTTGTATGGCCGCACCGGCATCAGTGGTGGAGAATCTATTGGATTCCAATTTACGGCCAATGCGATTGAACCGTCGCCGGGCCGCAAACAAAAGTACACTATGGACCAGAAGTACCAGTGTGATAACCATGACCGGGGAGAGGGCCACGGGTGGCCGTTGCGGAGCGCTGCTGTAAGCGGCCACAATCAGGAGAAGAATAATAACCTGCAACGGTGCAATCATATTTTCATTTTACCGCAGGAGGGGCCGAAAGGTGAATGTGCTTTAATAACTTATGCGAATAAACAAACCGAGAATAGTGGCATCACTATGGCTTCCGGTGGGTTGGGAATAGCGTGATCCGGCGAAGATACTGTTGATCACCGCACCGACTTCATAATGACCGTGCGTTTCGGGGATGTGGAAAACGCCATTCAATGGATAGGTCAGGGTGGTACCGACAAACGTGCCAAGGTAGCCGTCGCGGAACGTGTGCTGATTTACATCCAGCCGCTTTTCATCATGAATAAACGAAACGCTTAACGGTGAGTAGATCGTCAAACCGCCGGTATGAGGCACGACAAAAATCGGATCCAGCCCCACTTCAAAGTATTGTCCGGCTCCGCTGGTGTAATAGGCTCCGTCATAGTCAAAACCAACCATAATAAAAGGGTGGAAAGCGAATTGGCCCAGATAACGGTCATCATTCAGGCTTAGCCTTATGTACGCCTCCTGGCTGTCAGACTGCCCGTGGCCGATGACAGTATTGCCAATGGGATTACCCGATGGCACGAAATATTGGCTTATCGGTGTGATAAAATTGGTATAGCCGGTGTCAAAGCGGATTATGTCCATAATATCATATTGATATCCGATGGTGATGTCGGCTTCGGTGAAATTACTGGAAGGGACATAACCCTCATTACCACCGGCCACCGGCATTCCCGCAATTCCCCGGGAGTAAGCATTGATATAAGGATTGCGGACATCGTAAGAATAATCAGCAAATGTGCGCAGATACAGCGTACCCCATTTCTTCAGGCTTAAACTAATGCGTGTGACGTTTTGCAGATTAAGGCGGTTGGGTGCCACATCATGGTAGCGGAACCAGTAATCGTTGAAATAACCAAATTGCGTGGCGATATGGATGGCTTCCGGATGGGCGTGAAATGCCGCCCAGGATGGGATAGAACCGACACTGTTGACATTGGCCGGATTATTCGCGGTAAAACTTGGCGCAGGCAACGGCATGATGCCGTTGTCCACAACGGCGGCGAAAAGCGGCCAAGCGGCAGCAGTGGCGGCCAGAATAAATGCTCCCGCAATGAGATTCTTCATCATTGATTTTTCCGGTTTATTACTTACGGCGCAACGGTCTGCAAAGCCTGCTGATTGGTGATGCCCGCCTGCGGGAATCCCGCCGGCCACAAGCTGACCATGGCAGCACTGGTTGCGGTATCGGCATTGTATACCAGCGTAACGCCAACAAAAAATCGCGGTATTTCACGCACAATTGTGAATTCTGTGGTCACAGTATGATTTAAGGCAAAATCATAGCTCTCGGATGCGGCGACGGTATATTTGCGTGTTAATTTGTAAGAAATGGCGGCGGTCCATTGGTCGGAATCCACAGCTCTGATGTACCGATTGCCCAGGAAATAACTTAAATTCGGAGATTGATCCACTTCCACGCCCGTATCGAGTTGTTCCAATTGCTGCAAATCAATATTCCAGCTCTCATCCGCGAGGAACTCCACATTGGCACCCAATCGCCAGGAAAAATTGGCGTTGATGCTGTCGGCAATCTGGCTTAGCTCTGGCCGGCTCCAGTCATAATATCCAATTAATGGATTGCCAAAATCGCTGTTGGAAAATGGCGCGCCGGCATACTGCGGATTATTGGGATCAAATGGGCCGGACAGATTATGATTCCAGAACACATCCGCCGCCACATTAAAGGTGATCCAGTCCACAATCTGCCGATGCCCGGGCCGACCGCGCTTGGTTTGCAGTGTTTGCCGCAAGGCGAATTCAGCGCCGCTGGCGTCGGTGATGCCTTCCACATTGCGGTCGAAGGGTTGTAAATAGCCCTGCTGCACATTGGCGCCAGTGGCGAACATGCTGACCTGCGGCTCAATGATATGCCGCAACTCATCCACATCCAGCAGATCAGATTTAACATCGGGATAAACTTTCGAGAATGTGGTGGAACTGCGGAATCCCACCGTTCCCCACGCTCTGGTGGTGCCGCCGCCTAGTTGATTGTTCACCACTGGAAAACTTGTGTCCCAATACGTCAAGCGCCCGCTGACAAACGGATCAAATTGGATCGGCCCCACCGCCACCGGAAAATCAATTTCCTGGCGGGAATCCAGCCGTGCCACGGGCTGATCCGTCCAACCATTGCTTAGATAATACTGGGAGAAAGTCTCATTGGGATTTAAGTCCGGAAAATTCAATTGCAACGCCCGCACGCCGGAGGTGGTGCTGCTGAATTGATCATTGATCAATCCACCGCTGCTGTCACTGTAATAAGTGAATAAACCAAGGAACTTGTCTCCTTCACGGTAATAATGTACCTCCGGATACCGCTGGACGGAATATTCATTGTTTTCCAGATCAGCATTGGTAATAAAGCCCGTGAGATTCCATTTGCCCAATGCGGTAAACGCTTCCGTATCGTGCTGCTGCTTGACATAAACGGAGGTTTGCTGCTCCGGCGCGGTGGCATATTCATTCTGAAAATACTGTTCAAGATAATTAGGATCTGAAACATAACTGCCCTCCACGGCTACGCTCCATTGATCCGACAACTGCTGCATGTGCCGCGCAAAGATGTAGCCCCGGGTGTGCTGATTCACCGGCAGATTATCGCGATTGGCACCAAGCTGGTCCGTGCCCGTGTCATAAATCAAGGCACTGTTGATCACGCCCCGCATATTGCCCACATCATAACGCGAATTAATACCTGTCGAGGGGCCGCGGCTGGAATATTCATTCAACGCGACATCGGCCTCCACGCCCCCTGGCGGATTAATACCCATGAGTTCCAGCAGATTCCAATCAGTAGTGATCGTTGCACCATAAATACTGGAATCACCCACACTTGCCGCCTTTAATGGAGACGGGTTTTGTTGCGTGGTGCCGGAAATATATGGCCAGTAAAAAAATGGTACCCCGAAAAAATTGGCCGTGGTATTGGTGGATGAAAACGCATAATAGGCGGTCTTAGGCCGGGTGCCCGGCGCGGCCGGTGCCGCTACACTGCGCACGGTCATCTCACTGGCGCCAATATAATAATGCGGCTGATAAAATTCATCAGTGGATAATTTCACCGACTTTGCCTCAAACTGGCCCTGTGCCACCTGAAGCATTTCTTTCGCCCGCATGTACAACGGGGAATTAGCTTTAACGTCTTCCCCGCTTAAAACCGCATGAAGCAATATGGCGCGGTTGGTGGTAAAATCATAGTACACCTGATCGGCATGAAGCGTTTGATTGCCATAAGTGACTGTGACATCCCCATCGAGATAAACCCCTTGCACCTTCTGGGTGATCGTGTGGCTCCTCTCCGTGGTCGCCGGCACCGTGGCCGCACCGCTTGACCCGGCGGGACTGAACATCACGGCATCATTGGCCCGCAATTCCAGGGCATTGTGCCCCGGCAACTGCCGGAACAGAAAAAACTCTCCTTTGGCCACAGTAACGCGCTGATCGCCTATGACGCGTTCTGTGATGATATTTCCTGTAGCCATCACGGTGGGTGTTGGTGGAGTTGGAGATCGCGGTGCGGGTTCATTGGCCGCGGCAGCGGCGGTTTGTTTTGGAGGCGCTATGGCGATCGGAGCCACAGGTACGCGTGATCCCCTGGCAAACCAGCCATTGCGCAAAGCCAATTCCGTAGGGGAAATTTTAATGGTGGGTATGGCCTGTTGCGCCCGCGGAGCGGCGGCTATTTGTTCAATAAGTTTCATGCCCCGCAGCACAATAGGATTTCGGGATTGATCCTGTGCCACCGGTGGCGGTCCCGCCAGCCGAACACGAGCCGTTATGCGGGTGGTTACCAGCATCTCATTGGCAGTGCTGACAGCGGCATCAGCGGCGCCTTCATGAATTACAACGTGGCCAGCCAAATAAATCTGCACCTTGTAAAAGCCCGATTGCCCGCCTCCCTGCGGATACAGCCAGATTGCCGCATGATCCGCGGAGAGCCGCCGATACCCCACATGAATCCGAACATGTCCGCTGGCGAGCATCTGCACGGTTCCACCGTTGTTCTGCCAAGTGGTGGTGTGCTCCGCGGCAACCAGCAATGGCACGCCAATGGCCCCCGTGGGCTTGAGAACAGGATAAACCGTTGGTGTAATGGGCTGTTGTATGGTTTGGGAGTTTGCTAAACCGGGAGCCAGTCCCATTGCGGTGAGAATCGAAGCCGCCATCGCCCGCTGGAATCTTTTGCGCACTTGCGGTTGCATTTGCTTCATGTTCTGCTTTTCACGTCGTAAGTTTGTCACAATCCCGCTCAATATATCCCGTTGAAGCACAAAGTGCGCTATTCGCCAGCATCTTCATTCAGGCTCGCCAACACAACCGAGCCAAATCATAGAGCGCCCACGGGTTACTGGAAAGCCCCATGAGAAAATATTAATAGAAATTCTAATTCGACAAAGGCTTGGACGATGTTTATAATATCTTATGATTCTAAGGGATCGTGAAAAGAATAAATTCGCATTTTATGGCGCAGGAGTTTTGGCCGCCGACGAGGCGTGAGCGACGAGCATACCACGCCAGAGGGTCTGTAAGGAGAGAACAACGAAGCCGGCGGCCAAAAGAACCAGCCAGAAACTGCGAAGTTATTGTTTCACGGTCCCTAAGCCGTGCGGCCTGCGACATATTGAGGAGTACGTCTATGAAAGCGCGGTTTCTATCGCTGGCTGGTGTTTTGATCGCTTTAGCTTCTTTGCCGCTGCATGCTGATACCATTACGCTGACGGATGGCCGGGTGATTCAAGGCCATCTGGATCGCCATGGCAATAATTATATTATCACGCCCGATCAAGGACCCGTGTTTGAGGTGCCGGTAAAGGATCTCGCGGGTATTGAACTTGGTGGGCCGGCAACCCCGGCTGCGGACGCGAAAAATGCGTTCAGCGCCCTGCAATATCATATCAGCCGGCAAAACAGTCTGGATGCGATCATTCAATCCATCACGGCTTTTCAGACGCGCTATCCCCACTTTGCTCTGCTGGCCAGGGCGCAGGCGGAATTAATTCAATACAAGCAATATAAGTCATTGGGATTTATCCGGTTCGCGGGGAATTGGATGGCACCCGCGGCTGCCCAGGCCTTGGCGGCCAGGTCCGCGGCCCAAGCCAGGGCGGCGTTGCTGGATTATCAAGCTGGAAAATATAACGCCGCCCGCACCGCGGCGGCGGCGGCCCTGAAAATAGATCCCGCCGATATCCGTGCCAGGATTATTCTTGGCGCGCTGGATTATCGTGCGGACAATTTACCCGCCGCGGCGCACCAATTTTCCGCGGTGTTGAAAGCAAATCCAAAAAACGTCATCGCTCTTAATGATATGGCTATTACTGTTTATCACCAGCGCCAGCAGCCGCGGGCTTTGGTTGATTACCACAAAGCGTTGAATATCAACAGCGGCAACCGCCTGTTGTTGGATAATATCTTTATTGCCTTGAATCATTACACCGGCAATCACGCCGCGTTTCTTTATCAGAATTTAAGCAGGAATTTTACGCAGGCGGATATCAAGATGCAGACCCGGATGGCCAGGCATGGCTTGTACCGTATGGCCGCCACATGGGTGCCGCTGGCGGTGTATAAAAAATTCTCCGTTGAAATGGCGCTATACGAGAAGCGGAAAGATGCTTTGCAGGCCCAATACGATTCAGCCCGGCTCTATTTGCGGGGTGTACAGCAACAGATTCAGCGGCTGATCGCCCAGATTAATTCCCTCAATACATCCATTGGGTATCTGCAGGTGGAGCAAAACTACAGCTATCTTCAGACCGGGTACATGGATTTGAATTATCAGGCGCTGATGAGCGGTTACATGGCGCAGCTTTCCGAGGCGCAAGCGCAGCGAACCAAGCTGCAAGGCCGGGAAATTTCCACGCTTACCGCAATAAAACAGATGCGGCTGCAGGCCAAACTGCTGGAAAAATCCGCTCCGGCGAAGGCGTTAATGGTGCATCAGCGCATGATGCTACCCGGGGACTTAACGCATGTTCCGCCACCGGTGCCGTTGATGGTGGCCGGGCCTGCAGTCCAGCTTAAATAATGAGCTTGGAGGCCGGCTGCTGAATCTGCGGCGCGCCGGACGCTTCCGGCTGATTGATGCCGGAGGTAATGCCTTCCTGCACTTTGCGCATCAGTTCCATATATTCCATCTGGGCGGCAATGAGCTTTTTGAGCAGGGGATGGATTGAGACGCTCTGCTGCAGAGATTGCGCCATTTGTTTTTCGGCAATCTCAATGGGCTGCATGGACGCTTCTTTCGTCGCCAGTTGCTCCATCAACTGTTCAAACTGTTCCAGCAGGCTCCGTGCGCCTACGTCCAATTCAAGCTGACGCGACAGCTCTTTGTAATTTTTGATGGCATCCTGGTTGCCGATCAATTCGCCAAGTTTGCGGGCTTCCGCCAATAACACATAATCTTCGGCCACCGGAATCTCCTTATCGGGTGTTCACAATCAATTCCGGTAGTATAGCGGTTCATGTTCCGCGGACAAACCGGGCCTGCGCCTTCATGCCCGGGGCCGATGCCAGTAGAATTAACATTGCAATTCCGCAAATGCGATATATTGTCGTTGCACAAAAGCCTGGATTAAAACAGCCTGGATTAAAACTTCTTGCAATTGCAGTCTTTGACCGATAATAGTAACGGCTCTTTCATGTCGAATGATCGCGAGTTGACGCATGACCGATATCCCATCCATCCCCACATCAAATGTGACGCAACCAACGCCCTCATCGCTCTTCCGCCTGAACTGCATTTACCGCGCTTTGTTGCAGCAGGAACAACTTTTGGTGGAGGGTTCAGATCGCCCCGCGCTTTTGAAGAACATTTGTGATCGCCTGATTGCAACGGGCTTTTTTGATATCGTCAGCATCGGTTTCCCTGATGCGGACGGCCTGGTGCGTCCCCATTATGCCGCGGGCAAGCAGGCTGAGGAATTTATAAAAGCCTTTGCTAAATTCGTAAAACACGGATTGGGGACACTTTCCAGCATGGCGATGAGTACCGGGAAAATACAGGTCAGTAATGATTTTCTCAACGATCCGCGTACAGTGGACTTCCATGCTCAAGCCAGAAAAATGAATATTAAGGCATGCGTTGAAATACCTCTTGTCTGTGGCCACCAGATGTGCGGCGTGCTAACGGTTACCAGTCATACGGAAGATTATTTTGACGACGACACGCTCGAATTGCTGTCCACCAGTATGATGCTTATTGGCCGGGCCTTGGAACGGCGTAAGCTTTTTGAGGGGGTGCAGAAGGAACAAATTGCGTTGGAGCGCTTAAACGGCCTCTACCAAACCATGCTTGATGAGTCAAAATTCATCCTTACAGCCACTGATGAGAAGGTACTGCTGCAAGGCACCTGCGACACACTCGTAAATAGAGGAACATTTCTATTGGTGGGGATAGGCTATCCTGATGAACAAGGAATGATGCGTTACCATTACGGCGCAGGCCTGAGTTCGGATGAAATTATCCGGGGATTTGAATTCTCGGTTAAAGATCAAACCTCTGCACTTTACGCTGAGGCTTGGCGGACGCAAACCCTGCAATACAGCAATGATTATTCCAATGATCCCAGGGCGGGCGGATTGAAAGGTCAACTTGCGGCACGGCATATTAATTCCCTGGCGACCGCGCCTATTTTCCGAGGCGGCGGAATATGGGGTGTCATCAGTGTGGTTTCCAGTGAAAAGACTTTCTTCAATGACAATTTACTTGGTCTGCTGCAAAGCTGCGCCCAGATGCTGGGGCGGGCACTGGATTCACTGGATATGCAAACCCGTGTGCAACGTCTTACCAGTGTTTATAAATCATTGAGTGTGCAGGGGGAAATTATTCTCGCGGCGCCGGATGAAAATACCCTGCTGACCCAAACCGTCGATCAATTATCGCGAGGCGGATTGTTTGCCACGGTAACGCTATCCCGGCCCAATTCGGAGGGTGCATTTGAATATCTCGCGGTCGCCGGTGCGGGTACGGATGATCTAAAAAAGATTCATCTATCCTTGAAATGCCGGGAAAGCACAAGCCTGCTGGTCCAAGCCTGGCGCACCAATAATCTCTGTTGGGCCAATGATTACAATGCGGAGCCATCCTTGCGGGAGAATCATCAGGTGGTCTCAAAAATCGGTGGTCAGTCCGTAGCCGCCGTGCCGATTTTGCGAAAGGGGTATACTTGGGGAGTGCTGGTACTGGTTTCCGACCACCGGAATTTTTTCGATGAGGAAATGCGTTCTTTGATTTCGCGTGTAGCGCAGCTACTGGGCCATGCCCTGGATGAAATCGATCTCCGCATCTGCCTGGATGAGGAATTGTCACAGCAATCGTGGCTGGCCGGTCATGATACGCTCACCGGCCTGCCCAACCGAACAACATTGGACAGCCACATTGAACAGGCTGCCGCACGGGCCATGCGGCACAATACGCTGCTGGCCGTGGCCATGATGGATGTCAATGATTTCAAACTCATCAACGATACATACGGCCACGCATCGGGTGACGCATTTTTGCGGGCGTTAGCCGGCAGAATTAAAAATACTTTGCGTAAAACTGATTCTACCTTTCGCCTCGGCGGAGATGAATTTGTTATCCTGCTTGAAGATTTGCGCACCATTGATGATGCCAATACATTTTTTACCAGGCTGGGAAAGGTTCTCGACGATCCATTCGCGTTGCCGGGAGACATTCGGATCAATGTTTCCGCGAGTATTGGATACAGCGTGTTTCCTGGCGACACCGGCAAAACAGAAGAAATGTTGCGCTTTGCCGACAGCGCGCTATACCGTGTCAAGGCCGGCAAAACTGGCCGCACCCAATGGCGCATCTACGCCCAGTTATAATTAACACGTCTTGTTTCACGGTCCCTAATGCGTTAACGCGCCATCGCATGCGGGGCCAACCAGCTTGGCGTATTTGGCCAGCGCGCCATGGGTGTACTGCGGAACCTTGGGCTTCCATTGCCGGTGGCGGCGTTTGAGTTCATCATCTGAATGTTCCACGTTGATCGTCCCTTTTTCCGCATCAACGGCAACAATATCACCATTCCGCAGCAGGGCGATGTTGCCGCCAACCTGAGCCTCCGGTCCGACATGGCCGATGCACAATCCGCGGGTGCCGCCGCTGAAGCGGCCATCGGTGATCAGGCACGTATCATACCCCTCCAATGTGATGTTGCATGGTGTGGCCTGATTCCAGGTGATGCCATGTGAGGCGCATGGGTCAACGCATCAGCCACAGTGCGTTATATCGCGTGTCTTCCCACCAGCAGTACATTTGCAAATGGAGTGCCCTGGCTCATGGGTACCGCTTCTATGGCAAACCCCGCATCCTTCAGTGCCTTGGTCCATTGATTCAGCGTGCGGCAATGCAATTTTTCCAAGCGATGCCCGCGCACGGTCGCGGCAAGAATATCAACGTAATTGCTGATGCGAAATGGCCAGCCGCCGGCGGCATCGCCTATGCGCAGCAGCAGCGTGCCACGATCTCCCAGGGCCGCCTGCGCCCGGCGCAAAACATCGTCCTGTAATGATATGTCCATATAATGCAGCACATCCAGAATGACCACCACATCCGCCTGTCCGAAACCGGCGGTACGAATATCCCCCCGCTCAATACAAATACAATCGCCGCGAATCGGTTCAGCCGCTGTGGCAACCATATCCGCCTTCCATTGCGCTATTGCATTATTGCGTTTCATCATTCCCACCATTTTATTCCCCGCCGCCACAGGTTTAAGATCACAAAACCCGCTGCTGGAGCGGAAAAGTATTGATTCTGATGGATGCCCGGGGCGGGAGTCAAACCCGCACGACCGAAAACGATCACAAGATTTTAAGTTCTGTGGTAAAAATGAGCAAACCCACCAGAATCCATGTCTTTTTTTTACGTAGATCCCATTTCCAGTGAGGACGAGGGAATTGGAGCCTGCTGCTGCGATGTTGAAATCGGTGGTGGCACAATTTCCGGAGTCTCGCCGATGGGTGGAGCAGCCGAATCAGTAACGGGCGCGTCGGGATTCAATTTCAGGTAGATCGGTTGATCGGGTTCGGAATGTTCAATGAGTATTTTTCTCATACGGATCAGTTCGAGCATCGCCAGAAACAGGCCGATCATTTCTGATCGGCTCTTGCGCCCGGTAAACATATCCTGCAAGGTAAACGTGCCATCCCGCATGAGCCGGTCGAGAATATCCGCCTGATGCAGACTTATCGGCGTATCGTCATACACCACATCATGGCCAAAGGCGGAATGGCCCACGCTGGCCATGATGGCGTTAAACGCATCAATAAGTGTATAGAGGTTAATATCATCCAGGTCCAGCGGCGTGCGGCCAGCCTCGCGGCGTCCACTGCGGCCAAAACGCCCCTGTTCCACGCCGGCCCGGCGGGCCAATGCATTTGCCGCGTCTTTAAAATGCTTATACTGCAAAAGCTGCTCAACAAGCTCGCGCCGCGGATCGGATAGTTCCTGCGTGCTGACGCCAGAATCAGATTCCGCCACCGGCTGCGGATTAAGCATCCGGCTTTTAATTTCCATGAGTGTGGCGGCCAGAACCAGAAATTCTCCGGCCAGGTTAATATCCACCCGGCGGATGAGTTCCACATGGGCCAGGTATTGGGATGTAATGCGCGCAATGGGAATATCATGGATGTCCACTTCCTCTTTTTTTATGAGAAACAACAGCAGCTCCAGCGGGCCGTTGTAAACATCCAATTCTACTCTGTAATCACTTTGATTCATTCATTCAGGATACCATTTTGCGCCGGCGATGGCCAGTAATTACTCAGGCATAAAGACTTTTGGGCGTGGCAATTTTTCCGTACCAGTCTTGGATCGGGTGTCCCCACCCGCTTTGACCGTTGAAAATGTCTTCGCAATGTGTCTAATCAGCCTCTTTTCGCGGCGATTTCGGGGGTGGTACGGAAACATTACCACGCCCTGTTTTATGCGGACGAAGCATTGGCGGTGTCGGTGGATGG